>JAEEGL014140244.1_pt1 | contig 14353 bp, 10 predicted proteins | sample 9134231 | NCBI WGS metagenome assembly JAEEGL01 (sample SAMN16246548, study PRJNA631951) | gut metagenome | biome: gut microbiome; feature: rumen; material: fiber-attached | host: Bos | place: Iran: Karaj | collected 2018-10
ACCGGCACGCGGAGCAGGTCCGTGCCGATGTGAGGCCTGGCATCATACAGAATCTCGTCCGGTGCACCGCACCGGACAAAGCTGGTGAAAACTTCCTCCATCCGCCCGCTGCGGTCCCGGACAAGCGTATTGAGCTTGCCGTCGGAAAAGGTGCCGGCGCCGCCCTCCCCGAACTGCACGTTGGAGACCGGATCCAGACTTCCTCCATCAAAGAAGCGCTCTACGTCCCGGATCCTTTCCGCCATGGGCCGCCCCCTCTCGATGATGACAGGGGCATATCCGTGCCGCGCCAGCTCCAGCGCGGCAAAAAGCCCGGCGGGACCGGCACCGACAATCACCGGGCGATGCATGAGCACCTCCGTTCCCGGATCCGGAAACCGGTATACGGCCCTGGTGTATTCCGAGAGTCCCGGGACGGCTTTCCGAAGGAGTGCCTTCTCTCTGCCCGGCGCCAGAGCAAAGGCAGCGGTGCAGACCTCAAAAAGAAGCGGTTTCTTCCTGCAGTCAAGAGATTTCCGGAGAATGGTCAGTTTTTCTATCCGGTCCTCCCTGCGCAGGTGAAGCAGATTCCGGATTTTGCGTTCGACGGCAGGCTCACCGCCGCCGCATGGAATTTTAATCTGGGATAAGCTAAGCATGGAGATCTGTGGGAATCCTTCCGGGGCAGGTGCCCCGCACGGTTCAGCATAAAAGCGAGCACGCCGCGGCATTGCCTGCGGCTTTTCCGCTTAACATCGCAAATGTCAGGTTATACCCGCCGCAGAGGCCGTCCACATCCACCACCTCTCCGGCAAAGAAGAGTCCCGGTACGAGACGGGATTCCCCGTCCGGCGTCAGTTCGTCCCCCGCTACTCCCCCCGAAGTTGTCTGAGCGCGCTCAAAACCCGCACTTCCGCCAACGGTAAACGGAAGTGATGATAAACGTTTTATAAGCATCTCCAGCTCCGCACTGTCCAGACGGGCGGCCTTTTTCTCCGCGGGAATGCCAAGTGATTCGGCAGCCATTCTCCCGATGTCCGGATGAACAGCACCGTCAAAGAGCCTTCCTGCCGTGCGGTCTCCGGGATCCTGTACCCTGGCGCGGGAGAAATCCTCCCATCCGGGGTTGAACCCGGCGGCGGGAACATGGGCATCTTTTCCTCCCCGGGCAAGCGGGGAAATGAAATCCGCCTCAATGATGACATTTCTGCCTTCGTCCAGCGCCCTGAGTGCCGGAGCGGAGAGCTGGAATACCGGGATTCCGGATATGCCGTCCCGGGTGAACTGCACCTCACCGGACGACCCCGCTGTTCTTTCCCCGTCGATCATAAGCGTGAGCACTGCTTCCGTGCGCACCCCTCTGGCAAAATGCACGAAGCGCTCCTTCACCGTGAGAGGAACGAGGGCGGGAAGCGGCCGGATGAGCCTGTGTCCCAGTGCCTCGGCGAAGGAAAGCCCGTCGCCCGTGCTTCCGGACGCGGGAGCGGCCAGGCCCCCGCAGGTAATGATCAGTTTTGACGCAGTAAAACTCCTCCCGTCGTCCGAGCGGAGAAGGAAGGGCTCTTCTGCCTCAGGGTCAAAGCGCACACCGGAAATCCCGGTCTCCGGCATATATGTGATGCCCGGAGACCGGGCAATGGCCTCCATTGCCTCGCGTACCGTCGCCGCACGGTCATCCGCCGGATAGACATATCCGCCGCGGGAGTGAAAAAACACGCCCTCCCGGGTAAGGGGGGCGAGCAGGCTCTCCGTTCTGAATTCCCTGAACAGCGCGGAACAGTCAAAACCGGAGGAGGAATGGTAGAACTCCTCTCCCATCGCTTCGTTGGTGATATTGCACCGTCCGTTTCCGGTGGAGAGTATTTTTGACGCGGCCGTGCTTCTCCGCTCGAAGAGAAGAACCTTTCCTCTTCCCCGGATACAGGATGCGGCCGCGAGCGCCGCGGATATCCCTGCCGGTCCGGCTCCGATGACCGCAGCCGCAGGGATGGCATTGCCGTTTTTCCTCATCAGAACCGCTCCACAATTTCCGCGAGACGCATTAAGAACCTGCCTCCGGGCAGTCTCGCGATATTCTCGAGATCGACGCCGCCGAAGTAGCAGGTGGCAAACAGGTAGATCACTCCGTACACGGCGGCAAGAATGACAAGAGCGCCGTAAGCCCCGGCCATAAGATACATTCTCTCGGACATCACGCTGACGATCATCGCCGCGGCGGCAGCGGAGGCAGCCGTCACAAGAAAACGCCTTCCCCAGCGGGGAAGAGGCCGGATAAACCTCCTGAGCGCGAACATGAGAAGAAGGAAGAGCGATGCGAAAAGCACAAGCAGGCTTAAGGGAACTGCGGTAACCGCGTCGCTGGTCCTGGTGACGATATAGCAGATCACCGTCTGCAGAACAAAGGCGATCATGGAGGAGAACATGACGTCCATGACATGGGCTGTGGCGCTGCCGAGGAGAATGAGGATGAGACACAGCATCATGAAGAGCATGATCAGCGCACCGTGCTGCATTCCCGCCGTAGCCGCCCGGTTCTCCACACCCTTCGGCAGCGAGGTGACCACCAGCGCAGCGGAAAGGAAGAAGAAGGACAGCGGCGCTGCGCAGTATACCGCAAGGCGGCAGACCATCGTCGAGAAAGACCTGAGTGTTGCCGCACCGCGGGTGTGGGCGATATTGCGGAAACTGCCGTAATATCCCGCAAACGGAATGAGCAGGAGGAAAACGCCGCCGATGATGAGCGGGAACACCCGCGAATAGAGATATCCCCACTCCGCGATAAAGTTGGCGGACTCGCTCCTTCTCTTCAGAATGCCGTAGTCGACAGCCAGAGGCAGGGTGAGCATAAGCGCGGTGACCGCCAGATAAGTGAAGCGCTCGCTGAAGGAAAAGAAGATACTCATGTTGCTCTCCGTCTCGCCGCGCCCGGAAGCGGAAATCTGTTCATCGATGTGGCGGAGAAAAAGGAAATAAAGAACAATCCAGACGACAAAACTGATGAGGAAGGCCAGCGTAAGGCCGATCATGAGCCCCATCGCGGCATAGATCTGGGGAAGTTCATCGCTGCGGAGAATAGCTCCGGCCATCTTGCCGTACCGGTACAGCTTCCTTCCCACAGCCATGGGAAGGATTGCGGTTAGCAGCGCGGTAAGCCCCCAATTGACAAAGACCGGCCCCGGCGAGCGGATGCCCGCGTACGCGCCCTGCACCAGTCCGGAGGGGGACAGAAAAAACAGAATTGCCATCGCGAATACGGGAAGGAAGTAGCCGGCCTGACTGTTCCTGCCGAAGAGCAGGATGCAGAAGGAAACAACCGCTGCAATACCCGCGGCCCCTGCAAGAAGGACAGGAAAATGAAGGCGGATGAAGCGCCGGATAAGATAATACCGGTCTCTTCTCGCGTAGTCGCGCACCACCGGCTGCACAGCGTAGGAGACGGCAAAAGCTGCCACCGCAAGCGAGGCGGTGACCAGCTCCAGAGGAATTGTCAGAAGCGTGATGCACTCCACCCCGAAAGCCTGAGCGGCAGGGATCCTGATGAACTGAAGCAGTGCTGCCGTAAACAGCAGGCAGCTCTGCGAATGATCGTATCCGTTTGCGGGCATGAATCAAAAGCCCTCCATATCTGACCGGCGTTCTTCAGTCATCTCTCGTGATGCCGAGCGCCGTAAGTACTTCTTCCTGCTTCTCCTCCATCACCTTCGCTTCCCCCGGGGTTTCGTGGTCGTAGCCAAGAAGGTGAAGCATGCTGTGGGCGACAAGGAAGGCAAATTCCCTGCGGAGGCTGTGGCCGTAATCCTTTGCCTGGGCCTCGGCGCGCTCATAGCTGATGACGATGTCGCCAAGAACCAGGGCACCGGTTTCGGGATCGAAAAGATCGGGATTCCCGGGGACGGCGAAGGAAAAATCCGCCGGAGCATCGTAACTGCACCCGGGAAACGAGAGAACATCGGTGGGTCTGTCGATCCCCCGGAACTCCCTGTTGTATTCACGGATTCCCTCGTCGTCGGTGATATAAAGCGATATTGCCGCAACAAAGGGGCATTTTTCGCGGAAAAGAACCTCGGAGGAGACGCGCCTTGCAAGCTCCCTTACCGGAAGCTCAAGCTTGCGACCTGCCGCGTTCTCTGTGGTTAGGATGACTCTTGAAGCTGCTTCTCTCATTTCTCGTTCCCTGATGATTCTTCCGGTCGTACTCCTCGTAGGCCTTGACGATGCGCTGCACAAGAGGATGCCGGACGACGTCCCTTGAGGTCAGCGTCATAAACGCGATTCCCTCAATTCCCCTGAGCACCTTCTCCGCGACGTCCAGGCCGGAGGCGACGGAGGGTCCGAGATCCTTCTGGGTAGCGTCGCCCGTCACCACGACCTTCGAACCGAAGCCTATGCGGGTGAGGAACATCTTCATCTGCTCCGGAGTCGTGTTCTGTGCCTCGTCAAGGATAATGAAGGCATTATCCAGCGTGCGGCCTCTCATGTAGGCAAGAGGGGCAACCTCGATCAGGCCCTTCTCCTGGTTCCTCTGGAAATTCTCCGCCCCCATGATCTGGAACAGCGCATCGTAGAGCGGCCTCAGGTAAGGGTCGATCTTCTGCTGAAGATCACCGGGAAGAAATCCCAGCTTCTCTCCCGCCTCGATCGCCGGCCGGGTCAGGATTATCCGGGAGACGTCACCGTTCTGGAACGCGGTTATCGCCATCGCCATGGCGAGGTAAGTTTTGCCTGTTCCCGCGGGACCGTTGGCGAAAGTGACCATATTGTCACGGATCGCCGTAACATACTGCTCCTGTCCCAGGGTTTTGGGCTTCACCGGTTTCCCGGCTGCGGTGTGGCAGATGCAGTCCGTATCCAGTGCGGTGAACATGTTCTCCGATACGTTCTCGTCTTTCATATCCAGGGCGTAGTTTACTCTCTGATCGTCAATTTCGCTGCCTCTTTCCACAGAAGCGGCAAGCTGCCTTAAAATGGACGCGGCCTTGGCTGCGGCCTCCTCTTCGCCGGAGATGTGCATCGCCCCGTTTCTTAAGGTGATGCTCACGCCGAGGTCGTCCTCAATGTGCCTGATATTGCTGTCAAAACTTCCGAACAGCGCGCGTTCCGTCGCTGCCGGAAACTGTAATTCCAAAGTCATCTGACGCGCTTTTATCTCCGGGTATATCCCGGGCTACTTGTGATAAGGTTCACGGTTGATGATACGGAACGAGCGGTAGACCTGCTCGAGCAGAATAACCCTCATCAGCTGATGAGGGAAGGTCATGCGGGAGAAGGAGAGGTGGTAATCCGCCCTGCGGATGACCTCCTTTCCGAGGCCGATAGCCCCGCCGATCACGAACTGCACCGTGTCGGTTCCGCCGACCATAAGGCGGCTGATCTCCCGCGCAAGCTCCTCCGAGGAGAGTTCCTTTCCGCTGATTTCCAGCGTGACGACATACGCGCCGGGACGGACAAGCTTTAAGAGCTTCTCCGCCTCCCTGCCGCGGATGATCTCCTCCTCGGCCGGAGAGATTTTCTCCCCCTTCTTCGCCTCCTCTACCTCGAGAACCCGTACTTTGGCGTAGCGGCCAAGGCGTTTCAGATACTCCTCCGCCGCGTCCTGGTAAAACTTCTCCCTGAGGCGTCCGACACAGAGAATCTCTATATTCATGAGATTTTTGCGCTGTCCACGGCCTCAAAGTACGCCGCGTCTTCATCCTCGGTCTCGTATCCGCCGGAGGCTTCCCCGTAAATACCGGTATAGAGTTCCTCCGTCATGTGGTCGATGAATGCCGGGTCCGCTTCCGGGAAAGCTCCCGCAAGCATATTCTTCATCGCCTCGCTTCTCGCGAAGTAGGCAATATCTGTCTTCTCCAGAAGACGGTCCTCCCGGGAGAGCTGCCTTGAGATCGACGACTCGCTTAAGTTAAGTGCTGCCCACTCCCGGATCCGCTTCTCCAGGTCATCCTCGTCGGCGGCCTTGTCCGAGAGCTTCTTCACCGACTTAAGCGAGACCACGCCCATAACGGCAAATAACGCAAACATCACTCCCATCACGCCGCCGGTCAGGAATTTGGAGAAGCCGTAGAGATGCCAGAACGGAATCATGTCGGAAACCAGCAGGATGACCGCGGCAAGGCCTATAACGCCGACAATCAGAAGCGAGACACCGGCGGAGCGGTTTTCCTCCGCCTTTTCCGCGCTCGCGTGATAGGCGAAGGTCCTCGCGGGACGGGACTCCTCCTCCGGTTCGTCCTCTGCTTCTGCGGCGGAAAGCACCTCTTCCGGAATCTCAAAATCTGCGGCCTCCGGCGCCATGCCGGTCCCGCCCGGGGCGAAACCGGGCTTCATCTTCGCCGCGTTCTCCCTGTCGTAATCCTCCAGGGACTCCACAAGCTTCTCGCCGCAGTCGGCACACACCAGTATTCCTTCACGGTACTCATTGCGGCATTTGGGACACCACATAACCTAAGCTCCTTATAAGTACATCAAAAGCCACAAAGGATCAGCTGTTCTTCAGGTACTCATCGATTGCCGCGGCGGCTGTCCTGCCCGCTCCCATGGCGAGAATAACCGTCGCTGCGCCTGTTACGGCATCGCCGCCGGCAAAGACGCCCTTTCGGGTCGTCTGCCCGTTTTCTTCGGCGACGAGTCCTCCTCTTCTCGTGGTCTCCAGTCCCTTTGTCGTTGCGGAGATCAGAGGATTGGGCGACGTGCCGAGGGCCATGATGACGCAGTCGCAGTCAATCACGAACTCCGAACCGGGAATCTCCACGGGACTTCTTCTCCCGGAGGCATCCGGCTCGCCCAGCTCCATGCGGATGCAGCGGATACCACTTACCCAACCGTTTTCGTCGGCGAGGATTTCCACAGGGTTATTGAGGAGATTGAAGACAATTCCCTCCTCCTTCGCGTGATGCACTTCCTCCGCCCTGGCGGGAAGTTCCGCCTCGGATCTGCGGTAGACGATATGGACCTCGGCACCAAGGCGCAGTGCGGTGCGGGCCGCATCCATCGCAACGTTTCCGCCGCCGACGACCACGGCCTTCTTCGGGCGCATGATCGGGGTTCTGGAATCCGGACGGTACGCGTGCATCAGATTGCTGCGGGTGAGGTATTCGTTGGCGGAGTAGACGCCCATCGCCTGCTCGCCGGGAATGCCCATGAACTTGGGAAGTCCGGCACCGGATCCGATGAAGACAGCGTCGTAACCCTCCTCGTCAAGAAGGGAATCTATGGTCACGGATTTGCCGACCACAACATTGGTCTCGATATTAACGCCGAGGGAGCGGACGTTGTCAATCTCCTTGTCCACCACCGCCTCCTTGGGCAGACGGAACTCGGGAATTCCGTAGCTCAGAACTCCTCCTGCCTTATGAAGGGCCTCGAAAATCGTGACCTCGTACCCCTCCTTCGCAAGATCGCCTGCACAGGCAAGACCGGAGGGACCGGAACCGATAACGGCGACCTTCTTGCCGTTCTTCCCGGAGAGAGCGGCGGGCTTCAGCCCCATCTCCCTGGCGGTATCCGCGACATAGCGCTCCAGCTTGCCGATGGATAAGGCCTCGCCCTTAATCCCACGTACGCATTTGCCCTCGCACTGGGTCTCCTGGGGGCATACCCGTCCGCAGACCGCGGGAAGCGTGGATGACTCACTGATGACCGCATAGGCGCCTTCCACATCTCCCTCCTTAACCCTGGAGATAAAGCCGGGGATGTTGATGCTCACGGGACATCCCTGCACGCAGAGGGGGTTTTTGCAGTTGAGGCACCTGGAAGCCTCCGCCTCCGCCTCTTCCTTATTGTATCCAAGGCATACTTCGTCAAAATTGGCGGCGCGCACAAGCGGTTCCTGTTCGCGCACCGGAACCTTCTTCATCATATCTGTCTGCATAATTTCGCACCTTTCTTGCACATTCACAGTCTCCGGGACCGGCCGTCCTAACCGCAGTTCCCGCAGCCGCCGTGATGGGTATCCCCCTCTTTTTCCTCGAGGAAGAGACGCCCTTCCTCCGTCTTATACATGCGCATGCGCTGCATCGCCTGGTCAAAATCGACCTCGAAGCCGTCAAATTCCGGTCCGTCTACGCAGGCAAACTTCACCTTGCCGCCGACGATCAGCCTGCAGGCGCCGCACATTCCGGTTCCGTCCACCATGATCGGGTTCATGCTGACCGTGGTAGGAATGCCAAGTTCCTTCGTGAGCCTGCAGACGAATTTCATCATGATCATCGGCCCGATGGCAACACAAAGATCGTAGCGCTTTCCCTCGTCATAAAGATCCTGGATGACCTTGGTGACCATCCCGCTTCTGCCGTAGGAGCCGTCGTCGGTGGTCACGTAGAGCTCGCCGCACACTTCGCGCATGCGGTCCTCAAGAATGACCAGATCCCTGGTCTTTGCGCCTTCTACGGCATCTGCAAGCACTCCGTGCTCCTTAAGCCACTTGAGCTGGGGATAGACCGGAGCAGTTCCGACACCGCCGGCGACGAAGAGGATTTTCTTCGACTTCAGTTCCTCCGGATCCATCTCCGTGAGATCCGAGGGCCTTCCAAGGGGGCCGACTACGTCCGCAAAGCCTTCGCCGGCTTCAAGTTTTGTCATGCGGTCCGACTCCGCGCCGACCGGCTGGAAAACAATCTCAATCGTGCCCTTTTCCTTGTCGTAGTCACAGATCGTGAGAGGAATACGTTCTCCCTCGCTGTCCGCGCGGACGATGAGAAACTGTCCGGGCATGGCGTTCTTTGCGACCCGGGGCGCTTCCACGACCATGCGGTATATATTCGCCGCTAATAGCTCCTTCTCCAAAATACGGTACATTGCTGCCTCCTAAATACTGTTGGTTTCAGTGTCCTGCCGCTGATCCGGCAGATACAGAAAACTGCATAAAAATACATAAATATTAGTTTATCGCATCACTGTTCCGGTTTCAATGGTCCCCTCCCGTGAACGGAAGAATTGAGTAGTGCCCGGAGCCGTCGTCTTCGTATATATTCACGATGGCATTCTGTGTATTCACCGCGAATTTGCGCCCGGTCTGCACCGAGGTCCCTGTAAGGTCCACGAGCAGTTCGTGATAAATATAAAAACTTCCGTATCCCTCAATCTGCCGCGTTCCCTGATAGCTGTAGGCAAACTTTGCGCTCCCGTCCCGGATGGTTCCGTCCACGGCCACCACCTCTCCGGCCTTGATCATCTCCACAAGGATGTAGTTCGGACCGTCCTCAATGGTAATAATGCTCGGAAGGCGGAGCTCATAAGTCCTTTCGACCACCTCGCTCACCGCCCCGCCGGGAAGTACTACGGCAAACCGGTATACCGAGGTTCCGGAAGGCATGTTGATCGGGTCGTGGTATTCCCTGGATTCCGCCGTCGGATCTGATCTGTCCGTGGTGTAGACGATCCTGCCGGTATCGGGTTTCTCCACCTTGATGAGCGTAGGCTTTACGTAGCTTCCCGATTCCGTGAGAACTACGGGGGCGTCGGGAAGCTTTACCTCGACCTCGTATCTCGCGCTTACCTGGCTGCTGTGGACGCCGTGCAGGTTTACCGCGACCGCGCGGACATCGTAGATTCCCTCGGAGAGGTCGATCGTCCCCTTATACAGGCTTCCGCTCTCCAGGGGATCCTCGCCGTTCAGGGTATAGAAGACGCTTCCGCCGCAGGTCGCTGTGATCGTAAGATGCAGAGGCTCCTCATAGCTTCCCCCGGGAACGTCGAACTCCGGCTCGCTGATGATATAGGAGCTGTACCTGTCCATTATCGCTTCATCGCCGCAGCCCCCGATCAGCTCCGCCGCGGACTCATAGTCGTTCTCCGAGGAATACAGGCGGATCAGCTCGTTGTATGCCTCGCTGTACGCGCCGTCCTCCGGGGAGCTGTTCGCAATGATGTCCCTGTAGACCGCCTTGGCCTCCTCTTTTCTGTCCGCGAGGGCAAGGTAGGAAGCCCGTCTGAGCGTGAGGGTGCCGGTATCCACATCGGGCAGGACTATCGCCTTGTCGATGAAGGCGATAGCGGCGGCATAGTCTCCCTCCGAGGAAGCCCGGTAAGCCTCGCCGACATAATAAGGCAGAGAGTGCTTTCTCCGGTAATCAATTCCTCTCCAGAGCAGGATAACAAGGGTAATTCCGATAAGCGCTCCGACGAAGCCTGCCGCGGCCAGTTTTCTCCTGCGCCGCTTCTGCTCCCTCTTCTGCTGCTTCTCGTCCTCCTCCCTGGTCTGCCGGTCCAGCTCGTCGGTGATTACCTCCATCGCAACACTTAACTCGGCATCGATCTCCAGATCGCTGTCGTAATCGGCAACATATTTAATTTCATGGCCGCAGTATTCACAGAGGAGGGCGTCCTCGGGAATTTCGCGGCCGCATTCGGGACACCTCATCGTCTTCCGCGTTCCGATGCCTTCGCCGAAAGAAGGCAGTTGTTCATCAGCATCGCAATGGTCATCGGTCCTACACCTCCGGGCACCGGCGTGATCGCGGAGACGACGGGAAGAACATCGTCATAGTCCACATCACCGCAGAGTTTTCCCTCAGGGGTGCGGTTGATGCCGCAGTCTATAACAACTGCTCCCTCCTTGATATAGCTTCGGTCGATCATTCTGGCCCTGCCGATCGCAGTGATCAGAATGTCCGCTCTCTTCGTGACCTCCCTCAGGTCCCTTGTGCGCGAATGGGCTACCGTGACCGTCGCGTTCTCCCGGAGCATCAGCATCGCCATGGGCTTGCCGACGATATTGCTCCTTCCGATCACAACGCACTCTTTTCCCTCGATCTCGATCCCGCTCCTTTTTAAGAGTTCAATAACCCCTGCCGGGGTGCAGGAGACAAAACCGGGGAGCCCGATGGAGAGCGCTCCGACACTCACCGGCTCAAATCCGTCGACATCCTTCGCGGGATCAATTGCGCCGATCACCTTATGCTCATCTATGCCCTCAGGCAGAGGGAGCTGCACAAGGATGCCGTCCACCGAGGGATCGCTGTTCAGCCTGTTTATCTCGTCAAGCAGCACATCCTCGGTCGTGTCCGCGGGAAGCTCGACGGAAACCGACTGGATTCCGGTGTATTCACAGGCCTTCTTCTTGTTGCGCACGTACACCCTGGAGGCAGGATCGTCGCCGACAAGAATAACCGCCAGGGTAACTGCCCGGCCTCTCTCCTTAAGTGCGGCAACCTCGCTGCGGACCTCGTCTTTGATCTCGGACGAAATCCTCTTACCGTCGATGACAAGAGCCATAAAATCCTCCTTAAATGCTGCACTTCGCTGTACCGCCGGATTTACCGGCTCAGATGTTGTTTTCTTCTATGTAAGCCTCGAAATCACTCTTGCTCATTAATATGCGCCTTGGCTTGGTTCCCTCTTCCTCGCTCACCACGCCGGCATCGCAGAGCTGATCCATAATTCGGGCGGCGCGGTTGAAGCCGATTTTGAAGAGCCTCTGAAGCATGCCGATCGAAGCCTTGTCCTTCTCGATCAGCGCATATCCGGCCTCGACGAAGTACTCGTCGTTGTCCGAACCTCCGCCCAGAGAGTCGGCAATTCCTGCTCCCGAGCCTCCCGCAGCCATGCTGTCGATCTTCTTTCTCAGCTCGTCGTGGCCGTCAGGCAGAGGGTTGTTCATCTTGATAAAACTGACGACATCCGCGACGTCCTCGTCGGAGACGAAGGCGCCCTGGATGCGCGCGGGCTTGGGATAACCCTGCGGATAGAAAAGCATGTCGCCCTTGCCGAGGAGTTTTTCCGCCCCGTTCATATCCAGTATCGTTCGGGAATCCACGCCGCTCGATACCGCGAACGCCACACGGCTCGGCATGTTCGCCTTGATCAGTCCGGTGATGACGTCAACGGAGGGGCGCTGGGTGGCAATAATCAGATGAATGCCTGCCGCCCGGGCCAGCTGGGCAAGGCGGCAGATGGCCTCCTCCACTTCATTGGCGGAGACCATCATCAGATCGGCAAGCTCGTCAACGATGATGACAATCTGGGGAATTACCGTCATGTCAGGGTCTTTGCCCGTCCTCGCCTTTTCGTTGTACCCCTTGAGATCCCTGACCTGAGCGTCCGCAAAGCGGCGGTACCGGTCGGACATCTCCGCTACAGCCCACTGCAGCGCGGAAGCAGCCTTCTTGGGATCCGTGACCACCGGAAGAAGGAGGTGGGGAATATCGTTGTACACCGACAGCTCAACCACTTTGGGATCGATCATGATCATGCGTACGTCCTCAGGGTCGCAGCGGTAGAGTATGCTCATGATCAGCGTATTGATGCAGACCGATTTGCCGGAGCCGGTCGAACCTGCAATAAGCATGTGCGGCATTTTGGTAATATCGGTGACAATGGTGTTGCCTCCGATATCCTTTCCGACCGCAAACGCGATTCTGGCCTTGGAATCAATAAACTCCGGCGAGCTTAGGAGATCCCTTAAGGCCACGGTGCTCACCTTCCTGTTGGGAACCTCGATTCCGATCGCCTGCTTTCCGGGAATAGGTGCCTCGATACGGATATCCGTCGCCGCAAGATTGAGCTTGATATCGTCCTGAAGCGCGACGATCTTGCTGACCTTGACTCCCTGGGCGGGAAGCAGTTCATAGCGCGTGACGGCGGGCCCCTGGCTTACCTGGGGTATCGTCACGTCCACGCCGAAGGTTTTGAGTGTCGTCTGAAGCCGGTAGGCCGTCTCCTGGAGCTCCTTGTCGGATTCGGCATTGTTCACCGGCTCCCCGGGAGTAAGCAGATCCAGTGTAGGATAGACATAGGGCTTCACCTCCGGTTTCTCCGGTTCCTTTACCGTCACCGCCACTGTCCCGGAAATCGGGGCGACATAGTCTTCCTTCTGCTCGCGGTCGACGATAATCTCCGCGGCCTCTTCCGCATGATTAACCGCGGAAAAGGCTTTCGTTTCTTCCGCAGTTTCTGCGGCAGGAGCGGCGCTCAGCGGATTGACGGCAAACAGGCTGCCGGGAAGGATCTCCGTGCGCACTGTATGCGATGCAGCAGGAGCCGGCGATGCCGGCCGGATCTCCGTTTTGTCCACGGCAGGCTGAGGCTCCTCCCGCACAGGTACCGGAACAAATACATCTTCCTCAGGAAGCTCTTCTGCTGCAGGAAGCTCCTCTTCCGCAGAAAACTCTTCTTCCGCAGGAAGCTCTTTTTCCGCAGTCCCGCTGGTGAAGAAATCCGCCTCCTCTATAGGGGAATCCGGAACGCTTCTCTCCGTCTCCGGATCCTCAGGCAGTATTTCCGTGAGCTCCGCGCTGTAGCGCACCGGCGTCCTTCTTCCCGGGAAGGGAATCACATTTGCACTGCGGAAGCCGCTTCCGCTTTCCTCCGGAGGAATCGGAGCGCCGCTTTCCTCAGCCGTCTCATCCGGCCGGACAGGAGCTGCTGACAATGTGTCTGCCTGCACGGAAGGCATAACCGGATTCAGGCCGCCGTTCTTAACGGAAGAATCCTCCTTCGCCGGTCCGGTCACATGTATTGCCTCATTTGCGGCATGAACCGGCAGCGGCTCGACATTGACCTGCTGATCATGCTCCAGGGTTCCCCTCACGCTCTCCCGGAAAATCCTTTCCGCAAATTCATCGGAGGTAAAATTCGGGCTGCTCTGCGCGGGCATCGGAATACCGATTCCGGAGTAGCGCTGCTCCTCAGGATCCGGCCTGGACGCATCGGCGATGACGGATATGCTCCGGTAATCCGCGGAATCGACGGTGATCTCATGAAGGTCGCCGCCTATGCTGTATAGTTTTCCCGGGCGGCTGTCCGTACCGGTTTCTTCTGTGCCGGAAGGCATGTCCGCCGAAGCAGCCGCAGTCATTCCGTCATCCGGCATGGTCTCAATGCCTGATCCTTCTATAGCCGCTGCTTCGCCTGCGCCGTCCGCGCTGCTGTCTTCGCCGTAATACTCCGCATAATCCTCTTCAGGATACGGTGCGGGCTGCTCCATACCTGCCTGGTCCGCTGTCCCGGGCGGGACAATTGTTGTCGCCTCCAGCGAGCCGCTGTAGACGGGGACTTTCTGGAGAACTTCCTCGTTCTCCCGCTCCTCGCGCTCCTCCCGTATCCTCTGCGCTTCGGCGAGGCGCTGCTCCTCCTTCTCCCGGGCAATCCTGTCCCTCTCCTCTATGGCAAGCCGTCTCTCCTCTTCGCGGCGGGCCTGTTCCTCTGCCCTAAGCCTGCGCTGCTCCTCGCGCTGTCTGATCCGGCGGTCCCTCTCCTCTTCGCGGCGGGCCTCTACCTCTTCCTCTCTCTGCCTTAAGGCTTCCCTTCTGGCCATCCGCTCCTCGTAGCTTAAGCGGGCCCTCTCCTGCCTTCTGGCCATCTCCTCTTCCGGATCAGGCTCCTCTTCTTCCTCTTCCTCCTCACCGTAATAGGATCGGTAATAATCCCTCGCTTCTCT
>JAEEGL014289383.1_pt1 | contig 14353 bp, 10 predicted proteins | sample 9134231 | NCBI WGS metagenome assembly JAEEGL01 (sample SAMN16246548, study PRJNA631951) | gut metagenome | biome: gut microbiome; feature: rumen; material: fiber-attached | host: Bos | place: Iran: Karaj | collected 2018-10
GGATTGGGGATTGGGGATTGGGCCCAATCCCCAATCCCCAATCCCCCATCCCCAAACCCCAATCCCCAAAATATTAATAAATAATAATACATTTAAAAAGTTAGTTTAAAATTGTTTTTAATTATTTATAATTTTTTAATTATTTTTAAAAATATTTATAAATAACAAAAGCCTAAAATTTTATTTAATTATTTAATATTATTTTTTATTTTTTGAATACTTTTTTTTAGAAAAGTAGTTTTATTTATTTTTTCTTCTTTATTTATTTTTTTGTTAATAGGTTTATAAAAATGAGTTAATTGTTCATTAAAAGAATCATAATTTGAAGAAATTATTTTTTCACCAGCTTTAATTAAAGGTTTTGTTCTTTCTGTTTTACTTGATTGATTAATATTATTAGAAATATATTTATTAGGAGAATAAACGTTATTTTTATAATAAATATGATTATTTCTTGTATATAAGGGATTTGAAGGAGATTTAATAATTATCTTTTTTATTTTATTATTATCAATTGTTTTTGGTGTTTCATTTCTATTTAAATTAATTAATTCTTTTTCATAGATATTATTATTATTAGAAGTATTATTATTTTCTAATTTATTATTATTATCATTATTTTCTAATTTATTAATAATATTTTTATTATCATTATTATCATTATTATTATCATTATTTTCTACTTTATTATTAATATTTTTATTATCATTATTATCATTATTATTATTATTATTATCGTAATTATTATTATTTTTATTATTTTCTAATTCATTGTTAATATTATTATTATTATTTTCAATTTGATTTTCTATTTTATTATCATTTTCTTTTTCAATAATTTGACTTGAATTATTTTTTTTAACATTACCAAAACGATTTAAAATTTCAATATCTGAGTTTTCACTTTCACTATCAATTAATAATAATTTTTCATCTTTTTCATCAATCTCTATATCTTTTAATGAACTTTTCTCAATTCTTGGAAAGGAAAAAATATATTTTCTTTTTTCTTCTTCTAATAAAGCTTTTTTTCTTTGCCTTTCTTCTTCTTCTAATTTTCTTTTTTTTTCTAATTCTTCTTCTTCTAATTTTTTCTTTAATAATATTAATTTTTGTTTTTCTTCTTCTTTTTTTATTAATTCCTCTTTTTCTTTTTTAGAAACATAAAAAAATTTATTTTCTTTTATTTTATCTTTTTGATTATAAATTTCATTTTCATTATTTTCAATAATATTATTATTATTCTTAAATTCTTCAAGTTTTTTTTCTTTATCAATGAATAATTTTTTATGTGAATTTTTCTTAAGTTTAAATTTATTAGAAATATTAATTAAATGAGGTTTTTTAAAAATAAGTTTATTTTCAAAATCAATTTCTCTTTCTTTTAAATCAAGAAAACCTTTCATTTTTTCTCTATAAATATTAGGTTGATTAATTCCAATATAATCATCAAATTCTTCTTTAACTCCTTTATAATCTAAATTATTTAATCTTTTATATTCTTCTTCTATTGTATTTTCATTCATTTTTAATTCATTTAATTTATTTTGAATTGAATCATTTTTTTTATTTTTTTCTAATTTTAATTTTACATCATATAATTTTTTTTTTTTAAATAATTTTTCCTTTCTATAATTATTCATTGGTAATCCCATTTTTAAAAATATATTTTTAAATTGTTCAAAAGACATTAATTTATTTGTAGAATTTTTATTAAATAATTCAATAAGTTTTTCTTTTTGGATTTTAACTTCAAAATCAATTAAAAATTTAGAAAATTCATCAAAATTTAATCTTACTTTTCTATAAGCCATTTCATCAAATGTTGGAGAAAGTAATTTTTCATTTTGTTGATTAGCATAAAATAAAAATATTTCATATAAATTGTCTTCTGTTTCTTCTGATAAATTTTCTGTTGATAAATTATTTTCTATTGTTTCTTCTGTTTTTGTTATTGTTATTATATTATCATTATTTGTTTTATCATTATTTAAATTATTTTCTTTGTTATTATTTTTTATTATTTTTAATTTTTCATTTATTTTATTCCTTTTTATTATTTCTTTTTGTTCTTTTGATATATTTTTATTAAATTTTTCTTTCTCTTCTTTTAATTGATTTACAAATTCTTGTAAAAAAATTATATTTTCACCGCTTTTTTTCTTTTGTTTTAATAAATTTTCATATATTTTTATTTTTTTATTTATTTCATTTTGTCTTTCTAAAATATTTTTTACTTTCATTTCATCTTCAAAAGTTTGAGGTAAATTAACAATTTTTTCAGTTAAATTTGAGTATTCTTTTTCAATTCTTTTCATAATTTCTCCATCAAATAAATTTTTAATATCATTATTTAACTTACTATCATTAATTTCAGTATTAATAATAACATAGTTAGAATGCAAATTAATAAAATCTGCAATTATCATTGGTAGAGTTTCTATATAAAGTATATTATCTTCTTTTAAATTTAATTCATATTCTTCTTCTAAAGTTAAATCATTTGATTTAATATAATTCTCTTCATTTAATTTTTTAATTTGCTCAAAAATATTTATTAAATTACCATTTTTATCATATTCTCCTATTGGATAATAATTTGTGTAATCATCTGATATTTCTTCTATTTTATTTATTTCTATTAATGGCTTTATTTTTCTTGTAAAATATATTTGATTGTATTTTCTTATTTTATCAGTTATATAATTATTTATTTTTTCTATTGCTTTATTTTGTCGTTCTTCATTTCTTATTTCTGGAATAAAATTTGACATAAATAATTCATTCATTGATGTTATTTTAAATATTGAAATATTTATTAAATTACATATTTCTTCAAGAAGATTTTTAAATGAGTCTTTTTTTATTATTTTAAATGTATTATTATTATAATTGTTTTTATCTTTGACAAAATATTTTGTATATAATTTATTGATTTCATTTTTATAAATTTCAAACTTACTTTTTAAAATAAATAAAGAACGACAAATAATATTAAACATTATAGGATCATTCTTAGATAAATTATTTGAATTCTGCATTTTTTATACAATAATTAATATATTTAATTTATTTATAACTTTAAATTTATGTTTTTCAAAATTATAAAAACAGAATTTCAAATAGAAAAATAATTATATCTAATTAAATAAGATATTATTTGAAAAAAAATATTAAAATATGAAATAAGAATTATTTAAGTTATAAGGTTTATATAATCAATTTTTTAATTTAATTTAATAAAATTTTCATTACTCATATCTTTTTCCCATTCTAATCCTTCTGTTTTAATAATATTTGGATTTTGATTATTTTTATCTTTTTTTTTGAATAAAGTATTCCAAATTCCTTTTTCTTTTTTATTTAAAGTAACATAATATTTTCCTGATTTTTTATTAGTTTTACTATTATATAAAGATTTTAATTTATTTAAATTTCCAAATAAATGCATTTCTTTTTCAAATTTAATATTTCTTTTATTTTCTTTATCATAACAGTATCCTTCAAAATAAACATAATTACTATCTGTTAAAAGTTCTAAATTTTCATTTTCTAAATCTTCACAAATTATTTTTTCATTACAATTACTTTTATATTGAATTTCCATAAAAATATATAAATTATTTTGACTCCAATAAATACATGGTTCATATTTTTCTTTATGTGAATTATCTAAAAATAAATGTTTTATTCTATGTATTTTTTCTATTTTTGATGAAATTATTTGAGTTAATGTTTGAGTAAAATTTATTTTATTTTGAGATAATATATTTAAATAATTGTCTATTATTTCATAATTATCTATATTTAATGCTTCTTCTATACATTTTGTATAATTTAATGAAATTACTTCTGAAATGTGTTCAGTTAAATTTTTCCCTTCAAATAAAATATTACATGATAAAAGAACTTTAATAACTTGAATAACAATAATAAATTTAAGCATATTTACAAAACTAATAAAAATTAATCTTAAATAAATAATAAAAAAATGAATTAAAATTCCCATTTAAATAAAAATCAATTTTTAAATAAAAAAAAGGGCTTTTTAAATAAAAGTGAGTAAATCAATTATAAAACTTAACTATCAAAAGGAATAACATTCCATTTAAAATCATTTCTATTAACACAATGAATAACAAAATGATTATCAATAAAAGCGAAATGATTTTTATTTAAATCAGCATAACCTTGCATATTAAAAGAAGAAATACTTTTCATATTAACTTTAGATTTTACAATAGATCTATCATAAATATTATATTGACAAATAAAATCAGTTTCTTCATCTTTATCATCTTTTCCTCCACAAATGTAAATATTATGATCACTTTCAAACATAAAAGAAACAGAAGAATTTCTTCCTAATAACAAATCATTATCTTTAATTAAAATAATATCCCATTTATCACATAATTCCATATTTAATCTAAGAATATTTTTACTATTATTATTATTAACATTAGAAAATCCTCCAAATAAATATAATACATTATTTTTTTCATGTGAAAATAAAGTAGATTTATATCTTTCTTCAGGTAAAGGAGGTAATTCAATCCATTTTGATTTAGATATTAAATAACCTTCACATTCAATTTGATTTTTTCCTCCAACAACAATAATAAAGTCAGAATGCCAAATTGACATTGAAGGTGAAAAATGAGAAAAATTTGAATTTACTAAAAAAATTGGATTTGGATTTGTAACATCACAATTTATTTGAAACATATATGATCCTAATACTACTTCTTTTGATTTGTTTTCTTCATTTAATCCACAACAATATAATGTGTTATTTACGTTTAATTGACTTATTCCTTTTAAATTTGATATTATTCTTAAATTAAAATTTTGCTTGTAACTTTTCTCCTCTTCTATGTCAAATATTATTAATGTTGAATTCTGCTTTTCGTTGCTTTTATTTGGAATTATATATAATAACTTTTTTGAAAGGAAGTTCATACTATACTTTTAAAATGTTATTTATTATTTTTTTTATTTTTTACGTATCATCTTCTTTGCAACAAATTATTCCCATTTTTATTATTTTTTTTTTTATTTTTTTTCACATAATACTAAATTGGATAATAAAAAGTAAATTAAACATGGGAAATTGTGGATGTAATTATAATAATAATAATGTTACTAATCAAAAATGTATTAATATAAATGAATTAGGGTCTATTTCTCCAATTAATAATACTATTAATATTACTTTAATTGAAAGTAAATCAAGAAATAATTTTAATCATTTTTCTATATATAATAAATCTACTGATAATAGTAAAGATTCTTCTTTTGAAATGAAAATGCTTAAAGAAATTAATTTTGTACGTTCTAATCCAAAAGATTATTCTTTAAAATTAAAATATATTATTGATAATTTAATTATTAAAGATAATGGTCATGAATATTTAAATGGAAATTATTATGGATTTAATAAAAAAATTCTTTTAAGAAATGGAATTAATATTTTTTATGATACTATTTGTTATTTAGATAAATTAAAACCTTTACCTAAATTAAATTATTGTGAAGATATAAAAATAAAATTTAATGAAAATTTTCAAAAAGAAGATTTCATTTTGTCTACTAAATATATAGAAGATTTATTAGTAAATCAAAGGTTAGAAATATTAAAAAAATATAAGGAATGTGCTTTTAATATTGATAATTTACAAAATCCATTTTTAAGTATAATTTTTCAAATAACTGATGAAATGTTTAATCAAGAAAGAAGAAATATTATATTAAATAAAAATTTTAGAAATTTTGCTGTAAATTCTATGAAAGATTCAGAAAATTCATTTATATCTATATTGAGTTTTTCATGATACAAATATTGTATTATTTTTTAATAAATAATAAAATAATAGTACTTAGTGTATATATGTGAATAATTTAGATAATTATCATTTTAAAATTTGTTCATATATTTTAAAAACAAGTAATCACATGTTGTAAAAATGAAATTTTTTTTAATTTAATTAACTTAAAATATATGATATTTTATATAAAAGTTACTCTTTTTTATTTTAAAAAATTATAATTGTGAACTTATAAAATATTTAAATTCTTCATAATTTAAATTTTTATCTATCATAGAATCAGTAAATTTATGATTATTTATATTTATATTTTCAATAAGAGTTTTCAAAGTATTAATAATATCTTTTAATTTAATAACAGGTTCATCATCTCCTTTATTATTACAGAAAAAATCAAAAACAACTTTTAAATTATCTCCAAATAAATATATATTATTGTTATAAAGATAATTAATTATATGTCTTATATTTTCATCTTCATAGCAAATTAAATTATCATTTAAAAATTTAACTAATTTCCATTTTTCACTTTCAACTTCAAATCCATCACCAAGAATATAATTAACAAATATTTCATTAATATTAGCATCATTATTATAAACAATAATAAAAATAAAATATATTTTCATCATAGTATCAATATTTCTATTATAAACATAATTATCATTAAAATTAATATCATTTTCATTTACATGATCTTCTTTATCTTTTTCAAAATATTTATGATTTAAAGCATCTTCAGCAGAAAATCTTAAATTAGGATTTAAAGTTAATAATTTAGAGATTAAATCTTGAGTAACAGAATTTAATTTAGAAAATTCAATATTTTCTTCATATTTATTTTTCAATATTTTATTATGTAAATCATCAAAATTACTATAATTATAAGGATACTTTCCACAAAGAAGAAAATACATTATTATTCCACATGACCATTCATCACATTTTTCATTTTGAATATTTTCAAAAATTTCAGGTGATGAATAAATATAATTTGTAATTTTATTATTTCTTTCAAAATAAAGAAAATGAGTTTCATCTTCTAATTTAATTTCATTTCTATTAAAAAATAAAATATTTTCTGGTTTTATATTTCCATGAATAATATTATTTGAATGAAGATATTGTACACTTTTAAATAATTGAAACATAATATTTTTAACTTCTTTTGGTTGAAAAGGTAGTTTAGAATTTTTAATTTTTCTTTTTAAAGTTAAAGGAGCTAAATCTCTTATCATAAAATAATTATCTTCATTTTCATAAATACTTAAAATTCTATTAATATGAGAAGAATTAATTAAAATTTTTCTTATATATTCATATATTTGTTTAATATCTTTTAATTCATTAGATTTATTTAAATCATCTTTTGGTAAAATTTTTAAACTGTATTCTTTCTTTGTTGGTTTCTCAATAATTTTCATTGAAAAACCAAAAGTTCCTTCTCCCATATTTACATCAAAAAAAAATCTATTTTCAATATGAGTTGAATAATTTAGTGAACTTATTGGAAGAGTTGAATCTAATGAAGTTGTTAAAAAACTACTATTGTTTAATATTGATAAATCGATTTTATCTTCTATCGAATTTATATTATTATATTTTAATTCATTGTTACAATCACATAATATACATCCCATTTATTTTATTTATTTTTTTAATAACTTTTATAATTAAAAAAAATAAAATTTTATACTATCAATAAATTCTTTTTAAAAGTTTTTTAGTTAAAACTATTTTATCAATAAAAATAAAAACCACTTTATTTTACTTTATCACTAAAAATACCAAAAAAATAATAACATTTTAATCTTTATTTTTTATTTTTATAACTATTAATAACTTGAACAAACAATGTTCTTAATTTTTCCATAGTTAAATTTTCATCTTTTTCAAATTCGAATTCTAAATTAAAATCAGCTTCTACTTCTTTTTTACTATCTTTAACTTCTTTAAAAAAAGGATGTTCAAGACTTTCATTAACAGTGATTCTTTTATTAGGATTAAACTTTAGCATTTTATCTAATAAATCTAAAGCATCATCACTACTACCAGGGAATTTAGTTTTTAAATTTTTTTTATTTCGAACTTTCAAGCTTTTTAAATATAAAATTCCATTAGGATCAGTGATAAATTCCATATCTTCTTCACTAGGAGTTCCAATAACATCAAAAATCACATTTAATTGATCAGTTTTTTCATTAGGAAAACCATATTCATTGACTTTAACTTTGTTGGAACCAGGAGGTGAAAGAGGGAAACAAAATTTACCAGGAAAGAGAGGTGTTCTATCTAAAAATGTTGGGGCATTTTCCTTTATCATCATCATCAATTCTGCAAATATACATCCTACACTCCATACGTCTATTGCACTTGTATAATCTGTTTCAATTAATATCAATTCTGGTGCTCTGTACCAACGTGTTACTACATGAACTGATAATATTTGTTGCTGTTTCTGCTTTTTTAATTCTTTTAACATTGGAGGTCTTTTTGGCTTATTTTCTTTCTTTTCTTCTTCTTTTTCTTTCTTCTCTTCTTCTGTTTTTTCCGTTTCTTTAGATTTATTTTGTGTATATTGATTTAAGGAACTTCCTTTTGTTAAAAGTGCTTTTTTATCTATTGTTCTATTTGGTTGAACACTATCAGTTATTTCATCATCATCATCTTCTTTATTTACACATCTTGCCAAACCAAAATCACATATTTTAATTTGGTAATTATCATCTAATAATATATTACCAGGTTTTAAATCTCTATGTAATACTGCACAGGAATGAATATATTTTAAACCACATAATATGTGATATACTAGTAATTTTACATCTAACATATTTAAGTGAAGATTTGATTTTATTATTTTTTTTAAATCTGATGGTAAACATTCAAATATTAAAAATATTGTGTCAAAAAATGGATCATCTTTATCATATATTATATCTAAGAGTTCTACAATAAATTGATTTTTCATAAATCTTAATAATGTTATTTCCCGAAGAATACGTTTTGTGTCTATTAAATCTTCAAAAAGACCTGTGACTCTTTTTATTGCTGCTTTTTTTTTTGTTGCCTTATTCACTGCTTCTATTACTTGGCCATATGATCCTGAACCTAATACTTTGATTGGTTCATATTTATCTAATATTGGCTTCCATTCTTTTATCATTTGCTTTTTGTCACTCATTTTCTTTTAATAAAATATTTTATTAAATTATAGTATTTTATAGATTTTTTTAATCAGGATGTTTATTTATTTTTTTATAATTATTTTCTTTAATAAATTAAATGGATTCTATAAATTAATAATATAACAAGAAATAACATAAAAATCATATTTATAGGAAATAAGCAACCAGAAAAACATCATTTGTAAATAAAAATAAACAATATGAAGCATCAATAGTATCTGAAACTGTCATTTTTTATATATGAATATAAATTATGTGATTAAGAAGAACATGATAAAATTATGAATACAAAAAAAATATAATGAAAAAAAGAATTTTCTGAACGGAAATTAAATATTAATATTATTAAATATTATTTTATTAAATAAATTTATATTAAAATTTTTAGGAAAAAAAATTAAATGAAATATTAAATTTTTTTTTTCTGTTTTTTTTAGGAATGAATATTTTTTGAAAAGAGAGTGTTTAACAGTCTTTTATTTTCTTTTATTTTTTTCATGAAATGTTGATTTGATTTATCTAATTTTTTTCCTTTTTCTGGAAAGAAATTTTTTTGATAGGTTAAAATTATATTTTTTTTTGGGTTATGATTTGGAATATTTAATAAATTTGTATGATTTTTAATTAAATTTCTTTTAATAAATTTTTCTAAATCATTTTTTTTTTTTCTTTCAAATTCTTCATTTTGTAAGAATGATATTTCTTTAAAAGAATATGATCTTTTTTTTAAAGGAATATTTTTTACTTTTTCGGAAATAATATTTTCAAAAATTTGTTCAAAATAATCTTTTGAATTTTCTTTTTCTTTTTTTTCATATTGAAAACTTTGTGAAATATCTTCATTTGATTTATTAGTTTTAATTAAAATAATATCATATAGAGATTTTAATTTTTCATTAATTACATTTTTTTTTTCATTATTTACTTCATTTTCATTAGATTGATTTTTCATTATTCCAATAAATTTATTTATTTTTTTTAAATGTTTATTTTCCATATTATCATCAATTAAAAAAGTTTTTCCTTTTGCTTTTAAATTATTATTTTTTATATTTAAATTCGAACAATTTTTTCCTTGAATAATTGATATTTCACTATAATCAGGTAATTCATTATTATTTTTTTGTTCAAAATTTGAACTATATGTATTTGTAATTTCATTTTCTTCTTTAATAGAATCATTTGAAAATATTTTATAGTCAATTTTAATTTTTAACTTTTCTAAATCTTGAATTTTTTTATTTGTGAATTCTTCAAAAGAATTATCTATTGGATGAATTATATTTTTTAATTTAAAATTTAAATTTAATTCATTTACTTTATTTAAAAAAGAATTTGTATTTTTTGTTGTTTCTTCATCAAAATCATCCCAATCTATTGTTTTAATTAATGAATTTTTTAAAGAGTTTTGTTCACTTTTATTAAATAAATTTATATTATTGTTTTTTTTTATGTTTAATTCTATTTTTTCCCATTCATTTTCATAATTATTTATTTCTGTTTTTTCTGTGATTTTTGTTTCATTTTTAAAAGAAAAACTTTCATTACTATTATTTTCAATTGTTATTTTTTTTTCTTCAATTGATTCCATTTAAAAAACTTTTAAATTTAAAAAAATAATTTTTTATAATATAATAAAATATTAATATTATTAAATATATATTTTATTTAAATTTATAATCTTCAGCAACCTTTCTTAAAGGTTTATATATAAGTTTTTTATTTTTTAATAAAACCTTTTTAACTTTTTCTTCGAATTCTTTTTTTACAGTTTCTTTCTGAATTTCGTTATTTCTTATTCTATTTCTTTCATCAATTACTTTTTTAATAGTACAATATTCTTGTTTTTTTTCTTTTTTTAATTTTTGAATAAAAGATAATAAATAAATAAAAACAAATTCAATATTTCTTAATTTTTTCATTGAATCACTTTCTTCATTTGAATTATTATTATCTGGAATTAAATTAGTATTTTCATTAATATAATTATATATATCTAATATTTTTTGTTTGACTTTTTTAGATAATTCCATTCCAACATATTTCATATTTTTTTTTATATTTAATAAATCCTTATTTTCAACTATTTTTTCTTTTAATTTTGATTTTAAATGAGAAATATCAACATTATATTTTTTATTATTTTCTTCTTGAATAATTTCTTCTTTTTTTCTTTGTAATAATTCTTCTCTTAATAAAATGATTTCTTCTTGTAATTCATTATATTCAAATAAATAATTTTTAATATCAGTAAAAATAATATCTAAATGTTTTTCAAATAATTGAATAGATTCAAAAATAGGTTCTTGTTTAATAATATTATTAATAAAATTTTCTTCATCAAAAACATCATTATCTAAACTTGTAATTAAAAGATTTTGAGATTTTCGTTTTATAGTTTTTTTATCTAATTTCTTAGGAGTTATTGCTGAATCAAGTGAATCTAATAATAATTTATCTTTATCATATAATTCTTTATCATTTATTGAAAAATTATCTAATTGATTAGTATGGTTTTTAACACATAAAAGAAATAATTTATTATCTAAACTTTGTTCTACAAAATTTTTTATTTTTCCTAATCTATGTTTTAAGTAAAATATATCTGTTCTTAATTGACTTATTTTTTCTAATAAAATGTCTCTTTCTTCTTTTTCTATTTTAATTTGATAATTTATATTTTTATTATATTTATTATTATCTTTTTGAAATGTACCAAAAACATTTATTATTGATTTATAATTATGTTCTTTTAATTTTAAAAAATCTAATTTGTTTAAAAGTAATTCTTTATATTTCTCAACTTCTGTTTTTTTTAATTGTAATTTTATTTTATCAAGTCTCATTTGTTTAGAAACATTTTTAAAATCTAAAAGAGATCTATTATATTTACTATTATTATAAGAATTATAATGTGGAACATTATTAAATTGATTTCTACTTTTACTAGAAAATACTTTTCTAAAACTATTGTTTTTTTCAAGACATTTTTTTAAATTTGTTTTTTCTAAAGAATTTAAAGAAAAAGCTCTTTGTTCTAAAAAAGAATTTTTACTACTTAAAGGAGAATAAATATCTGAATTCAAATTTCTTTGAGTAAAAGATGGAAAAATTGATTTAATTCTTTCTGAATTTTGTGTTTTTTCTGATAAAGAAATACTCTTTTGAATTTTACTTTTTTCATATTTATTTCTTATATAATTTCTATGAAAATTTAATTCCATTGTTTTTCCTTTTTTATGATATCCTATTTTTTGAATTGGATTTAAATTTCTTTTATTTATTATTGGAGTGTAATTTAAAAATTCTCTTCTAGGGTTTTCTTTTAAATAAAGAAAACTTGAATATTGACTTTTTTTATGAAGCATCATAATTTAAAAAAAGAATTAATGAAAAAAAATAAATTTAAATCTGAAAATATATTCAATTTTTTTTAAAAGTAATATTTATAAAATTTAAATTATGGAAAATAAACCAGAAGAAGAAGTAAAACCAACAGAGATAACAAAAGAAGAAAATAAAGAAGAAATACCAACAACAGATTTAAATCCTTCAGAAGAAAAAAAAGAAGAAGAAAAAAAAGAGGAAGAGAAAAAAGAAGAAGAGAAAAAAGAAGAAACATTAGCAATAAAATCAGAAGAAAAGGTAGAAGAAAAAACAGAAATAAAAACAGAAATTAAAACAGAAGAAAATACTGAAATAAAAACAGAAAATAAAACAGAAGAAAAAACAGAAATTAAAACAGAAGAAAAAACAGAAATTAAATCAGAAGAAAAAATAGAAATAAAATCAGAAGAAAAACTAGAAATCAAAAAATTAGAAAACACTCCTGAAAACCAAGAAAAAAGTAAAAAAATATATATATAATAAACCTTTTAAAAAAACTTAGTAAAACAATTATTGGAAAGTGCTTTTTCACCATTAAAATTATATGAAGAATCCTATGATTCTAAAAGCAAAATATTTTGGTCAACAATAGATGAATACAAAATGCCATTAGGGGAAATATTAGAAGAAAGTAAAAATAAAAAAAATAAAATTTATAGTAAATAAGATAAAAAAAGAAATAGAAGAAAGAAAAAATGATCCAAAAAAAATTCAACCAAGAAAAATATCAACAAGTAGAGGAATTAATGGTTCAAGAGGAAAACAAAGAAAACCTTCTACTCCTGATCATAAAGAAAGATCTAAAACTAGAGATCCTAATTTAACTCATACTTTAAGAAAAAATAATTTAGGAAAATCTTTTGATGTTATGCCTAAGGTTAAAAATAATCATAATATAGCCACTCTAGGAAATAATAAAAAAGATAAAAAAGATGAGAAAAATAAAAAAGAAAAAGAAGAAAAAATGAAAAAGGAAAAAGAAGAAAAAGAAAAATTAAAAAAAGAAAAAGAAGATAAATTAAAAAAGGAAAAAGAAGAAAAAGAAAAATTAAAAAAAGAAAAAGAAGATAAATTAAAAAAAGAAAAAGAAGAAAAGGAAAAATTAAAAAAAGAAAAAGAAGAAAAAATGAAAAAAGAAAAAGAAGAAAAGGAAAAATTAAAAAAGGAAAAAGAAGAAAAATTAAAAAAAGAAAAAGAAGAAAAGGAAAAATTAAAAAAGGAAAAAGAAAAAGAAGTAAAAGAGAAAAAAGAGAAAGAAACAAAAGAGAAAAAAGAAAAACAAAATAAAGAAAAAAAAGAGAAAGAAAATAAAGAGAAAGAAAATAAAGATAAATCAAAACAAGGACAAGGACAAAAAAAATCATTTATTTCAAATAGTGGTAATTTAACAGGAAAAAAAGATGAAAAAATTAATCCTAAAAAGAAACATGATGAAAATAAAAATAATAAAGCTACTCCTGCTAAAAGACCATCAAAAATTGAACATAAAAATGATAAAACTCCTCATAAAAATGAAGGTAAAATTAGTGAAAATAAAAAAAATGAAGAACATAAAACTATTGAATCTAAAACAGAAGAAATTAAAACTCAAGAATTACAAACTGAAGAAATTAAAACTGAAGAAATTAAGACAGATAAAATACAAACTGAAGAACCAAAAATAGAAGAATTTCATACTGAAGAACCAAAGATTGAAGAAGTTAAAAGTGAAGAACCTAAGACAGAAGAAGTTAAAACTGAAGAACCAAAAACAGAAGAACCTAAGACAGAAGAACCAAAAACAGAAGAACCAAAAACAGAAGAAGTTAAAGCAGAAGAACCAAAAACAGAAGAACCTAAGACAGAAGAACCAAAAACAGAAGAGCCTAAGACAGAAGAACCTAAGACAGAAGAGCCTAAGACAGAAGAACCTAAGACAGAAGAACCAAAAACAGAAGAGCCTAAGACAGA
>JAEEGL014570112.1_pt1 | contig 14353 bp, 18 predicted proteins | sample 9134231 | NCBI WGS metagenome assembly JAEEGL01 (sample SAMN16246548, study PRJNA631951) | gut metagenome | biome: gut microbiome; feature: rumen; material: fiber-attached | host: Bos | place: Iran: Karaj | collected 2018-10
CAAACCTATGCCTTGTGGTTGTAGTACCTGATGAGCAGGGCAACGCCTGTGAAAGCAAGGACGAATTCGAGGGCTACGATTAAGATGTACTGCATAATGGTAATGGTTTTATAAGTTAGGCGAGATGGCGCAGATCCAGTTATTGAGATTGCACTTGGAAGAATCTGTATAGAGATAGTCGCCAACGATGTGCGCCCCGTTCTCCTTGAGTTCGCGGCAGAAGGCATCGGCATAGATGCCATTGTCGTGCCCTTACATCGAGGGGCGTTTGGCATGTTACCGAAAAAGGCTGGTCTTCAGACTTTTATTTTTTTGAAAGAACATACAGTTTTCATATTTATTCTTAATTCTTGGGATAAAAAATACGAAAATCCCATAATTATTCGTATCTTTGCAAATAAAATCCACAAAAACTATATGATTATGAAAAAAGTGTTTTTCTGCCTCATGGCAATGATGAGCGTGCTGACCCTTTCGGCACAGTCAAGTATTTATGATTTCAAGGTAAAGGACGACGTAGGACAGGATGTGTCGCTCTCTGACTACAAGGGCAAGGTGCTGCTGATAGTGAACACCGCTACACGATGCGGATTCACACCACAGTATAAGGAACTGGAGGCGCTCTATGAGAAATATGCTAAGGATGGCTTCGAGATTCTGGACTTCCCCTGCAACCAGTTTGGCGAACAGGCTCCTGGTACGATTCAGGAGATTCACTCGTTCTGCACGGCCAACTTCGACATCCAATTCCCACAGTTCGACAAGATTGATGTGAACGGAGCCAACGAGCATCCGCTCTACACTTTCTTGAAAGCACAGAAAGGGTTCGGCGGTTTCGATACCAACGACCAGCGAGGCAAGTTTATGGACGACATGCTCCGTAAGCGCGATGCCGATTTCGATAAAAAGAGTGACATCAAGTGGAACTTCACCAAGTTCCTTGTCTCTCGCGACGGACGAGTTCTGAAACGCTATGAGCCGACAGACAAGATGAGCGATGTCGAGGTCGACATCTGTCTGGAGGTTAATCCCGTACTGAGCAGCATCATGGCACGTCGCTCCATCCGCAAGTACCTCGACAAGCCTGTGGAACATGAGAAACTAGAGGCTGTAGCCCTTGCTGGTATCAATGCTCCAAGTGCGATGAACCGACAGAATTGGGCTGTTCGGATTATTGAAGACCAAAAATTATTAGCTGATGTGAAGGATATGTGCCGCAATGCACCTAACCTCATCTGTGTCTGTGCTCCAACTGAAGGTAGGTTTGACCTTGATGCAGGTCTCATGGGGCAGAACATGATGCTTGCAGCTCAAGCTTTGGGCCTCGGCACTTGTATTCAGACAGGTCCTATACGCTTCCTCACTACAGACGAGAAGGCCAAAGCCTTCCGCGAAAGCCTCGACATCCCTGAAGGATATCGACTGCTTTATGTCATCTCCATCGGTTATCCCGACGAGCAGCCCGACGCCAAGCCCCGCGATGCCTCGAAGGTGAAGTACATCAAGTAAATAATCATCAAGTAAAACGAACATAAAAAAAGCCCTTGCGCCATTCGTCGGAAAATGGTATGGACTGCTTTTGCTCCAGGTCATAAAGCACCAATATCGACAGGCAGCAGCTCTACATTATGAAAATCATTATTTCTTTCTTCTGTCATCTCATTAAGCTTAATCTGTCTAACAATGCCCGGCATCCCTCTAACACATCGCGCCAAGTGGCCTCGAAGTCGCCTGTATACCAAGGGTCGGCCACGTCGCCAGGCCGTTTGGTGAAGTCCATCAGCATCACGATCTTCCCTTCCGGGTCGCCGCCGCAGATGTTCCGCATGTTGCGAATGTTCCACGAGTCCATGCCGATGAGCAGGTCATAGCGGTCGTAGTCCGAGCGTGTCATCTGCCGTGCCGTCTTGCCCGCACAGCCGATACCGTGTTCCGCCAATTTCCGTCGGGCAGGGGGATAGACGCTGTTGCCTATCTCCTCCGTCGAGGTAGCCGCTGACTCAATGTAAAACTCGTCTTCGCGTCCTGTTTTCCTGACAAGATCCTTCATCACAAACTCTGCCATTGGGCTTCGGCAGATGTTCCCATGACAGACAAACAGTATCTTTTTCATTTCGTTAATATTAAAATTGGGCAAATATACGAATAATCCATGAATATTTGCTACCTTTGCACCAAGTTTTAACAAAAGTTGAGTCTCGTCACGACTCGGCCGGTCAAGCGAGCTTCTTTGACCTAAAGGTTCTTCGACCTGAAGGTACGAAGTGTGGCTTCGCAATCGAAGTGTGGCTTCGCAATCGAAGTGTGGCGTTGCAATCAAAGTGTGGCATTGCAATGATGGCGCTCGCTGCTCCGAGACTTGAGAAATATTAGGAAATGCCAGAGCTGCAGCGGACATATATTGCCATCGATCTGAAGTCGTTCTATGCTTCGGTTGAGTGTGTGGACAGGGGGCTTGACCCGCTGACCACAAACCTTGTGGTGGCTGATGTCAGCCGCACGGAGAAAACGATATGTCTGGCTGTCTCACCCTCGCTGAAAGCATACGGCATTGGTGGACGGGCGCGACTCTTCGAGGTGGTACAGCGGATGCGGGAGGTGAACTTCGAGCGGCAGAACAAGGTGCCAGGTCATCGTCTGACTGGCAAATCCTCATCCGATATAGAATTGAAACAGCATCTGGACTGGGCTGTTGACTATATTGCCGCCCCACCACAGATGGCCCACTATATCGAGGTCAGCTCGAAGATCTACAAGACTTATCTGAAATATATAGCACAGGAAGACATCCATGTGTATTCCATCGACGAGGTCATCATGGATGTGACGGCTTATCTCGGCACATACAAACTGACTGCCCATGATCTCGCGATGAAGATGATTCGTGACGTACTAAGTCAGACGGGTATTACTGCAACGGCAGGCATTGGTACAAATATGTATCTCTGCAAGGTCGCGATGGATATTGTGGCCAAAAAGATGCCAGCCGACAAGGACGGTGTACGTATTGCCGAACTGGATGAAATGTCGTATCGCCATGAGCTATGGGACTATCGCCCGATTACGAAGTTCTGGCGAGTGGGACGCGGTATTGCGGAGAAGTTGGCTCCTTATGGTATTGACACGATGGGAAAACTGGCACGAATGTCCTTGCAGAATGAGGAAACGCTCTATCGGCTTTTCGGCGTGAATGCAGAGCTGCTGATAGACCATGCCTGGGGCTGGGAACCGTGTACGATGGAGGCGGTAAAGGCATACCGGCCAGAAACGAACTCCTTCAGCAGCGGACAGGTACTACAGGAACCTTATGATTTCAAAAAGGCCCGTGTGGTGATACAGGAAATGGCAGAAGGCATGGCACTCGATCTGGTATCGAAACGGCTGGTGACAGACCAATTGGTATTGACGGTCGGCTATGATGCAGAGAACCTTATCCGCCCTGAGATCCGCGAGAAGTATCATGGTGAGATTACCAACAACTACTACGGCAAGGCTGTGCCGAGACACGCTCACGGCACGTTCAACTTCGAGAAGCCCACATCGTCATCGAGACAAATCATGGATGGTGCAGCTGAGTTATTCGATCGCTGTGTGAATCCAGACTTGCTCATTCGCAGGTTGAACCTGACAACAAACCATGTGGTATCGGAAGAATCCGTCGCAGCAAAGGACAATGCTCCCCAACAGCTTGACCTCTTTACTGACTACGAGGCTTTGGAGAAGGAGAAGCAAAAGGAAAAGGCAAAACTCGACAAGGAGCGCCGGATGCAGGAAGCACAATTGAAAATCAAACAGCGTTTCGGCAAGAACGCCATCCTCAGAGGTCTAAACTTCGAGGATGGAGCCACAGCCAAGGAACGCAACAAACAGATAGGAGGACACAAGGCATGACCCACGACTACGATGATATTATCAACCTGCCGCATCATGTCTCGAAGCGTCGCCCACAAATGTCGATGTGGAACCGCGCTGCCCAGTTTGCACCTTTCGCCGCATTGACGGGCTACGAAGATGCTATCAAAGATACGGCACAGGAGAATGAAAGCAGTTACGAAACAAAGAACAATGAAGAAGAACATGGCATATATGAACAAATTCACCCAATCTGACGATTATCGACGCGATGAGCTGCATCGAAGGTGAAGCTGCTTCACTAGGAAATGTAGCTGGCATACGTCAGCAGCCCTCTTGCATTGGAAAACGCATAGAAGAATCTCATGGATATGGAGGATGACGAGTAAAATAAACTATTTTCCTTTGGTTTTTTGCCTACTTAGTCGTATCTTTGCAGGCCGAAAATAGGATTTTTATCAACAAAAACGAGAAAAAATATGAAGAAATAGTATTTTTATTTGATGATGGGCGTCGTGATGGTATTCGGTGCTAGCATGCTGACGGCATGAAGGTATGGCGGCATAAAACTCAGCACAAGAAGTTCAAGTATGGACTTCCCCTGATACTGTTGGCTCAGATAGCACTTATATACCTTATATTAGAATGTTAAGATGAAGAAAGAGAACATTCAAATAGCTGATAGAACTTGTACGATTTACAGGTCTGAGCACCCAGAATACCTGCTGATTCAGCCCATTGATGAGCATGACTTGGAGGTGTTGGACAATGAGGTGGCTGTGATTCAGTCCCTGACAAAAAAATCCTTCACGCTCGTTGCCTTTGAAATCAAGGACTGGCAGAGCGAACTGATACCTTGGACGGCTCCGGCAGTCTTTGGGAAGACTGCGAGTAAGCGAGAGCAGAGAGATGCTTGTATCAGCTATGCCAAGTGTGAGCAGACTCGACCGAAGGTCAAGAATCCCTTTGGGGATGGTGCAGTAGCGACTCTTTCTTTCATCAAGGATATACTGATTCCTCTGTTGGAGCAAATGCAACTGTTTGATGAGAACAATATGCAATGCGTGTTAGGCGGCTATTCTCTGGCAGGCTTCTTTGCCTTATGGTCAAATCTTTGATGGTATCGCAGCCGTATCACCATCTGTCTGGTACCCTCAATGGATGGAGTATGCAGAGAAAAACAGACCTTCGGCAACTTCCGTTTATCTCAGCCTTGGTGATAAAGAAGAGAAAACGAAGAACCCCACAATGGCTAAGGTAGGTAGCTGCATTCGCAAGCAACACGAACTGTTGACAGCACAAGGCATCAGCACTATTCTTGAATGGAATCCCGGCAATCACTTCCAGCATTCCGACGAAAGAACTGCCAAGGGATTCGCATGGGTAATTAATCACATTTGAAATCCCTAACTTTCTCTTTTTCTGTCTTACCCATACTTTAATAGTGTTTTATTGCCGTTTCAATCAGCTCCCGTTGTGCCATAAATGAGGTGTAGCATGTCTTGACTAACTCCCAATTGTGGGTAAGCATTAGCACTCCCAGGCATTTCTTGATGGTTGGCAAAAAAGCATTGCGGTTGGTTCGCATGTAGTCATGAATGATTTCCTCGTCGGCGACACCATATGACTTCAGCAGAGCCATACTTACAATTCCCGTCCTGTCCTTGCCCGCCGTGCAATGGAAGAGCGTACATTTGCCCTCTGCCGCATTTCTCCTTAGTAGCGCTACAATTTGGTCAAGTTGCCCACGGCTGTACTCGTCAGTAACAATCTGCTCATACATGGAGGCAAATCCGGGTACCATCTTTTTCAGTTTCTCAGGCTGTTTACGCAGACTCCGGATAATGGTCATAGGGTCAGAGCCTGTCTCATGAGTGATGCCGATGGCAGAATCCTTAAGCAGAGAAATCAGTTTGTATTCTACACCAACTGGCAGCGGATCAGGGAATTCTTGGGCTTCAATAGGCGTACGCAGGTCAATGACGCAGGTAATATGATACTCTTGGCACAACTTTTTGCACTCATCAGGAGTTAGCATACTGAGCTTTCCGCTACGCAGATAGAGACCATGAGGAGTCTTGCTTTTTCCGTCTTGCAAAGGTATGCCTCCAAGGTCGCGAAGGTTCAATACATTCTTTTTCATCTGACTATCTTTGCTTTTGGCAGGTTATCAAAATCATCCCAGAAGTCTGACTCGTCAGAGTCGCTGAAGCTTCTTGTCGTAATGCGCCCTGAATTTGCAGTTTTCACAATTATGTGCCATAGTCGATATGTTATTTCTTCCAAGCATTTACAACCTCACCGATATACATGGAGTGGATGCCAGCAGGGAAGTTGGCATACATCTTCTTGGGCGCATCACTCTTGAAATACTGAGGGTCAAAGGGTGCGGCATACATTATCTTACACTCAATCACCATCGTAGCCTCGGTATAGTAAGGCGTTCCGTTGGCGGTATAAGCCGTATGAAGCCCAAGAGCCTGAGCCTTGTCGCCATCTCGTCCGCTCTTGGTGCCCATGTAGTTTAGGACTTTGCTCTGCTCAACGTCGAAGGCCATCACGGTAAAGTATTCAGCCTTGTCCATGAACTCCTTGGTGTAGCGTTTCTCGGCGACATAGACCGTCAGGGCGGTACGTCCCCAGAGTGTTCCAATGCCTCCCCAGCCGATGGTCATGGCATTGCTTTTCTCCTTGTCGCCAGCTGCCAGTAGTTCAGCGTCTTGGAACCATTGGAAACCGTTCTCCGTGAAGTCCTCCCTCACATTGAACTTCTTGAAACCGGACAATTGGTGCTCACCATTGTCTTCTTCCTGAGCAAACGCAGGAGTGACAGCCATCATCGTAATGGCTGCAAATGCTGTGATAATTATACTTTTCTTCATATTCGTATTGGTTAAATTATTTAGTTTTAGTAAATATCAAAGGCATGGCTTCTTTGTCAAGTGGACTGAGATCTACCAGATTGAGTGACTTCACCATGTGGAGCGTTCCCTGCTGTTGTGAGACAAAACTCTGAATATCCTGAGCTGACACGAAAACACTACACATTAGGCAAACCGCAAATAATACGACTTTCTTCATACTCATTCTCCTATTACCGTTACCACCAGTTTCCTTGCCCCACCATAATTCCTGTACTCACAAAAGTAGATTCCCTGCCAAGTGCCGAGGTTCAGACGGCCATCAGTGATGGGGATGGTGATGCTGACACCGCTCAATGTCGATTTGGCATGAGCAGGCATATCATCGGAACCTTCCAAGGTATGCTCATAGTAGGGCTGATTTTCCGGAACCAGATGATTGAAGATGGTTTCCATGTCAACCCTCACGTCCGGATCACAGTTCTCATTTATGCTCAGTCCGCAACTAGTGTGCTTTGTGAAGATGTTGATGATACCAGTCCTAGGTAGCTTGGGCAACTGACCAAGAATCTCACTCGTCACAAGATGAAAGCCTCTTGACTTGGGCTTTAGTGTTATTTCTATCTGTTGTACCATAGTCTATATCAGGTTAAAGTGGCGCAAGGCATTTAGGACGCCATCATCATCAACGGTCGTGGTCGTGTAGTCTGCCTCTTGTTTTAATGATTCCAAAGCGTTTCCCATTGCTATGCCGATACCAGCAGCCTTTATCATGGAGGTGTCATTGCCACCGTCACCAAATGCTATCGTGTTCTGAGGATCCAGACCCAAATGTTCGGCCATTGTTTTGATTCCCTCTCCCTTGTCTGCTCCCTTTGCCGTAATATCAGTAAATGCAGGATGCCAACGGCCAGAGGTACAGCTTGGAATACGTCTCATCAGCTCACTCTCATAATCAGCAGAGAAGAATGCGGTAAGTTGGAGTATTCGCTGGCCTAATACCAGGTCTAACGGCTTGGCCAGATTTAGATTCTCCACGGCCAACTCACTACGGAAGATTCTGTCAACCTCACCATTCGGGTCAAGCACAGCCACGTCTTTCTCGCCGATGACAATCAGTCCGTAACTCTTCTCCTGAGCAACCTGAACGACTGTCTGTACATCATCCTTCGGTATGTTCTTGCATCTTATTTCCTTGCCGTCAACGAAACATAAGGCTCCATTGATGGTTACATAGCCGTCTATCAAGTGTTCAATGGCTTTGAGATTGGTAATAATTAGCGGAGGACGGCCGGTAGCAATAAAGACCTTATGACCGTTAGCCTTGGCCTGTGTAAGAGCAAATATTGTAGAAGGTGGGATTTCGTGTGTCTTGAAACTCACCAGTGTTCCGTCAATGTCGAAGAAGAGAGCGTACTTGTTTCCTATTTCAATGTTGCTCATAACTAATTTGCCTTTCCATCATTTTCTCACAACTTTGGGAGTCCAGTTCTTGAAGAATCGCAGGACCTTCTCCTGGTTGTACCCCTGCCCCTCTTCAAGGAAGCTGGAATCCTGGATGTGAATCACCTTGCCTTCTTCATCAAGCACGACGAACACGGGATAACCGAAACGACCGCAGTTATCCAGTCGTGCCATCAGGGCTGCGGCCTGTAGCTGTTGTGCCTCACCTCCAGATTTACGGGGATTGTAGTTCACGTGGATATACTCAAAGTTCTCGTCGATGACCCTGCTGATGGTTGTGTCATTCGTGATGAAATCTGCAAAACGCAGGCACCAAGGACACCAGTTTCCTCCCACCTGACAAATGACGAACTTTCCCCCAGCCTTGGCTTTGACAAGTGCCTGGTCAATCTGCTCCATGGGGTTAATGTCCTCATCATACACTTTCTTCAGGCCAGTCTGGGCGTTTGCCCACTGTGCCATGAGGACGACCATCAATGTAATAATACCCTTTCTCATATCACTCAACATCAAAATCCGTTATCTGATAAAATTGGTACGAAGGGGACTCTCCAATTCCGGGTGTTCCTCCTCCCTGGTATTGAACTTGCGAATCATCCAGGCCATGTTACGGGCCAGCGTCCGCATCGTCTGCATACCCTCTTCATCCTGTGCGGCTTGTCCCGGAGTCTGACCATAAGCCATGTTCCAGTACTGCGAGCTGACAAGGGGCATATTCGTCATGGTAAAGTACTTGTTCAGACGGTCAAAAGCGGCAGACGCACCACCTCTTCTACATACCACAACGCTGGCAGCAGGCTTGAACCGCAGCTCACCGCTCAATGAATAGAACATGCGGTCAAGCAAGGCGCAAAGCGAGCCATTCGGGCCACCATAATATACCGGCGAGCCAACTACCAGTCCGTCAATACCATCCTTCACCGTTCTCCACACCTTATAGTACAAGTCATCATGGAAAGTACACCTGGCACCATTCCTTCCACACATGCCACAGGCAATGCAGCCTTGCACAGCCTGCTTGCCAATGGCGATAATTTCGGTTTCTATTCCCTCGCTGTTCAGCGTCTTTGCGACTTCGCTCAGAGCCGTGAACGTATTTCCCTGCTCTCGTGGGCTACCATTAATCAAAAGTACCTTCATATCTCCTTTTTATAAACAAGTATAGACCATCTTCATAAACTATCCTAATAATCGATGCAAAAATACGAAAAATCAAGAAGAAATGAGTACCTTTGTCTGTTGTTTTAATAAGTTTTAGTATGATTGACCAGATTACTTGGATATGCACAAGGAGAAATTCATGATTTATCGCAGGGACGCGAAGAAGGGCGAGCCCACCTATTCGCCGAAGTCACACTCTGCCCCGCATTTCGTAGGCCACTACGTTGAGGGTATGGAAGAATGGGCATCGTGGTACTGCTTCAACAAGAAAGAGGATGGGACCTACGAAGCCGAGCTTGACGAAGCCTGGAACGAAGGCAATCACAATGGCGGAGGAACCATCGACGTGGATATTCCCCAGGAGTGGTTCTCACTTTCTTACGATGACTTCCTCGAACATGTCATTACGCTTGCTGCAGCAAAGCATTATGGTTTTACAGTAGAAGACCTGAAGGAGAAAAAAGGGCTGAAACAGTTCTTCGGATTTAAGGATGATTTCCTAACACCTCAATCACCTTAACCCAGTCAGTTTCTGGCTCGAAGCCGAACTTATCATCTATTCCCACATTGAAATAGAGCTTTACTTCGAAGTTCTGGAAGCTCGTATTGCCCACTTCAGGATTCTCGTTGGCATAGTTGAAACGGATACCCTCTTCCGCAAAATGCGCCCTATACTCGTCCATCTTCTCGGCATAGCATCCGCTCCAGAGAATCAGGCAAATATCTTCGCGATTTGTCATCAGCTGCAGGGCCTCTCTTGCATAAGGATAGTAGTCGTAGGTCTCCTCATTCTCGTAGCACGCACGCAAAATGGTGTCGTGAATATCCACCACTACGTAGATCTTCTCCCAGTTTTTCTCCCTCTTGCGGTTGAACGCCACTTCAAATGCCTTTGCTATATCCATAAATGCCAATGCTTCTCAAAACACTTTGCAAATATAACGATAATCCTGCAATTCGCGACTATTTCCCCCACATATTTTAAATGTATTTAGGCAAAATCACAAAAAGAATAGGGAATTTCCAAAATATTTCGTATTTTTGCAGCATAATTACAAACATAAAGTAATGTAGCATGAAGAAACTGTTCTATTTACTATTTACCATTGTGTTGATGATAGGCTGTGGCAGTAAGACGGGAAAGGTCGTCAGCGACAAGGACTTACAGACTGTGGATTCCGTGGCTGACACTGGTATTGACAAGCATTCTGAGGCCTATATCCGCCAGCGTATTGACACCATCTACAAGACGGTAGGCAAAACGACCTACGACAGCGAAGGGAATGAAGTGAGCTATATCCGCAACCCCTTCAACCGCGACAGCGCCTATTGCTCGCAGCGTTATTACGCCCTGATGAAGGAAGCTCTTCAGTTGTGTGACGAGATGGAAGAAATATTGTACGACTACGACTACTGGGTGTGCGGACAGGACTATTCTGACGACTGGAGCTGTAAGGTAACTAAAGTCTATGAGCTGACTGACTCTACTGCTCTTGTCGATTTGGCCATCCACAACTTCAGCGACACGGAAACCACCATCGCCCTTCGATTCGAGCGCGACGACTGGTATATTGACGATTTCTCTCCCTCGAAGGATGGCAATGACGACAAGAAATACTTAAGGGACACCATCCGTCAGTGTTTAGAGAAGCGTAAGAAAGCAAACAACCAATAGTCAGCACAAGAATATAATTGGTATGATCAGAAAAGCGAGAAAAGAAGACATTCAGCGTATCATAGAACTGTTGCATCAGGTGAACATGGTGCATCACGTGTTACGTCCTGACCTGTTTAAGCCTTACACCACCAAATATAACGAGCAGGAACTGGAAGCGATGTTCCAGGATGACAGCAAGCCTATCTTCGTCTTTGACGATAACGGGGTGTCAGGCTATGCATTCTGTCAGGTCACTGAGGTGAAGAACAACCAGCTGTTGGAGGACATCAAAACGCTGTATATTGACGACATCTGTGTGGATGAAAAGGCTCGAGGCCAACACGTAGGAAAGGCGTTATACGAATACGTACGTGACTATGCAAGGTCCATAGGCTGTAACAACATCACCCTGAATGTGTGGGAAGGTAACGAGCCTGCCCTGCAATTCTATCGCAATATGGGTATGCAAGTTCAGAAAACAACCATGGAAGCCCCCTTAACACATTCTTCGTAGATGGCGTCACGCTGGGTGTCCGACATTTCCGACAGCGGCATGAAGGTAGTGAAGAAGCTGATTCTAATGGGTGTCTCCCCCTCCATCTTCTCCTCGCCTGACAGCTTGAAACAGAAACCGTCACGCACCAGAAAACCCTCACCGGCATACTCACCATACTCCGCTATACGCTTGCTGACGCGCTCGTCAACGGCGATGGGACGCAGATCCCTGTTACGGGTGAAATAACGCACAGCCACCTCGTCGGCATTCATGTCAGGGTTCATCAGGAAACGCTCCTTGTACCGCTGGAGGAAATGGCTGGTCAGCACATGAATCTCAGGGACAGTGGTTTTCGTCCACTTGATAACGAAACGCTTGCTGCCGTCGAACATCACGCACAAGTAGTCGCCCAGGATGGGTCCTTGGGGTTGCTCGGCGTAGAAATAAATGATATACTGGTTGTTGGAGGACGGAAGTTTATAGTCACACGTCACCCACACAGGGAACTCGCCTTGCCTCAGCAGTTCCTTGGCGACCTTGGGAAAGAGAGCGTCGCGTTTCCAGTCCAGTTTACTTTTGTCTGCCATCAGGTTTGCATATACCTCATGGAGGTTCATGTTTGCTACTATCATAATCGGCTGCAAAGGTACAAAAAAATCATAATTCATATACCTCGGAAATGAAAATAAATTGAAATTTATTTTGCATTTCGCTCGGTTTGCACTACCTTTGCAGGCAAATACTGACCTAAATAGGAGTTAGAGAGAAATGATTAACCGAGAGTTACTTGATCCGCAGAGCATTGTCATTGTGGGCGGGTCCAACAACCAGCACAAGCCTGGTGGAGCTATTGTACGTAACCTGCTGCAGGGTGGTTATAAAGGCACCCTGCGCATTGTCAATCCGAAAGAAGACGAGGTGCAGGGCATCAAGGTGTTTCATGACGTAAAGGAGCTGCCTCCCACGGAACTGGCCGTGCTGGTGATTCCAGCCAAGCTGTGTCCTGACACGGCAGAGACACTGGCACGCGACAAGGGCGTCAAGGCCTTCATCATCATCTCGGCCGGATTCGGCGAGGAGACGAAGGCGGGTGCTGCACTCGAGCAGCGCATCCTGGACACCTGCGAACGCTACGGTGCCAGCCTCATCGGTCCTAACTGCATCGGACTGCTGAACCGCCAGCACCACAGCGTGTTCACACAGCCCATTCCGAACCTCAACCCGAAGGGCGTTGATTTCGTTTCAGGTTCAGGAGCCACGGCGGTCTTCATTCTGGAGAGTGCCGTCATCAAGGGCCTGCAGTTCAACAGCGTGTGGAGCATAGGCAACGGCAAGCAGATAGGCATTGAGGACGTGCTGCAATACATGGACGAACACTTTGATGCCGAGCACGACTCAAGGGTGAAGCTGCTCTACATTGAGAACGTGGGCAACCCCGACAAGCTGCTGTTCCATGCCGCCAGCCTCATACGCAAGGGCTGCAGAATAGCTGCCATCAAGGCCGGTTCGTCGGAAAGCGGCAGCCGTGCGGCCTCCAGTCATACAGGAGCCATTGCCAGCAGCGACTCAGCCGTAGAGGCCCTGTTCCGTAAAGCTGGCATCGTACGCTGCTTCTCGCGTGAGGAGCTGACCACGGTGGGCTGTATCTTCACGCTGCCTGAGCTGAAGGGTAAGAACTTCGCCATTGTGACACATGCCGGCGGTCCTGGCGTCATGCTGACCGACGCGCTGTCGAAGGGCGGGTTGAACGTTCCGAAGCTGGAGGGACCTGCCGCCGAGGAGCTGAAGACCAAGCTGTTCCCAGGATCGGCAGTGGCAAACCCCATAGACATCCTGGCCACCGGAACGGCCGAGCAGCTGGGCATAGCCATTGACTACTGTGAGGAGAAGTTTGACGAGATAGACGCCATCGCCGTCATCTACGGCACGCCTGGACTGACCACGCTCTACGAGGCCTACGAGACGCTGCACAAGAAGATTCTGGAGTCTAAGAAGCCCATCTTCCCCGTACTGCCGAGCCTGCATACCGCAGGTCCTGAGGTGGCGGAGTTCCTGGCGAAGGGACACGTGAACTTCTCGGACGAGGTAACGCTGGCCACCGCTCTCTCGCAGATTATGAAGACGCCACAGCCCGCTCCGCCCGAGATAGAGCTCTTTGGCGTGGATGTGCCCAGAATAAGGGAGATTGTCAGCCGCACGAAAAACGGATATCTCAACCCGGACACCGTACGCGAGCTGTTAGGCTGTGCCGGCATCCCCATGGTACCCGAGAAGGTGAGCAACAAGAAAGAAGAACTCATCCAGTTTGCCGAGCAGGCGGGCTACCCCGTCGTGGCAAAGGTGGTTGGCCCCGTCCACAAAAGCGACGTGGGCGGTGTGACGCTGAACATACGCACCCCCGAACACCTTTCAATGGAGTTTGACCGTATGATGAAGATAAAGGATGCCAGCGGCGTGATGGTGCAGAAGATGCTGAAGGGCACGGAACTCTTCATCGGCGCCAAGTACGAGGAACGCTTCGGACACGTGGTGCTCTGCGGACTAGGCGGCATCTTCGTGGAAGTGCTGAAGGACGTGCAGTCTGGTCTGGCACCGCTGAGCTACGGCGAGGCATACTCGATGATCCACTCCCTGCGCGGCTACAAGATTCTGAAGGGAACACGCGGACAGGCGGGCATCAACGAGAAGAAATATGCCGAAATCATTGTGCGGCTATCCACGCTGCTACGCTTTGCGACGGAAATTAAGGAAATGGACATCAACCCGCTACTGGCCGACGGTGATGACGTGGTAGCTGTGGATGCACGTATTCTCGTTGAGCGTTAAGTGATGATAGTTAACAGCATAAAAAATGGTGAGCAA
>JAEEGL015557452.1_pt1 | contig 14353 bp, 9 predicted proteins | sample 9134231 | NCBI WGS metagenome assembly JAEEGL01 (sample SAMN16246548, study PRJNA631951) | gut metagenome | biome: gut microbiome; feature: rumen; material: fiber-attached | host: Bos | place: Iran: Karaj | collected 2018-10
ACTACCTGACCTATCCCTACGTGAGGGAAAAGACCGAAGTGCTTGGCTATGCCATGAGTAAGAATCCGATGGGACCTTACGAATACAAGGGCATCATCATGGCTGAGCATGCCAACGGTTGCTGGACCAACCACCACAGCATCGTCAACTACAAAGGTCAGTGGTATCTGTTCTATCACCAGAACTTCTTCTCACCGAACGACGACAAACGCCGCTCCGTCCAGATTGAGAAGCTATACTTTAATGCTGACGGCACTATTCAGGAAGTGAAGCCCACCATGCGTGGTGTAGGCATCAACAAAGCTACGGAGAAGATTGAGATCGACCGTTACAGCAAAGCCTCATCCGATGTCACCACCGAACATGTCGATACCACCCGCTACTTCACGGGCGACTATGCCACACTCCCAGGCAAGGGCAGTTGGATGGAATATGACGATGTGGATTTCAGTTGTCTCACCGACGGCTATCTACTGATCAACGTAAAGGCTGCCGACAATACGGAGTTTTGCATCAGAGAGAAGAGTGCCAAGGGTAAGGTCATCGCCCGCATCAAGCTGACGGTGAAGCCCGAAGAGCCTGCTGGTGGTGCCAACAGCCCCATGGCCCGTTTCCGTCGTGACTTAAGAGACCAGTGGCTCACACAGACCACTGCATTGGAGTATGCGCCAAAGGGCGTTACGAATCTCGTCGTCACCAATGAGGGCAATGGAGCTCTCAGCGTGGATTGGCTGCAGTTCAAGAACCGTCCCAAGTACTTCTCGCCCGTAACCACTCCCACGGCACATCCCGACCGCGAAGGCTTCATCCGTCGCTGGATGCTGCTGGAACCCATTGACAAGCCCAACAGCGGTAACACCGTCTTTACCGACAGCTATCTGCGCGAGCATTTCAACCGCGAATACTTCAAGGGTCAGCAGACCATTCTGCCGAAGGACGGCCAGAAGGTGACAGCCGTGTTCCAGCAGGAGCAGGCTCCCGCAGGCTTTGGCCGTGGTGCTCAGGCTCCCGCTAAGCCAGAGGTCAAGACCGTGAAGCAGACGCTCACGTGGCATGCCCTCGACAGCGAGAACATGAACGTAAAGCTCTTCCGCTTTGCTGAGAAGTGGGGTGAGAAGGTCTATGGTGTGCTCTTCTGGGCCGTCACCATCATCGACTGTGAGGAGGATCTTGAGAATGTGCGTCTGGCCGTAGGCTCTAATTCCGCTTCTATGTGGTGGCTCAACGGCGAGGAGGTACTGCTGCTTTCTGGCGACCGTCGCATGGTGAAGGATGATGCCGTATCGCCCCGCCTCACGCTGAAGAAAGGCCGCAATATCTTGCGCGGTGCCGTCATCAACGGCCCAGGCATGAGCGACTTCTGCGTTCGTTTCCTCGACGAGAAGGGCCAGCCTGTGACCAAATATACAGTGACGCTTTCTTCGAAATAACGTGATAACGTCATAACGCGACATCGTGATAACGTAATAACGAAAAAAAGAAAACAAATCATGAAGACAAAATATCTGATAGGGATATCATTTCTCATTTCCCATTTCTCATTTAGCCCTGTAAAGGCGCAGATTGGCGCTCCCTACATCCACGACCCTTCGACCATCGCTGAGTGCGACGGCAAGTACTACACCTTCGGCACAGGTGGCGGCGGACTCATTTCCGACGACGGCTGGTCGTGGCACAGCGGTGCAGAACGCCCTGGTGGCGGTGCTGCCCCTGACGTACTGAAGATTGGCGACCGCTACCTTGTTATATATGGTGCCACAGGCGGTGGCTTAGGCGGTGGACACAGCGGCCGCATCCTCACCATGTGGAACAAAACACTCGACCCGAAGTCACCCGACTTCAAGTTCACAAAGGCCATCGAGGTGTGTGCCTCCGACGGCATGGAGGATCAGGATGCCATCGACCCAGGCATGCTGCTCGACCCCACGACGGGCCGGCTCTGGGTGAGCTACGGTACCTATTTCGGCACCATCCGCCTCATCGAACTGGATCCGAAGACGGGTGAACGTGTGAAGGGCAACAAGGAGAAGGATATCGCCATCGACTGTGAGGCCACCGACCTCATCTATCGCGATGGCTGGTACTACCTCTTAGGCACCCACGGCACCTGTTGCGATGGTGTGAACTCCACCTATAACATCGTGGTGGGCCGCTCAAAGAGCGTGGAAGGCCCGTATCTCGACAATGTAGGCCGTGATATGTACCACGGTGGTGGTCGTATGGTTGTCAACGCAGGCAACCGTAAGACAGGTGCTGGCCACTTCGGGCGTACCATCGTCGATGAGGGTATAGAGGTAGCTTCGTTCCATTGGGAGGCCGACTTTGACATGGGTGGACGTTCCACGCTGGCCGTGCATCCGCTGTTGTGGAAAAACGGATGGCCTGTCGCAGGCAATCAGTTCAAGGGCGGCACCTTCGAGATCGAGAGCGAGCGCCGTGGCTATTCGCTGGAGCTGGCCGTTGACTTCGTTCGCATACAGGTGGCTCGTCAGGGCTGGTTTAATCGCGAGCAGGCTCAGCAGCCCATCAAACCCGTAGCCAACCAGACGCTCGGTGAGGTCATCGGCACTTGGCCCGATGCCAACGAAGCCGTGGGCGTGCGCTGCGGTGACTATATGTTCCGTCCCCACCAGCACTGGACCATCACGCCCGTTGAGAAGGCTGGCGGCTACCTCAGTGCTCCATACTTCAAGATTACCATCGACGGCACCGATCGTGCCCTGACGGCTACTGCCAATAAGGAGCTCACCGCCGTGTCGTTCACCGATGGTGCTGAGGAGCAGCTCTGGCGCATCGAGCAGGCTACCGATGGTACCTTCCGCCTGATGCCGAAGCGCATCCCTGGCGAACAGGGCATCAACACCACCTACTGCCTCTACAGCGCAGCCGACTCTACCCCGACGCTTGCTCCCTGGAACTTCCAGAGCGACAACTCAAAGTGGAACCTGCGTCCAGCCAAATAACTCAAACACAACACTCGTAGAATATAGATTCTATTCTACAGAGGACAGCTCAAAAAAAATGTCTGCGCAGTTGAGTTGCGCAGACATTTTTTGATTTGTTTTGCCCTGATTACTTATTGAGCATAGGTAATAGTAAGCTTCTTTACACGTAACTGAACGCCACCTTTTGCTTCCGTATGGTCATTAACCACAGTAAAGATGTTGCCTGACACAGAACCGTAAAGCATGCTATTGCCTATATAATCTGTTCCATTATAAGAGTCGCACTCCAAGAGAAGAGAAGCAATAGCCTTGCTACCTGTGACTACCATTACGTTTTTCGCATAAAGACGAACACCCTTTGTTGCATCATAGAACTTAGGAGCATTGGAGGTATTCTCACCCTTACCAAACTCAATGGTTGTACCATCGGTCAAAGTCACTGTTGTTGGGTCAGCAGCATTCGACCAGCCCTGCTCGTTAAAGTCAACGGCAATAGTCTCTGTAGAAGCAGTAGCCTTCGTGTAAGTCAGCGTCAAGGTCGAACCACTGACGAGCTTTGACACATCGCCCGTAACCTCAGGAGTAGGATCTGAGCCAGGCACAGGATCATCACCGCCCTCAGTCACCTCAGTACTGCCGTTAAGCGAATAGAGATAGGCCTTGTTCTGAACGGTCTCAGGGGTGTTGCCCTTATAATTGACCACCTTACCACAGATAACCACTTCGTCGCCGACCTTCAGTAGCAGGCCCTTGGTGTACTTTTGATTGCCCAGATAGAGCGCACGATAGCAGTAGAACTCATTGTTGGCAGTGCCGTCGTCAGAGACGTAGAAGGTGGCATTGCCATAGTTATCAGCCACATAGTTGTTCTTGATAGTCGATACTTTGGCTTTGATATAGATCTCAGTCTCAGACTCTGCATCAGAAGCCAATGCCTTCGTATAGTTGAGGGCTGCCGAAACATTGAAAGGATCGGCCAGTGTGCCCGTACCCTTTGGTTCACTTGGCGTGGGTGTGGGCGTATCGCCACCGCCGCCACTTGTCACCTCATTAAGCTTATAGAGATAGCTCTTGTTAGCCACAGTCTCAGGGGTGTTGCCCTTATAATTGACCACCTTACCGCAGATGATTACGGAGTCGCCCACCTGAATCTGGGTGTCGCCAGCAGCGAACTTCTTGTTGCCCAAGTAGAGCGTGCGGAACACATAGAACTCATTGCTTTGGCTGCCATCATCAGAAATATAGAAGGTGCCATTACCAAACTGGGTGCCAAACTCCTCCCTGATCTGCGAAATCTTACCCTTGATATAGACATCCTTGTCCGACTCCACATCCTTGCCCAGGCTCTTGATATAGCTCAGCGCAGCTGAGACATTATACGGGTTGGCCAGCGTGCCATCGCCCTTTGCCTCACCAGCAGGTGTTGGAGGTGCAGGTTCGCCACCACGATTCTCATTGTTGAGCTTGTAGAGGAAGCCACTATTCTGAGCCGTCTCGATGGTGCCGTTGTAGTTGGTAATCTTTCCACAGATGATGACAGAGTCGCCCACCTGAATCTGGGTATCGCCAGAAGCGAACTTCTTATTGCCCAGATAGAGCACACGATAGGCATAGAATGGGTTCAGGCTGGAGCCGTCTTCTGAGATATAGAAGGTGCCGTTGCCAAACTGGGTGCCAAACGGCTCCTTTATAGAAGACACCTTACCTTTAATATACATATAGTCAGCAGACTCTTCGCCCGAAGCCAACTTCTTACCATAGTTCAAGGCGGCAATCGTATTGAAGGGGCTGGCCAGAGTGCCATCGCCCTCAGCGCCCTCAATCTCAGTTGACGTACCAGGGGTATTGCTTCCCGTGCCGGGCTTGTCGTAAGGTTCGGGCACATCCTCACAAGCCGTGAATGTGACGGCAGCCATGGCCATCAGCATCAGATTTCTGAATAGTTTTTTCATATCGTTTTCTTATTTTATTTTCAATTCTCAATTACCTCAATATCACTTTCCTTGCGAATCATGAGCTGCCACACATTGTTGAAGCGGGTGGCTATGCCCGTGAGATTACAACGTAAAGGCTTTTTGTTCACCTCGTCGTAGGGCAGTTTCATCGCTGCAAACTTTGCGTAGGTACTGGTGCGCACCACAAGTTTTGACTCGTCGATGCCCTCCAGACCACGGCTCACGCAACCGCCCACAATCGACACGGTCTTATCATAGGCCGTATCTGGGGCGAAGGTGCCCAGTCCGTTGACTGGTTTGAAAGCTACATCCTTCAGTTTGATGAGCTTGGCGCAGTTGTCGTCCTTGTTCCAGTCGAGCAGTTCCTGAGCGGTCATCTCAATAGGCTTGACTGCTGATGGGTCAGGCTGACCCACATACTTGTAGTGCTTCTGGAACAGTTCCTTGTTCATGCGTCCGATGCCAGCACCATTGTAGGGCTGACCAATCTCAGGCTGCTTGCGGTAGCCGCCAATGTAAAGCTCCTTCAGATCAATCACGATTTGCTGACCCTCGGCCAAGAATCCATGCATGCCGCTCTGGTTTACAGCCACGATGATGGCTCCCGTCTCATCTTGCAGCATGAACTGCTTGTAGATGTTAGAGCCGATGTCGTTGCCAGTCACATAACCCTTGATCTTGATGCCACGCTCAATCTTGGCGTTTTGGTCGGTCTGTGCGAACACGTTCGGATAGTCAGCCTTCAACTGTGCAATAGTGATAATGCTGTCATCCGTGATGCTGTTGTTGCCATAGGGCACATTGCTCGTATCGGGAGCATCCCAGTCGCCCTGACAGGCGCAGATTGCCATACAGGCCAGTGCCGTTGCTATATATTTGATACTTTTCATAGGTCGTACAGGAATTTAGAAGTAATAAGTCACGAGGAACATACCATTGATGCCATTGGCATAGAACTTGTAGGGATTGTTCTGGAACGAGTAGGTACGGATGCTGTTGCCAGCCTCATCGATGTCGGTACGGCTCTGCTCGCGACCGCCCGTCACAATACTCGTATTGTTCAGGATATTGGTCAACATCAAGTTGAAGCCGATGCGATTTCCGTGACGCAGATAGAAGCTCCTGCCAATAGAGGCATCCAGCATGAAACCGCCCTTGCCCTCGGCCTGATCAGGAATGGTAGAATAGTCCTTGGCCGTGCCGTCGTTGTTCCAGCCCAGACGACCCTCATAGCGGGTCACAGGCGTATAGTAGAGATAGATGCGGTCGTAGTAATTGCCAATGAGGTCGATGTACCAACGTTTGTAGTTGAAGCTCAGGCCAAGGCTGGCAGCGGTGAGCGGTGTGCATCCTTCACGCATGCCGATGTTGTGGCACTTGTCAGAATAGGTACGACCGTCTTCCGACAGCATGTAGGTCACGTCGGCGTTGTTCACATACTTTGCATCGCTGATAGTACCCAGCGCCTTGATGCTCAGCCAGTCAGTAGCCTTGATGTTCATGCCCAGTTCCACGCCATAGTATTCCTTTTCGATGCCTGTAAGCGATACGTAGGTGAAGGAGTGTTTGTCGTCCATATAATACATCGACTGCTCAGTCACATCGTATAGATGGCTGTAGTAGGCATTCAGGTTGGCCGTCATCCATGAGGTCTGCAGGCGGTAGCCAAGTTCCGTAGAGAACACTTTTTCATTTTTCAGACCATAGACGAAGTCATTGTTGATCTGCGCAGCCTGGAAAGCCGTGCGTGCAGCTGGGGTCTTGGTCTCATATCCCAGACCCATCATCAAGGCGCCACCGTGTCCCAAATCCACATGGGCGCCCATCTTGACGCCACCATCCAAGAAACCTGCACGTCCGCTCTTTCCGTAAGAGTTGTTGGGAGCCAGACCGTTGCGCATCTTACCTTCGCGCTGCATGGTGGTGCCTGCCAAACGACCATTCGCGAAGAAGTGCATCACCTCATAGTCGGTAGTGTAGCCTGCCCATACCTGCGCCTTATTGACGAAGATGTTGTAGTCGTAGCCGAAGCGATCGCCCTTGCCCACCGATTGGTTGGGGTTGTTCAGGTCATACTGAGCCTCCTGCGAAGCCTCACCATAGTTCTTGATCACATAAGTATTGGTGTTGTGGAACGAGGTAGCCCCCAGCAGGTCATCCATGGTCTGGTAGTGCATGCCCTTGTTGGTCGATAGCTGAATGCCGGCATGCAGAGTGGAGTTTGGCGCCAGTTGCTTCTGCAAATAGGAAGCCAGGCTCACTGACAGCTGATCGTCGTGATAGCGCTGCAGATAATACATGGCATCACCGCCCTGCAGCGAGGCCATACGGTTGGCATAGTACATGCGGTCCCACTGCACCTGACGGTTCTCCTTCGAAGCGCTCAGGTAATCGTAGGCTGCCTGCCAGTTGGCCATAGCCGTCAGGTCGCGGTCACCCTCGTATGGCTCCCACACGTCGAAGTAATAGCTTGGCATGCCCGAATAATAGTCGGGAGCAGGGTTGGAGGTGTTGTTATAATTCAGTCGGCTCGAACTGTACATGGCATACTTGCCCAACAGCGTGGTGACCAACTTCGTATCATCGTCAATGTGCCAGTCCCACGTCAGCAGGGCCGAGGGAGCGAAGTCCTTCACGACACGCGAGTTACGCTTCTTACCATCCTGATAACCCCAAGCCGAGTTGTACTGTCTGTCGTTGGCAATCCAGTACATCTCATCGGTTGATGCCGTCTGCGTGCCGCGCTCGGTGGGGTTGCCCCAAGTCACAAACGACAGTGAGTGACGGTCGTTCAACAGTTTTTCTATGCCGAAGAAATAGCTCAGCGAGTTGTAGGTCGTACCCTCGACGAAGCCGGTACCGTTACCCCAGCGGTAGGTGAGCGAGCCAGTGAAGGCCCATCCTTTCTCGGTAACACCTGAATTATAGGTGTACATGGCGCGCGTGTTGTAGTTACGGTTGGCACCGGCTATCGAAGCGCGCTGTCCCGTAGCAAAACTACTGGGACGGAAGTTGTAGTTGTTAGAGCCTGCCATACCCGTCATCATGAAGCTGTTGTCTTCGAAGGGAAGGGAGGTCTCCTGACCACGTGTCTGGTTGTTCAGTCCACCCACATACGAGAAGCGGAACTCTCCGCGCTCAGCGTCGTTCACGGGATTGCCGTTGATGTAGATGTCCTGATACTTTGAGTTAAAGGCACGGAACTTAAACCGGGCCGGACTGAACCGATAGCCCACCTCACTGGCATAGACATTCCTGTTTGATGAGATGACGGTGATAGTCTGATCAGCCCCATCATCTTCTTCCAGTTGTGCCTCCGTAAAGGTGAAAGCCTGTTCAGTCTGCATGTCCTGCGCAAGGGAGTCAACCTCCTCTTGCTGAGCCATCACAGCTGGCGACAAGCATAGCATTATCGCCACAAGTTTCAGCTTTTTGTTCATAAAGAAATCTTTCTTTTAGTACGGTTAATGTATATTGGTGCAAAGTTAGTGAAAAAACAGATACCAACAAAATAAAATGCCATTTATTTTGAACTCTCACGAATATTGTTTAACTTTGCTCGCTGAAATGACATCGAATTTATTCTTCCAGCTACTGCGATACTCACTCGGAATCACCGACGAACAACCCGCCAACATTTCCGACGAACAATGGCAAGAACTCTTTGACAGTGCCGTCAGTCAAGCCATTGTAGGCTTACTCTATCAAGGTGTTCAGCGGCTGCCTCAGTCGCAACAGCCCCAAAACCGACGCTTGAAACTCACATGGCACAATACCTGTCAGGCCATTATCGAGAGCAACCGTAAACTCTGTCAGCATGTGGCTGACGCCATCAGTCTCTTCGAGCAGGCAGGTTTCGACTGCTGTCTGCTCAAAGGTCAGGGCAACGCCCTACTCTACCCCAATCCTCTCTTCCGCACACCTGGCGACATTGATCTCTGGGTCACTCGCAACGGAAAACTTGCCATTCGCGATGCCATCAGCTATGTGCGCCAGACTGCGCCCAAGGCAGGTAAAACGTGCTACCACCATATTGAGGCTGGGAAACATGGCGGTACCGACATCGAGATCCACTACCGCCCTTCCTTCAAGAACAGTCCCTTTCACAACCACCATCTGCAACAATTCTTCATCACGCAACTGCCCCAACAGCTGGCCCATCAGGTGGAAATAGGAGGCCGACGAGTGAGTGTGCCCACTCTGGCATTTAATCGCATCTTCGTGATTGACCATATCTCGCGACACATTCTCCATGAAGGCATCGGCCTGCGCCAGTTCATCGACTGCTACTACGTGCTGCGCCAGGGGTTCACCCCTGAGGAAAAAGAAGAGACCGCAGACGTCCTGCGCCGATGCGGACTCTACACCACGGCGACAGCCATCATGTATGTCATGCGCGAGGTGTTCTGGCTCGACGAGGCTCACCTGTTGGTGCCACCCGACGAGAAGCGAGGACGTTTTCTTTTGAACGAGATTATCCAAGGGGGCAACTTCGGCACCCACGACAAACGTGTCAGCCGCTTTGCCCGTGAAAATGCCATCGGCCGTAATCTCCAACGGTTGCGCCACGACCTGCGCACCCTTTTCTATTTTCCTTCAGAGAGCTTGTGGGAACCAGCTTTCCGCATCTATCATTTCTTCTGGCGCCTCACCCACTAACTTCAATCATTCTCTGTCCTACCGTTATTTCCTTGCCTACAGCCAACCAAACTGATGGAGGAAGATGAGCAGGATGCAGAGGGGCACAATGAAACGCACCGAGAATTGATAGGCACGGAAGAAATGGAGCGACTGTGTTCCATTGTTTGTAAACTCATCACGCACCAATCGCTGATCAACGAACCAGCCTACGAAGAGACTGGTCAGGAAAGCCCCTGCAGGTAGCATGATCTGTGCCGTGAGGTAATCGCAGAAGTCCATGAGCGACAGACCGAAGAGTCCCAGTCCTTCCACGGCTCCCACGCTGAGCGAACAGCCTATGGCCAGCAGCGAACAGCCTGCCGTGACGATCCATGCTGAGTGCCTACGGGGCAGGTGCAGTTCCTCAGTGAAGAAGGCAGTACCAATCTCATGCATAGAGATAGTAGAGGTGAGAGCCGCAAAGACCAGTAACGCATAGAACAGGATGGCAATCACGTAGCCCACAACGGGGGCAGCGGCAAACGCCTGCTGGAACACGTTGGGCAGCGTGATGAAGATGAGCGAAGGACCTGCATCAGGCTCTACCCCCACGGAGAAGGCTGCAGGGAAAATCATGAGTCCCGCTAGGATAGCAATCAACGTGTCGAGCAGCGCTATCTGAACAGCCGAGCCCAGCAGGTTGGTATCGCGCTTGAAGTAGCTGGCATAGGTACAAAGGCACGCCGTGCCCAACGATAGCGAGAAGAAAGCCTGTCCCAAGGCTTCAAGCAGGATGCTACTGTTCACATGGGAGAAGTCGGGACGCAACAGGAATTCCACGCCAGCCATAGCGCCTGGCAACGAACAGGAAGCAGCGACGATGACCAGCAGCAGTACCAGCAACAGGGGCATCAGCAGCTTTGAGGCCCGTTCGATACCCCGTTGCACGCCCTTCACCACCACGAAATGAGTGATGAGCACAAAGCCTACAGCCCAGAGCACGGGTTTCCACGGATGGGAGGAGAACGACAGGAAATAGTCCTGCACATAGCTGGCTTCACCGCTGACCTGTCCTGTGAGCGAGGCAAACAGATACTGCAGGCACCAACCTGCCACGACGGCATAGAAGCCAAGGATAATGGAAGCGGTGAGGATGCCCAGATAGCCCACCATCTGCCACAACCGCCTGCCGCCCGAGATATGATGATAGGCTCGTGCGGCATTGGCCTGCGAATGGCGTCCGATGATAAACTCGCTGACCATGCCTGGGATGCCCAGCATCAGGATGCAGACGAAATAGATCATGATGAAGGCAGCACCACCGTTGTGACCTGCCATATAAGGGAAGCGCCACACGTTGCCCAGTCCGACGGCCGAGCCGGCCGTTGCCAGGATGATGCCCAGTTTGGTTGCGAAGTTTCCTCTCTCTTGTTGCGACATATCCGATACTTCCTGTTACATATTTATATTTACAACTCCACGTCGAAGGGAGCCGCATTGACACTCTTCAGGTTCTTCTGCAACTGTTCAGTAGAGCTGGCACCCACCAGCACAGAAGTCACGCCTGCCTGATGCAGGATCCAAGCCAGTGCCATCTCAGCCAATGTCTCGCCACGCTCCTGCGCCACTTCGTTATAATGGGTAATCTTCGCCAGCAGCTCATCGGTAAGCATGCTCTCCTTGAGGAACTTTCCTTTTGACATGCGCGAGTCGGCAGGGATGCCGTTGAGATAGCGGTCGGTGAGCAGTCCCTGAGCCAGCGGCGAGAAGGAGATGAAACCCACGCCCTGCTCGCGGCAGAGGTCGAGGATGCCTTCATCCTGCGGTGCACGGTCGAGAAGATTGATGCGTCCCTGATAGATGAGACAGGGCACATCGCGCTCTTTCAGATATTGGAAGGCGAAGCGGGTGGCTTCGAGCGGCCAGCGTGAGATGCCCACATAGAGTGCCTTGCCACTGCGCACGATATCGACCAGCGCCTGCAAGGTTTCCTCCAGCGGGGTCTCAGGGTCATAGCGGTGGCTATAGAACAGATCCACATAGTCAAGGTGCATGCGCTTCAGGCTCTGGTCGAGCGATGCAAAGAGGTATTTGCGTGAACCCCAGTTGCCGTAAGGGCCAGGCCACATGTCATAGCCCGCCTTGGTCGAGATGAACAGTTCGTCGCGATAGGGATGGAAGTCATCCATCATCAGTCGTCCCATCGTCTCTTCCGCCGATCCATAGGGAGGGCCGTAGTTGTTGGCCAGGTCAAAATGGGTCACGCCGTGGTCAAAGGCATAATGGGTAATGGCACGCGAGCGCTCATAGGGGTCAACGCCTCCGAAGTTATGCCAGAAGCCCAGGCTCACCTTAGGCAGCAGCACGCCGCTGCGTCCGCAACGCTCATACTTCATCTCCCCGTCGTAGCGCGAGGGAGCAGCCAGATATTTTTCTTTGATGTCCATTGTCTGATTTGTTTATTTGATGTGTTAGTATTAATTTGTTATTCTTTTTTTTCTTCGTGAATCGGAAGGGAGCACACACAGAGTGTAAGGGTAAGTATCAGTAGTTTCTTCTTCATCGTTTACCTGTTTACTCTTCTATAGCCTCACGCCAAATGACGTGTAGGCATAGGCATCGAAGATGTTGACTTTTCCATGATCATTATTATAGTGGAAATTGTTATACTGCGCCTGGGCGCCAATGAAGTAACGGTTCCAGTTGTAGGCGATGCCGAGCCGCAGGTCGAGGTTGAACTGGAACGTGCTGTAGTTAATATCCGGCTCTACATCCCAGTAGTCAAACTGAGTGGCCTTGCCGTTAGTCATTAAAAGGGGCTTGTGCGTCTTGCCGTTGGCCCATGTCCTCGTCTCCCTGTTCCAGTCTCCGTAGTCATCAACAGGCTCTTTGGCCGACAGGTCGTAGTTCATCTCGTATCTGTAGGCTTTCACGCGGTTATAGAGGCTGATGGTAGGCATGGCCATCACGTTGACCACAAGGCCACGCAACGGTACCCAGTTGTAGCCGTAGCCGATACCAAGGTTAGCCTGATGTACCTTGGCGCGGTAGATGCCGTGGCCGATAATCATAAAGCCTGCATTTCTGATGTCAGCATAGTCGAACGATGACTGATACCACGTGGCTCCCACCAGAAGAGACCCTGCAGAGCGACGCTGGATGACCGACTGGTTGTAGGCAGCAGCCTGTGAGTAGCGACGCCCGTTGAACACGTAATAGCCATTGATATAGACCGAACGTATCCATACTGGTGCCGGCATGCTGAAGGCAGTATCAGTTTGACTTTCAGCACCCGTCGTTAGATTGTGTTCTGTCGAGTTGAACTTGGCGTCTTGCGTATTGAAGCGTCTCAGCCGGAAGTTGAAGCCATACTTGGCGCCTGTCGAGCTGAAAGAGTAATAGCGGCCTGCGTTCTTGTTGAGCGACTTGGAATAGGAGAAACCCGTACCATGATAACCCACCCAGAAACCTATGGAAGAAGCCATGGGAGGCTCAAAACACAGATTCCAGTCGGAATGAAAATTTTCTCCAGTAACGTCAACACTTTGGCTGTAGTCCACATCTACCGCGTTCTCCTTATAGCGAAGTATCACCCTCCAAGGTTTCTCAGGCACTTCGATGTAGTCCAGGTCCACCTTCGCCCTGGCTTTGGTGTCTAAGTACTGCTGCACCTGATGGAGCCGTTCCATAAAGAACGACTTACTTTTCGGCGCACTTACGCTATCTATTGTCTCTTGTCCCTGTGCTGCTACATTCAAGAAGAATAGCAGGCAGCAGACGATTATTTTCTCCATCATTCTGATTTTTTCTTCATCTCGGATGCAAATATAATCAAAATTTCTGAAGCAGCCATCATTATTGAACAAAAAAATATTTTTTATGTCTCCACATTTCATTATTAGCACTCTCTTGGATAGTCCTAACCGATAGTTTCCAAGGAGCAAACCCTGCCTTTGGACAGTCATTTCATTTTTACCCTCACATACTCACATCATGTGCTTCAAACCCTTTGCACAAAGGGCTGGAGGCACGTGAGGGAGAATAAATGTCACTCACGTCACCCTCACGTTTTTGGAGCTCGCCACTCACTTGAATGATTCATGGAGATTTCTTTCTTATGTCTGCAACGCTAAAATTATTTTGACACCTGTATTAGAGGCTACGTGAGGCTGAGAGACTGAAAACGTGAGGGCAACGTGAGGGAGAACGAATGTCCCTCACGTGCCTCAAGCCCTTTATACAAAGGCCTTTGAGATCGGAATGTGAATACGTGAGGGACATTTTCGAATTCCTTATTTTTTCACGTTGCGAGACAATGTCAGATTCATTTGAGACTGCTTCAGATGCATTTGAAACCGGTTCAGATGCACTTGAAATCAGGAAAAGTCTGATGCACGGAGCAACGGCAGCCTTTGGATAGTCCAAACCGATAGTTTCCACGGAGCAAAGGCTGCCTTCCACGAAAGTCATCATCATAACGTGCCATTTTATCAAAATAAGGTACCCTTATTTCTAATTAACGTGCCCTTATATCAAAATAACGAGGCCCGTGGTTATAGCCACGAGCCCCCGCAGTTATAGTCCTGCAGTCCGATGCGCTACTCCTCATCCCACAGCGAGAAGCTTCGGTAATCACGCGACATAGCTTCGCTTGGATTAGCTTTCTGGCTGGGATCAACGCCCGTTGTGGTCTGCTCGCCTGACACGAACTGCATCAGTCCACGCTCTATCTTTACTGCTACCATCGAAGGTTTCAAATATTTCTTTTTCATACACTTCTATTTCTTCTTTTTATAGGAAAGAAATTAGAATAATTAGAATAATTTTATCCAA
>JAEEGL010160400.1_pt1 | contig 14352 bp, 6 predicted proteins | sample 9134231 | NCBI WGS metagenome assembly JAEEGL01 (sample SAMN16246548, study PRJNA631951) | gut metagenome | biome: gut microbiome; feature: rumen; material: fiber-attached | host: Bos | place: Iran: Karaj | collected 2018-10
GTCTTCCACATGAAAGACGACAAGGCCGCAGGGTTCGCATTCCGCTTCCGGGGAAAGGAGCGCGCCGATCGCCAGCTTGTTCCCAAGTTCTCCCGGTTCACCGTAATATAATCCTTCAAAGCATTCCGCCGTCTCCGGATCCAGAAGGAAGCATAAGCAATCTTCGGTTTCAGGTAAATTCTTACTGATCATTCTTCATCTCTCCATACTCAATTTCAGGAATTATTTCCCGATATTTTTTGTGTACATATACGGATTCCTGTACATAGCCGCCCACATCGGGTTCCTTTTCATGACGCTCTTTGGATACGTTGACGCCGAGCTTATGCGCAATGTCTCCGTCATACGCGGAGCCCACATTCAGCCGCTTAAATATCCCGTCCTTATATTCCAGATTCCGAAACTCTTTCGCCAGATTCTCCGCGTCTTCGTGACCATTGAGCTTCCTGAGCCAGGTCAGCTCCACATTATGGTCATAGCCGATGTATTTGCGGATATCTTTCCACTCCGATTTTGACGCGTTGTCATTCTGGGAATCCAGGATCTCTATTTTATCGCCGTCAATCCCGATGATCGTGACATAGTGATTTGTAACCCGCAGAGCCAGGGCCTGTCCGTGTTTCAGCGTGTCTTCGATCGTATTCTTGAACTTTTCATACATATTCGCCTGGATCGTTCTGTAATTGTTGTCATTCTTACGTACCATGGCAAAGCTGAAGGTGGAACGCATCACTGCGAGGTCTTTTCTATCCTTCAGGAAAAAATCACCAATGTCATAGATGTTTCCGAACGTTGCCTTAACTTTGCCCGTTTTCTCATCTTTGCCGCAAAATTCATCGATCTCCTTTTTTTCAAGTTCATAGTTATCATTATTTCCGTAAAGATCCTTATACTCTTCCTTCGTCAGGTAGTCCGGTACGTACTCTCGCATTTCATCCTGCGTGTAAAACTCTTCCCGCGCTCCCATTTCTCCGGTATGCAGCATGAACTGGTTGATCAGTGCGGTTCCGGCGCAGCAATAGCAGTTATTTGTGCCCTGATGCTGATAGAGTTCCTTCAGATTATTAACATTGGCAAGCTTCGCGAAGTGCTTCTCCTTTCGTTTTTCGCGAGGCTTTGCTTCAGCCTGGCTGTAGAGCTCTTCATCCGCTTTTTTGATGATAAGATAAGCCTCCACACATTCATCCAGGAAATAATAATACTGGATATCAGCAGGCGTAAGGGTCGGAAGAAACTGCCCGTTTACTGTCATCGTATTTCGCTGCATAGCTGCCTCATAAAGATCGATCGGCATGAACGGGAAAATGGCAGAATTTTTTTTCTGCTTGGATTTAAGCTCCGCGATCTTCTTTTCCGCAGTCGCTCTTTCCTTGATGACTTCTTCCCTCGGGCGGGCCTGTTTGGGCGGTTCCTGCTGTATCGTGTGCTTCACGGGCTGATACAGATCGTCTGCCCAGTAGTTCGCCTTATAGTTTTCTCTGATCGCGCGTTCGATCTGCTTCTGCTCAAAGTCAGCGTCAATATTTTCTTCATAATATTGAGAAGTCTCATCATAAAAATCTATCTCCGGCTCGAACTCCTTTTTGTTCTTTTCCCTGCCTTTATTCTTCTTCTGATCCTCCAGGCTGGCCTGGATCGCCCTCTGAAGGTCCGGATCATAATCCCCTTTCATCTCCGTTTTCTTTACCGGCTTCTTTTCCGGCTTCTTTGTTTTTTGCCGTGGCTGGGATACCCTTGTCAGATCATCCTCGTAGTCAGTGTATTGTGAAGGCTGAAGCGGGTCCTCATACCGCTTGTCTGCCAGCAGTTTTTTTGTCACATCGAACTCTGCAAGCTTTTTTGCAGCATCAGCTTTAGCTTTTTTACTGATCCCCTTGAAGACCTTTACAATAATGTTCGCATTCGCTTTGGACCGGAGCGCATTTTTTTCGTCATCCGCCTGCTTGACCAACGCAGGGACCCGTTTCCTTTTCATAAGTTTTGCGCGGGTATCATCATCGATCATGAGCTGCTCTTTCAACTCTTGATATATGTTCAGGTCCTGGCGATATGGCAACTTCGGATGCGTTTGTGTCGATTTTTTAGCCGCATGGTTGGCGACCGCTCTCGTCACATCCTGAACATCCCTGTAATCCAAGTCCATACCCCTGAGCTTATATTTCTTCATTTCCGCGCTCATTTTATTCAGGTCATCTTTGATCTGTTTTGATAGTCTATATTCTTGGTCACTCATATTTCCACCTCTTTTCGCCCCCGCTTTCAAGGCCACTTTCGATTACATTCTTATTTATTCTTTTTTGTTCAATACCGTAATGAACGCATTGGAAAACGCAAGGGCGTGAGCCGCTGCTATATCAATGGTGGCAAAAAGATCATTTTCGCTCAGTTCCTCAAAGATCGGAACAGTCAAACGATAAGCAAGACCCATTTCCGGGACAATGGAATACACCCCGCAAAGAAGCGAATCGTTTGCCTCTTCCACCATCTTTGAGATGGTCTCCTTCTCTTCTTCCGGGATCTCCTTTTTGATCGTTATCAGTGCCGAAAAATAACACACATTTTCCGCACATTCCATTTCCGGGAAATAGAACTGGGCCGGCAGCAGGTCTCCCGAAGGCCGTTCAAAAGTACAGTTCAGGATCAGGAAGGGACTGCCCTCCTCTCCTTTTTGGATCATCCGGCTCGCAACCCCGGTCTGCTTCAGCGATTCCTGAAGCTTATGCAGCACACTGATTCGTTTGAAATCATTTTCTATTAACATATCGATTCCTCCTATACTATTTTTCTGGTCAGATCCCGTCCGATCCGCTCAGCCGGCGGATGCGGAAGATCACCAATATTTTCCGGATAAGAAAACTTCAGGTTTGGAAAAAGATCGCAAAGCGGTTTACGCGCATTGATGGCCGCTTCGTTACTGGCAAGGATACTGTTTCCGTTTTCATCAAAGAAGATGAGTTGATAGAGCACCCTGGCATATCGCTGGCCGATATCGATGAAAAATTCTTCCGCCGTGGCGAAATGCAGCTGCCGCAAAACCTCCTTGCGGAGATAATCCTTGATCAATTCGTCAGAGATCTCGTAAAAGCTTCCCACCCCCGGATAACCGAACTTCGCCTGCTCTTTTGTGTCCAGTTTTGAGATCTTCGACCTTACCTCTTTGACCAGGTCGTCCATCTTCATGTAATCATCGATCGTCTTTGTCCTTTGTTGAGAATCAGCCAGGGCGTTAAAAAGTATACGGGTCATCATGAGCGCGTCGCTTATCGTTCCGATCACCGTCCCTAACCACGGGACCCAGCAGCCGGCGATGGTAGCAAGACCGGCCGTGCTTGTTAAAGCACGCAGGGCATTTCCGACGAGCTCGTTCGTTAGCGCCTGATTCTGCATGTTGACTATATTCGTCACTACTTCCTTTGTATTTTCCTGTTTCTGCTCTGCTTTACGTTCCTCTTTCAGTTCTTCCTTCTGTTCTTCCTTCTGTTCTTCTTTTTGTTTCTCTTTCTTCTTTTCTTCCACCTGCTCTGCAAATTGAAGCGCCTCGTCTTTTGCTTTATTTAATTCATGTTTTTGATAGATCGCGACGCCAACCTTGACCGTGGAACCGGCTGCTGAGACAGCATTTCCAATGGTCTTGGCTATGATCCCCGCACTATGTTTCTGGACCCCGGGTATCTTCGCCACCGCAGAAGAGTAGGTGTTGACGCGGCTGATAGCATATCCGGCTTTTTCAACGATATCAAACCCATGTCTGAGCTTGCCGGAAAGGCTGAGATCCTCAGCATGTTGAAAGGGTTTTGCGGCAATGAGCACGCATGGCAGGTTAAACACAAGTCCGGCAATCGAAAGAAATCCGCCGCTTTGTGTCAGATACTCCAGTTTCTCTTCGTCCAGGCTCCAGGGAAGGTTCACGCCGGTGTCGGTGAAGGTATCGGTAAGCTTATCTTTGAGCCCGATACGCTTTACCTCATTATTTGCCCGTACCAGCCTGCGAAGCGCTTGTTTCACGCGCATCTCCTGCCGGGAAATATCTTTTGATCCTTCTATCTCCTTTCTGCTCTTTTCCTTGATCATCACCCGGTATTTTGATACTTCTTCCAATAAAGCGACGTAGCAGGCCTGCCGGAGTTTCACCTCTGCGGGGAGATTTGGATCCTCATAGGTCTTTCTGCTTTCCAGACCATCTTTCAGATACAGATCCAGTTTCAGCGCTTTATTGTCAAGCATCCGGCAACATTTTTCCAGTTTCGATGTCGAGTATTTCCCGACAGTGTCCAGAAGCTCAAGATCTTCAACAACATCGATCCTTCTGAAAAAATTCCCAACACGTAAAAAGAAATTATTCGTCATATTCTTTGAGAACCGCGAAAGATTCGGCACATATCCCTGCATTGCAACCGCTGCGTCCAGCTCGGTCGGAATATCCTCCTTTTCGTTCTCAATGAGATAATACGCAAGCATCCGTTCCCGGAGCGGATGGCTTAAGATCTCCAGTGTAAAGTCTGACTCCGAGTCACCGCGACGGTGCGAGTAATGCTTCGCGACCCAGCGGTCGATCATTTTCACGGACTTTACAACTTCCTTCGGGAACTGCTCCTCATCCGAATCCACGATCCTTCTTTCCGGACGTTTCGAAAGCCCCGCTTTATCATAAGCAAAGTTCTGAATGATCTTATCGACCTCCTCCCGCTTCTTCTCCATCGCGACTTCCTTATCGATCAGGGTCGACACTCTTTGCTTGTCTTTGAAGCCCAGCAGGTCAATGATCCCCAGTCTTTCAGCAAAGGGGGTACTGAAGAGCGCTTTTACGACATCGGGGTCTTTTTCTTCCTTGGAGAAGTATTCCTGCAGCATAACATATGTTTCAAATAAACTGGTCAGATACGGCTTATTCGAAGGAATGATCCGGCCAAGATCCATCGCCTCTTTGAAACCGTCAAACGTGTCGCTGTAAGAACGGAGGACCGTATAAAGTGTCCACAGCTTATCATTGTTGGACATTTCTTTTTTCTGCCCCAGTTCCCCGACGGTTTTGGAGAAGGTTTTGTTGGCTGTTTCCATGTCGGCGGTGATCAGATCTGTGTCGAACGAAACGTCCGTTTTCTGCTCAGCCGCCATTTTCCTTTTTTTCGCCCTGATCCTCTTTAATTCACTGAGCAGGTTTGCAGCGTAAACAAGATCTTTATGCGCTTTGACCGGATCGCTTAACGATCTTTCGAGTCTTTGGAAGTCGACTCCCAGCATCTCGGGACTTAACGTTTCTTCCCGGATATAATACATTGCGGCGGCGCTGTCTTCCAAAAGGAAGGCCGGCTCCTCTTCGCTGTCGAGCACATGGTTAACGGCGCTTTTCAATGTTGCGGTTGCGTCCATATTTTGCATGATATAGGCGATCATGCACAGATCCTCGCGCGAAATCCGTTCCATATCTTTCTTTAGGGTCTTCCAGCTATTCATAAGAGGGTCTTTCTTGTCGATGATATCGAGTATTTTGAATTTGAAGTGCTTTTCATCCCTCATCGGTTTGGAGACGCCATAGCCCTCCTGATCATCCTTGAGGTAGCGCACGGTCCCCGGCCTTGTTTTTTCTCTCCCGAGAAGGTTTTCAAGCAGCGCCATATAATGCTCCACGCCCTCAGTCATATCTTGTGCGTTCTTGGCATAATCCGAAAAGATATGAGAGCCATAGAGCTCGAAGAGCCCCTTCTTTAATGCGAAACGATCTGTAGCGGCAATATCCTTCCGACTTGTGATCACCTTGTCTGCCGCTACGGAAAAGCACTTGAAGCGCAAAAGAGTTCCCAGGTCGTCTTTGATCTGCTCAGTGTCACCTTTTTGCGCGGAAACAACCATCTTCTCCAGATATGCCCTGTATATGTTTTCGAGAAAAGGATCCGATGAAAATTCCATGGCGCTGTTCACCGCCAGAGTAAGCATTTCCTTGATCTCCTTGCACGGATTCATCGCATCCAGATCCTTCAGCGTGAAGAACGAAAAGGTATTATAGCTCTCGTTAAAGAGATCGTTGTAGAGTTTCCGCCCTTTTTCCTTTTCTTTTGCGATGTTTTGCAGGAGCTTTTCTTCGCCTTCCGTTTTTTCGAGTTCCTTTTGATTCTTTGCTTTATAGTCGTCGATCAGTGCTCCAATCCTTTGTTCGATCCTGGTTTGGAGGTTATTATTGTACTGCTCCACAGAGGACCGGACAAGAACCTTCTTTTCGTTTTGAAGGACCCTTGAATAAAGAACGTCGTTGGGGATCGGTGAATTATTCCCCAGATTCTTCCAAGCGGCGTCATACGCAGACTTCATATTTTTAATATTGGTATCCAGCCGCTTTTTTTGTTCCTTTACCGCCTGATCATCCAGCAAAGCGGTCACTCCCATATAGGAGACCAGTTCCATATATAACGGGCCGTTGGACGCATCCGAAGAAATCCCAAGTTTTTCCCGAACCAGGGTTTTGACAGTCTTCGTCCTGTGATACCACTTCTTCTTTATTTTTGTCGATTCAATAGTCCTATCGAGCTGGTCCAGGCCCAGCGTCTTTTTCACATTTTCCGTTTCCCCTTCAACGATCAGATTCGCGATCTCTTTTTCCCTTTCGATGAGGTACTGATCCAAATAGTAATGCTGACTAAGTTCTTCTGTGACCGCGCGGAAGGCCGGCAAAACGCGCGCAAGAAACATCTGAAATTCGTCCTCCGAATCCCCATAGATGTGCTCCAAAAATCGCTCATCCTTTAAGAGAACGACGGACAGCTGGGAAAAGTCTTCCTCCCCTTGTTGGAATACTTTGTCCAGACGTTTATGAAATCTTTTTGAAGCATCAGATTCTTTCGGAGCTTCCGTGGGTTTCCACGCCGCTCTGGCCATATCCAGACCGGCAAGATAACCGGCCTCATCTTCCATATAGAGGCTGTCGCCCATAGCTTCCGTATGTTCTATGAGAGCCTGGTTCGCTCCGTATTCCTGCGTATGTTCTTTGAGCAATTTCAGGATCGAGGACCAGGTGCTGTATTTATCCCCATTGAAGGACAGTGATCTGCCGATCTTATCTTTCTTCCCGCAAGCAGCCTTCGCTTCGTTGATACAATTTTGAAGATAGTCGTTATACAGCTTCTTGTATTCCGCCTCTTTTTTGTTTTGATCCTTCTGCTTATTTTTGAACGTGTAATAATCCTGCGGAGCATCCTTGGTAACAGATGCGAAGGCATCTTTTACAAGGCGGTTCAGATCTTCGATCCGATTGACCCTCTCCATGGCTTTTACCGCCGGATTACCGCTCTCAGCGTTCTCATCCTTTTTCTTTTTGAAAAGATCACGGCCTTTCAGGAGCCCGATCCGGACGGTTTTCTGCGCGTATTTCGGATCCTGCTTCAGAAGCCATTTTGCATTCTTCACCGCGATCTGTCTTATGTTTCTCTTCTTGTCTATAAAATCTTTTTTGGAAAGGTATGGCTGTCCTGCGACAAGCGCGTCAAGCACATGGGCTTTATAGTCCTCATCCTCCAGCAGGATATCATTCAGCTTATCCGCTGCACGCAATCGCTCCGTGACCTTTTCGACCAGCGCCTCAACGTCCTTTTGTTCGAATAATTCCTTCTTGTCCTTTTCATAAAGGTCGGGAAGCCCCGCAAGGATCCTTTTTTCGATCTCTTTTCTGTCTTTTGCTGTCCAGGAGGAAAAAAAGTCTTTTCTCAGCAGATTTCGTAAGTGCGGGACCATTCTAAGCCCAAGAGCAGTCGTTTCGGCCGGCTTCGAAAGATGCACGCGGGGAATCTCTTCCAACTGGGTCATCCTGTATTTATCGATCGAAAGCATAAGAGCCAGCGTACTGTCTGTCTTTTCCCGCTCGGTGACCTCCGTGCCTTGTATTTTGATCGCCTCTTGGCTGTCCTTTAAGAATGCTTCACGGGAAGCTTCTAAATCCTTAAGCTGCTGTTTTTTTATGTCAAGCTCGTCATCGATCCCGGCCCTTTGCTGCACTTTTAACTCATTCTGGTATTCTTCGGAAGAAACAAGCCCATCATAAAGAACCGTGACGCTGGCGGAAAGGTTGGATGGCTCCATGCTGCGAAGCAGCGTTTGCATCATCACAAGCTTGGCCGCATGGGGATGCTCTTCAAAAAATGGGCTGGTGAGAGCAATCTCCTTTGTTTCATCCGTTTTTTCGGGAAAATAATCTTTTATCCTGATCATCACCGCCCGGATCTCCTTTGAATCCGAGGCTTTATTTAATTCCTCCAGAAGTTTGTTCTTTTCGGCTGTTTCGGCGTCCTTTGCCTTCGTCTCAAATATTTTGCTTTCTTTGATCAGAGTATCTAATAAAGCCGACAGTTCAGGTTCCGTGACTCCATCCCTTTTTTCCAGATATTCGCGGGCATACTCCTTCTTTTGCACCTCCTCTGCCTCTAAAAGCTCCGACGCCTTTTTGGTGTAATCCGTTTTCTTACTCTCCAGACCTTGCTCGGTGCTGGTCTTATCGACAGGGTTCTGCGGAACAAGCCCTTTCTCCGCTGCATTTATGTAATTGAGCTGGATTTTCTTATCGATATCTTTTTCATCTTTGATGTCCTTTTCCAGCTCTTCCTTTTTTTCCGTAAGCGTCCTGATCTCTTCTTTGAGTTCCTTTTCTTTTTCAGCCGCAGTCTTTTGATCCGCTTTGGCATTCTCATCCTGAACCTTCTGATCTATGCTCTTCGTTTCGCTGAGCGCCAGTTGCAAAGCCTCCTGCCGCTGCAGCTCTTCCTTCATCAGCTCCTGCAGGTCTGATTGGTCACCGGAGGTCTGTACCGCTTCCAACAGAAGCTCTTTCAGCTTCATTCCTGCCTGCTCGTTATATTGATCCGATTTCAGGATCTCAGAGATGATGCCAAGGGAAGCCTGCCAGGTTTCCGCCAATTTACGGTAGTCCTTCAGGTTTTCTTCATAGCGCCTGACGAACATCGCATTCGTCTGGGGATTCCCTTCCATTTTCTCTTTCGTGGTGTTAAAGGATTCTTCACTCAGGCTCTTCCATAATTCCCCGGACTTCGTTTCGATCATATCCTGAAAGTCCTGAAGGTTTTTCTTTAACCCTAAGATCTTTTCGTCCTTCATCTCTTTCAAAAGAGCGGCTGTAGACGAAAGTGTATTCGCAAGGTTCTGCCGTGATTCATAGAAAGCATCGACATCCACCGATAAACTCAATATGGTGTCCGGATCCAGAGCTTCTTTGAACGTCTCGGAATACTTTTCCGCAAAGAGTACCTTTTCCGACTTTTTCTTCGGCTGTTCAAGGGTGTTTTCAAAAAACTGAGGGTCTTTTTGTATCCCAACAAGAAGCTCCTGCGTTATTTCCTCATTAATCTTTTTCGTTTCAAAAACCTGCTGATCTGTGTTCAAAATACTTTGTTCACTCATCTTCTATTCTCCTTATTGCAGACATAAACACCAATCGTTCCAAACGGTTCAGGTTTCTCTTCTTCATCCAGGTATCTTCAAATTTCAGAAGCTTCCCTTCCTGTGCGTCGATATAGAGAAACTGCGGGAGAGGATCCTCCACAGTGATCGCCAGCAGCGCATAATCAAAAAGGAACGTCAGCTCCTTCAGGGCTTCCGGCCTGGCGTATAACCCCTCCAGCCGGACGCTTTCCTCGAATTTTGTCGCGCTGATCATACAGCTTACTTCCCCGTTTTTCAACATGATCCCTCCATATCGGTTCTCCTGAGAAAGCATCAGGTCTCCGTCCAGCCAGGAGTTTAGGGACAAAAGCTCTTTTGCGATCGCCAGCACTTTTTTCTGCACGCTTTCATCCGCCAGGGCGCCACGGATCAGCTTCGCTCCTGCCGGCAGTTCGCTCGTTCCGAAGGGAGAAGCCTTAACGACCTCGTTCATATCGTATCGCGTTCTGAAAGCGTTTCCCTTTTTGACCGCAAAACCGCACTTCGACAGGAAAGAAAAGATCTCCGGCGCCGGCTTTCCTTCCTCCACATACACTCCGGCGCTCAGCCCCGAGACAAACCGTGGATTCAGCGCCTTCATAAGGAGGTTAATGAATTCCCTTCCGTACCCTTTCCCCCGGAAGCGGTCTGCGATCGCAAAAAAATGAAGATCCGCTGTCGTTCCGTAAAGATCCAGCGCGGCAGCACCCACTGCGTCCTCTCCCTCCACCAGTCCGAAAAACGTTCTACCGGGAATTTTGTTTTTATATAATTCTTTGATCTCTTCTCCGAAAAAGTTCAGATTATCTCCGTTAATGGTTGTTAAGATCAATTTATCGTTCATTACTAATCCTCAAACTTTCTGCATAGCAATACTCATAATCCGTTGTATGGAAATCCGGATTAAGCTCCAAAAGCTCATTCATGGTCATCCGGCCGGCAACAAGAAGGTGTCTGGCACGAGTTAAAAGAGTATCATAAATGGCAAGGGCTTTTCTGTAGATCTCATACTTTTCATCCAGGTCTTTTAAGCCCGCATCCAAAAGTCTTCCCGCCGCGTCCCTCATGATCCTGGCTTCATCAAAAAGCTCGATCATTTCCGGGATCTCATCAAACATGTTCGTAAGCATGAGTTCCCGGTAAAGCTCCGGATAAAGAGCTTTCTTTTCTTCCAGGTTCTTCAGCATTTCCCTGCATTGTTCAAGAGACGGTTCCCTGTCAAAAGCACCCTCATCCTTCTTTTCCCCGGTGCGGTAGAGCATCCTCTCCCATCCGAGCAATATCGTCGCGTCGTCCAGTTCCCAGGGAGCGAGTGCATTAAAGCGGGGCTCCATCTGACGGATCTGCCGATCAAGCCGGACGTTCGCCGCAGGACCGGGGATCGTTTTATCCAGTTTTTTCCGGATATAGATTCCCTGCATGGCCTTCATTGGTGTGCCGTCCGTAAGGTATTTAATATAGCCTTCGACGCTGTCCAGGAAGAATCTGAGCGACCGGATCTTCGAGAAATAGAGGTTCCTGACCCATTGTTCTCTGCCGGCAAATTCTTCTCTTTCACAGAGCAGCTCGATCCTGGCTTCGATCGTCAGGAGCTGTTCCAGAATGCTTTGTTTTTCCTTTAACGCCTGTTCGATACGGGGCTCTTTCCCCGGCGAAGAAGCGTTCTTTCCGACCCGTTCCTTTACCGCCTCCTGCAGCGCCTTATCAAAGCCTTCCTCCTTCTCCGCCTCATGCACCATCTCTTCCGTGATCATTTCATCATAGTTCATATAGACACGCTGGAACTGAGACATCAGCACTCTGGCTAAAAAACAGCAGGAGACCCGGTCCTCCGCCGGGATCTTTTCCCCGGTGTAGATATTGACTCCCGTCTGGGAAAAGAAGGCCTCCGTCACCTCATGCAAAATATTCATGATCCGGCTGTCTACCGCATATTTCGCCCTGTCGTACATGGTTTTGGGCGTTCTCTTTTCCAGCTCATCTTTCATCTCCGATGCGGTGAGGATCAGCCCCGCAAACTGGACGGTCATGCGTTCTCTTTCCTCGAACGTGATGAGGGGCCGGATCGTAAAGCCAAGGTTCTTAAGCTCCGTTGCCTTTAGTTGTCCCGCCTTATAAAGCTTGTATCCCTTTTTCGCCAGTTCCAGCAGGATGATCATGATGGGAGGCATCCCAACCCGCTGACACCAGCTTTCCATCTTCTTCCAGTGCCTTTCGGCCACGGCCTCTTTTTCCCGGATCGCGTCGTTGGAGTATTCCAAAGACCCCTGCCCATCGACCGGCACATCCATCCGTTCCATGCTTGTACAGACTTCCATCTCTTCCAGTCCCAGAAGGTACTGTTCGGAGAACTTTACATATTCCTTTAAGAACTCATTGGTCGGATCCTCCCGTTTTTTAATGTTTTCATAGCCGAGACAGGCCAGCAGCAATTCGTCCCGCTTCGTAAGGGGGCTTGGGATAAGTATTTCCTCCACCTCCGCCGTGATCGCCGGGATGAGGAGCAGGGGCTTTTCGGCAAGCGCTGTTTTTGATATGCTCTGAAGATAACGGAACAGCAGATCAAAGCGCCCCAGATCATCTCCGAAAAAGCTCTCCATAGAGTAAAATTCTTCTTTTTTGCAGACCAGGATAGCGGCAGTCACCTCTCCGTTTTCTTCGTACAGGACGGATGCATCCTGATCATAAGAATCCCAGTCGATCGGATCCTCGAGGGGCGTCGGGTTTTTCCTGGCGTGCGCTTCCCTCTGCATCTTCCTTTTCTGATCGATCGTAAGATAACGAAGGGAAAACATATGCGATGCTTCCTCATCCGTAAGACTTGCCGGACTCGATCTTAACGCATGGGTATATATAGAGAACGTATGGGAGTGCATTTTTTCAAAGGAAAAACCGGCGCAGGAAAAATACTCCCGCCGCAGGATCTCTTCTTTTGGAAACTCACTGTAGGTTCCCAAAAGATAGCCGATGTCTCTGGCATCCTCCACCCTGTTTTTTATGATGTCCGCCCCGTATTCACACATGGAATATTTTTCGGTCAGCGCCACCCAGACAATCTCCTGCCACTGAAACCGCACTCTTACCAGGACGACGCCGACCAGGCGGTCTCTGGTGATCTTTCCGTCAAAGGTAGCGACTCCGAATATTTTTTGCTCTTTCAGATCCTCCAGATACATCTTCGGGATCAGGGTCTCGAAGATCCCGGTATTGTTCCTGTCGATCAATACTTCATGTAACATATTTACTCCTCTTCTATGTTTCTGTTTACAAGGTCGTACGCGCCGATCGCCTGCAGCGAAAACGGAAGCTTTGCGAGCTGCTGCACGCTCTTGATTTTGGATGAGATGAAGACCACTTTGGATTGAAACGGCATATAAGAAACCGCTGCTTTTACCGCGTTATTGAGCATCACAAGCAGCTCTTTAGATGTTTTTGCATGGAAGGAATAAAGATAGAGCCGGTCTTCTCTGGCACAGATGAGCAGCAGCCCTTTCGCTTTTTCCGCTTCAAAAAGAGCCTGCGAAAGCTTCGTGTCCGCCGCGCCGTAAAACGCAAACTCTCTTTCCTTTTTCAGCAGCACCATAGCGGACATCCGTAAGGGGGTATCCAGCTTAGACAACGGGAAGATCCCGTTCGAAGACTCTTTAATGTCTGCAAGTTCTTTGGAAAGCACGCTTAAGCTTGTTTCATAGCAGGTGAGCTCCTGTTCCTTGTCGCAAAAGCCCTGCCCCTGAAAATAGAGATCCGTTGTTCGTTTCGGATTATGTTCAAAATCCGTCCGGATCAGAACCGCCGTTTCCGCATACCCGCGCGAAACGGCTTCTTTATTCATTTTATGAATGAGCCGCCTGCCGATCCCGAGTCCCCTGTATTCCGCAAGAACAAAGATCCATTCCAATGTCAGTCTCTCGCCGTCATCCGTCACGACTGCCATGCCCAGCGGCTTTTCGGTATCGGTGAGCTGTGCGATAAGGACGAAGCCTTTCGAGATCAAAAGCCGGTCTTCCATGTGATAAGGATCCATGCCTTCAAAAGCGATCTTCTGCGTTCCATGGGTCAGCAATATCGTGACCGCATCCGGGTCATCCGATATTGTATTTTGGGAGAATGTTGGCGCGAACTTTCTTTTTTTCAGATACATCCCGACCCGGAGGAAATTAAAATCCGCCTGCGGCGCGATCCGGATTTCATGGATGGACGCGGAAATGAGAACACGAATGAACCCATCCAAAAGCCTTTCCTCAACAACCGCATCATCTGCCGCATAGACGGTTCGCAGAAGGGACTTATGGTTTGTGACAAAAAAGATCAGGACGCCTGCCGCCGCCTCCCCCTGTCCTTTATCAGCGATCGCGCCGATCGTAAATACACCGGGTTCGCCGATCAGATCGATCTCATCATCCTTTACGAAAGAAAGGAACGGGAGCACAGTTTCCTTTGTGATCGTAACGGTACGTACTCTTACGTTCATTCTTCAATCCTCGCATAAGCTTTTTCCGTTTCCGAACAGAATTCAGAAAGCATGGACAGAAACGTTATCTCATTGACCGGGACGGCCGTTTCCGGAAATGCATAACGGAGCATGATGGCGTCCTCTGTCGGGATCGCTGTTGCAAAGAACGATGCCGCATTAAACTCCTGACATAACTTTTGCGTTTCCTCCGGCGAACGCTCTGTTTTCACGAATGAACTGCAGATCAGCGCAAACTCCCGTAAGGAACTGTCTGCCGGCAGATAAGAGATCTGGATATCATAGGTTTCAAAATTCAGCCAGAGATACGTTTTCTCTCCGGAAACGAGTTCCGTATCGATCCCGTCGCGCTGCAAAAACTCCTTCAGCCGCATGAGCTTTGGCACAATAACATCCAGAAAGGGAGGCATCGTTTCTGCTGCTTTTGTGGCTTCCTCCGCGTCAAACTCTGACCGGTCGAA
>JAEEGL010206607.1_pt1 | contig 14352 bp, 16 predicted proteins | sample 9134231 | NCBI WGS metagenome assembly JAEEGL01 (sample SAMN16246548, study PRJNA631951) | gut metagenome | biome: gut microbiome; feature: rumen; material: fiber-attached | host: Bos | place: Iran: Karaj | collected 2018-10
ACTGATGAATTAATTGATGAAGGTATTGTTCGTGAATTAATTAGTAAAGTACAAAACTTAAGAAAAACTAAAGACTTTAATATCGTTGATCGTATTAATATTTATATTAATAGTGAAACTGATATAATTAGCCGTTTATCTAAGTATATTGATTATATTAAGAAAGAAACATTAGGGGTTAATATAATTGATGAAAAACGTGGAGATATGGTTAATTTAAATGGTATTGATGCCTATTTAGATGTAGAAAGAGTTTAACTCTTTCTTTTTTTATTAAAATATGATATAATATATAGCCATATGGGGTGATAGTATGATACCACTAGAACTTAAAAGAGATAAAGAAGGTATTTTATATACAGATGATAACAAAGATTTAATACAAAGATACATGGCAATTGATAGTAATCCTAATTATAAAAATGATTTCTATAAATTAAGATCAACAGATGAATATATTATCAAAAGACCAGTAACGATTCTTAATAAACAAGGAATGAAAGAATATAAAGAGATGCTAGTTAATTTAATTAACTTACAAAGTAAAATAACTAAAACTGAGTTTCCAATTGGCTATTACAAAGATAAAGCTCCTTTATCTGGACTTATAGTTAGATTTTATCCAGTTGGTGTTTCATTTGATAAAATACAAGATAAGCAAGATCTTGAATTACTTAAAAGGTTTTACTTTCATGATGATGATAATATTCATAATATGTTTTTAATGTTTTTAGATTTATTAGATAATCTTTATGAAATGTTTGAAAATGGTATTTATTATACAGATATTGTAGCTAATAATATTGTTTTAGTAAAAGAGATGCTTAATAATATTATTCAATACTTAGTTCGTATAATTGATTTTGATCCAGCTTGGGTAAGATTTACTGATAAAGATAAGAATTTAAATTATATAATGATAGCTTATTTCGATTTGTTGTATAAGTCACTAAAACAGTTTAATTTACCACGTATACCACGTGAATCAGTATTAACTTTTGAAGAAGCTAAAAAATTTGTTAAGAAGATTGAAGACAGTACAAGAATAAGTAAGTAAGATGGTGATATAATGGAATTAGAGTATCCATTTAAAAAAGATAGAAGAGGCTTATGGTATATAGACTATAAGGATGTTTTAATCCAAAAACTTGATGTTAAACAAGAAAGAGATAAAAAAGAACCAATTAAAGCCAAAAAACCAGCTAAGTTTTATTCTATCGAAGGAATAGATAATTATATTATCAAAGAATGTGTGGGTAAACCACGCTTTCTTTATTCATATTCGTATTTAAAATTACTTAAAAAATTAACTGCAAGACAAGAATATATAAAGGAAGTTGAATTTCCAGTAGCTTATTCAAGAAACTATGGTAATTATAATGGCTTAGTTATACCATATTATAATCCAGCTACTTCATTAACTGAAATATTTAATAGTGAAGAACCTTTGAAAGAATTATTAAAGTATTATCATAAAGATAGTGATGAAATAAAAAACTTTATCTGTTTATTACTTGAAATATTAGAAAGAATAACGGATATGCGTTACCAAGGAATATATTATTTAGATATTCATCCGGGTAATTTTATGATTTATAATAATAGTGTCAAAGTGATTGATTTTGATCCAGATTGTATATATTTTTATAATCCTAAACTTAGTCAGGAACAAGTTTTATTTTATTATGAATTATTTGTATCGGGTTTAATTAGAAGATGTGGTTATGATGATATATATTTTGGTCATAAAATAGATTTCTATGATGCAGATTCGTCAGTAAGAAAATTAAGAAAAAGATTAGAAAGGTAATTATGGAATTTGAAAGAGAAGAATTATTAATAGGGGATAAAATTAATATTTTAAGAAACAAAACAGTATTAGTATTAGGTCTTGGTGGAGTAGGAGGTTATGTAACTGAATCTTTAGCTAGATGTGGCATCGGTAATTTAATATTAGTAGACTATGATAAAGTAGATATAACGAATATTAATAGGCAAATTATTGCCACATATGATACTATTGGTAAATTAAAAACTACTTGTTTTAAAGAAAGAATAGCAAAGATTAATAAAGATTGTAGGGTTAAAACCCTAGATATCTTCTATGGTGAAGACAATAAAGAAACTATTTTTAATGATAATATTGATTATGTTATTGATTGCTGTGACAGTTTAGAAAGTAAAAAAATACTAATTACGGAATGCTTTAAAAGAAATATTCCAATTATTAGTTCAATGGGAACTGGCAATAAGTTCCATCCAGAATTATTTTCTATTACTAAACTCAAGAAAACTGAATATGATCCACTAGCTAAAAAACTTCGATTTCTATTAAAAGATCATAAAGAATTATTAGAAGTGGATGTACTATATTCAAAAGAAAAACCTACTGAATATAAAGGTAAAATAGGATCAATATCTTATGTACCTTCAGTAGCTGGATTACTTTTAACTAGTTATGTCGTTAATAAGTTTTTAAATTATTAACGATTTTTTTTGACATGTAATCAAAATATGTTATAATAAACACTTGTCATGGGGGAAATATGGTAAATTTTAGAGAATATGAAAGAGCAATTGTTTTAAATGCAGGTTTTGATATTAAAGAAAAAAAAGAAGATGATTATGAAGTATCTTCACATGGTAAAGTCATGACTTTTAGAAAGAATAATTTGCAAATTATTTATAATGGTAATCGTGAAATATATGAATTACCAGAAATACAAATTGACTTAAAAGATGGTGTTGGTTTATCTCTTAGTAGAGAACTTCTTATCGAAGATGAAGAAAGAGATACATATTATTCCGAAGATATTTATACATTCAGTATAGTAAAAGATGGTTGGAAAACATGTTATGGATATATGCGAATGGATGATGAAGATATGTGTATTGATAATCATGAAATATATACTAATGAAGGAAAGAAGACTGTTATAATTAAATATAATGATACTTATTTAATTGTATCAAATGGTCAAGAAAAAACGATGATTTCCATTGAAGATTGTTCAATAGAAAGAATTACTAATGAAATATATAAAGCTTTATTAAGTTTATTTAGTTTTGAAGAGTGGAAAGAAAATATTAATGAGTTATTCAAAATAATTATACCAGCAATTGTTTTATATGTAAAAGGATATAAAGAAAAATGGCATCAAACTTTAATTGAAAAAGAGCAAATATATCATGGTGAAGTTGATGATATTTCAAAAAGAATTAACGCTTTAGAATATATTAGATCTTATCTTTCTGCCAAAACAGATGCTTATCAAGAAGGAATTGAATGTTTTGAAATAATGGAAAAAGAAGAAACGGGAAACGGAAAAAAACATGGATAATGAAAGATATCAAATAAAAAAGATGCAATCAGGAACGACAAAATTTGCGGGAATTATGACGGATTTAGTATGTGTTTCTTTACCAGTTAATATGTATTCATATTTTGGTAAATCACCGCTTTTTGTTTTATGTTTAATACTAGGTGTAGTTAGTGTTGCTGATTTAGTTGAATATATCAATGTTCTTGTTGATAAACATTATGAGGAAGATGAACTATATATAAAATAAAATGTAATTGCTATAATTACATTTTTTTGTTGACTTAATAGGCTATTTATGATATTATCTTAAATGTTTGAATCCTCGTATTCAAACCGCATTGAAATGGTTTATAAACCCTCGGGTACCATAATAAGCGAGTGAATTTATAAAAGGAGGAATTATGAAAGCAGTAATCAAAACTGGTGGTAAACAATACTATGTTGAAGAAGGTAGTATTATCTATGTTGAAAAACTAGAAGGTGAAGCTGGTTCTAAAGTTACTTTTGATGAAGTATTAATGTTAGGTGAACAAGTTGGTAATCCTACTGTTAAAGGAGCAAAAGTTACTGGAGAAATAGTTAAACATGGTAAGGGAAAGAAAATTAAAATCTTTACTTATAAGCCTAATACAACATCAACAAGAAAGAAACAAGGTCATAGACAACCATATACTGAAGTTAAAATTAATAAAATTGGTTAATTATGATTAAAGTATTAAAAAAAGAAAATGAAATAGAAATAATTGGTCATAGTGGTTATGATATAGTAGGAAAAGATATAGTTTGTAGTGCAGTATCAAGTATTGTTACTACGACAATTAATGGAATTATTTCTATTGATAGTAAAGCTATTAGTTATAAATATAAAAATGATATTATGACTATTAGTATTAATAAAAAAGATGATATTACAATTAAGCTTATTGATAATATGATAGATTTATTAAGAAGCTTATCGAAAGATTATCCTAAAAATATTATTGTAAAGGAGTGAAACAAATGAAGTTAGAATTAAATATTCAATTATTTGCTCATAAAAAAGGTCAAGGTTCTTCAACTAATGGACGTGATTCTGCTGGACGTAGATTAGGTTCTAAAGCAAGTGACGGTGAGGTAGTTTCTGCTGGAAGTATTCTTTATCGTCAAAGAGGAACTAAAGTTCATCCAGGAGAAAACGTTGGACGTGGAAGTGATGATACACTATTTGCTAAAGTAGATGGAACTGTTAAATTTGAGCGTCTAGGAAAGAATAAAACAAAAGTAAGTGTTTATGCAAAATAAACGCTTTTTTTATGTCATAATGTGTTAATTTAGTATACATTGTTTTATATATAAGCTATCATATTAAGCCGAGGAGTTTTTTATGGAATTAACAGAAAATAAAATATCAGTAAAAGAATTATTTGGGGAAGAATATAGTGATTATGATATTACCATAGGAGAAGATTGGGTGACTAAGCTTTTAAGAATAAAACTTGTAAAAGGAAATGATATTAAATTTCGCTATTATAGTGTTGAGGATGAAAGAGTATATAGTAACATTGTTGATGGTACATATTCTTATTCAATGTTAAAAGAAGATATTACTAAGTTTTTAGGTGATGAAGAATTTGGTAAAGATGTATACGACTATAGTGGATGGGATGATGGATCTTTCAATAGTCTACATGACGAAATAATAGTTTTTAGTTATGAAATAGATGGAAAGATTCGTGCTTTTGTCGGATTAACTAACCTTTATGTTGGGCTTAGTTATCCTATTGGATTTGATCTTAATAAACAAGAATTTATTAAATTTCCAATTAATAAGTTTGGTTTAATAGATGATGAAAAGATGAAAGAACATCTTCGTGAAGAAAAACTTAATATTGGATATGATCCAGAAGAATATCGTAAAATAATGAATACAACATATGATTTTAGTTATTTATTACGTGATTTATTAAAAGAAGACTTTATTTATAATGAATATGATACTGTAGATAGATTATTATTTAAATTAGCTGAGTATAATTATGATACTTTCCTAGCAATTGATAGACTTGTGGTTGATAAAATAAATGCTAAGAATAAAGAGAAAGAAGCAAAACAAGGTAGGAGATAATAATGGATGATAATAATATCATGCAACAATACTTTAAAGATAATTTTAATGATTATGAAATAGAAGTAGTCAATTATCCATTTAAAAAAGAAGGAATGGAATATATCCATATCCAAAAAGATAATATTAGAAAAAGTCTATATTATAGTTATAAACTTGGAAGAGTAGCTACTAATATGTTTGATGGTATTTATTTTATAAAACTACCAATTGGTAATGCCTTTACTATTCATAGTTATCAAGTAGGCAATGAATTAAGAGTTTTTCTTGCGTTAACTAATATTAATCATGGAATAGTATATCCTATAGGGTATGATTTAAATAATAATAAATATTTTAATTTCCCACTAAGTGAGAATGGTTTAATTGATGATAATTTGATGCAAGAAATGGCTAAAGAAGACTCATTAAGAATAGATAAAGATGTCTATGAAAATAGTCATAAATTAATTAATCTTTTTTACTTGATGGATTATTTTGGAGTTAAAAATGGCTTTGAATTATGTGATAATTTAGTTTCATATAATAAAGAAAAGATTGATGAACTAGAGAAGGAAACATTACGTAACAAGGGTTTTGTAAAAGAACTAATGAATCAAGAACATTAGTTCTTTTTCTTTATAAAAAATCTGTCTATTTTTTGTTAAAATCAGTCTTTTTAATTGCATTTTTGATATAATATGAATTAGTAGGTGAGAATATGGAAAGACAAGAAATAGATCGTAGCAAAGTTTCGCCAATGATGGCTCATTATCTTGAAATAAAAGATAAATATCCAGACACCATTATTTTTTATCGACTTGGTGATTTTTATGAAATGTTTTTTGATGATGCGAAGTTAGTTTCTCATGAATTAGAATTGACATTAACCGGAAGAAATGCTGGATTGGAAGAGAGAGTTCCAATGTGTGGTGTTCCGTATCATGCTTATGAGACATATATGCAAAAACTATTGGATCGTGGTTATAAAGTAGCTATCTGTGAACAATTGGAAGATCCTAAACAAGCTAAAGGAATAGTAGATCGCGATGTTATTGAAGTAATTACTAAAGGTACTATTCTTGATAATATGCTTGATGAAAAAAGTAATAATTATTTAGCTAGTGTTTATGATTTTGAATATTCTTTTTGTCTTTCATATGCAGATATCTCTACTGGTGAAATAAATACAATAATATTAGATAATGATGTTGATTTATTAAAAGAAATTGTTAACAAAAATATTAAAGAGTTAATTTGTAATGATAAAATAGACCGAGAGTTAATTTATAAATTAAAGAATACTTATCATATATTAGTTACAATTACTGATGAATTGTGCGATGATCCATCATATAAATATATATATGATGGTATTGATGATATTAGGTTAATTACTGGTATTAAGCATCTGTTAGCTTATGTAACTGAAACAAAAAAAGTAACTTTAACGCACTTAAAAAAAGCTAATTTTTATCATGAAAGTGATTATTTACAGTTTGATATTCATACTAAAAGAAATTTAGAGTTAACGGAAACTATTCGTGATAATTCTAGAACATATTCACTATTATGGTTATTAGATAAAACGAAAACAGCAATGGGCAGTCGTTATTTAAAAAGAAATATTGAAAGTCCATTATGTAATAGAAGTGAAATAGAAAGAAGATTAGATATTGTTTCTAAGTTATTAACAGAGTTTATCTATAAAGAAGAATTAGGTCATTATCTTAATGAAGTATATGACTTGGAAAGACTTTGTGGACGAATTAGTTATGGTAATATAAATGCTCGCGATATGATGCAACTTTTGCGTAGTTTAAAGGTATTGCCTGATATAAAAAATATTTTAAATAATATTCAGTATGATAAAGATATTAAAACGCTTGATGAATTATGTGATTTATTAGAGCGTAGTATTAATCCTGATGCGCCAATTACTTTACATGATGGCGATTTGATTAAAGAAGGATATAATAGTGAACTTGATGAACTTAAAAGTGTTCGTAAAAATAGTAAAGATTATATTTTAGGTATTGAAAATAATGAAAAAGAACGAACGGGAATTAAAAATTTAAGAATTGGTTATAACAAAGTTTTTGGTTATTATATTGAAGTTAGTAAGGGTAATATACCATTAATTCAAGACTCATGGGGTTGGATTAGAAAACAAACTCTAACAACCGGAGAAAGATATATAACCCCAGAGTTAAAAGAAAAAGAACAAGTAATTCTGGGAGCTGAAGAAAAGATAATTAATCTTGAATATAATTTGTTTGTTGAAATACGTGATATAGCTAAAAAATATATTAATGATTTACAAGAAATAAGTTTAGTTCTTAGTGAACTTGATATGTTACTTTCATTTGCAAATGTAGCAGAAGCTAATAGTTATATTAGGCCAACAATAACAGAAAATAGAATTATTGATATAGTTGATGGACGTCATCCGGTAGTAGAAAAAGTTAATAAAGATGACTACGTTCCAAACGATGTAAAAATGGATGATAAGACTGATATTCTTTTAATTACTGGGCCTAATATGGCAGGAAAAAGTACTTATATGCGAGAATTAGCTATAATTGTTATAATGACTCAAATTGGTTCATTTGTGCCATGTAAAAAGTGTGTAATTCCAATATTTGATAAAGTATTTACTCGTATCGGTGCATCTGATGATTTAGTTGGTGGAGAAAGTACTTTCATGGTTGAAATGAAAGAAGCTAATCGTGCTATTACTGATGCTACCCCTAATAGTTTAATATTATTTGATGAATTAGGTCGTGGTACCGCTACTTATGATGGAATGAGTTTGGCTGAAGCCATTCTTGAGTATATTCATAATAATATTCATGCTAAGACAATGTTTTCAACACATTATCATGAGTTAACTAGTATGTCTAAAAAACTTCCTAAAATAAAAAATGTTCATGTCAGTGCGGAAGAAAATAATGGTAATATTGTCTTTTTACATAAAGTAAAAGATGGTGCGATAGATAAAAGTTATGGTATTAATGTTGCTTCTCTTGCCCATCTTCCTAAAGAAGTAATTGATCGAGCTAATGAAATACTTTTAGGTTATGAAATGCAATCAAAAAATAAAAAAGTTAATAATGTTATGCAAACATCATTTGATTTTAGTGAGAATAATTCCCATAAAGAATTATTAGATGATATAGCTAAGGTTAATCCTTTGGAATTAACACCAATGGAAGCTATTAATAAATTATATGAAATTGTAGAAAAAGTAAAAAAGGAGAAATAAAATGGAAAAATTATTAGACAAATTAAATGACATATGGGTTGATGCAGGAATTAAATTAGTATATGTACTTGTTATCTTAATTGTTGGAGGAAGATTAATTAAATTAATTACTAAACTTATTACTAAAAGTAAGGTTTATAAGAAATTAGATAAAACAGTGGCTTCATTTTTATTAAGTTTTATGAAAGTTGCTTTAAATATCTTATTATTAGTTATTACAGCAGGAGTTATTGGTATTCCATCTGCTTCAATTATTACTTTAATTGGATCTATTGGCGTAGCTATTGGTCTTGCAATGCAAGGAGGTTTATCGAATATTGCAGGTGGATTAATTATTTTAGTATTTAAGCCATTTAAAGTTGGAGATTTTATTGATACTCATACAGACGCAGGAACTGTTACTAATATTTCTTTATTTTATACAACACTTAAAACAGTTGATAATCGTATAGTATCTATCCCAAATGGTAATTTAGCTAACCAACCATCTGTTAACTTTTCTAAAGAATTAGATCGAAGACTTGATATTAATATTGATATTTCTTATCAAAATAAGATTGATGATGTTAAGAAAAGTATTGAAAGTGTTTTAAAAGATGAAAAAAGAATTAATAAAGAAAAAGAAGTATTTGTAAGAGTAACTAATTATAAAGAAAGTAGTGTGGAATATACCATTAGAGTGTGGGTTTTAAAAGATGATTATTGGAATACTAAATTTGATTTATTAGAGAACCTAAAGAAAAAATTTGATCAAGATGGTATTGTTATACCATATAATCAATTAGACATTCATATTGACAAGGGTTAATAATTATTAATCCTTTTTTATTGCTATTTAACACTTCATATGCTATCATTAATGTGTAAAGTGGAGGGGTATATGTATACAGAAGATGATGAAAAAGTTGAAGTTAAGAAAAAGAACTCCAATAATGATTATAATGATTTTTATACAGCCTTTAATGATATAGAAAAAAAAGAAGAAAAGAAAGAAAAGAAGAAATCTAAAACGGAAGAAAAACCAGTTAAAGAAGAGGAAGATTATAGAGATTTTTATGGTTCATCTGAAGAAGTAGAAGAACCTACTAAAAATAATAGCAATAAAACTGTAATTAAAATTGGTGTTGTTGTTTTATTATTAGTTATCTTAGCCGTATTATTAGTTTTCTTATTAAAGAAAGATAAAGAAGAGCCAGGAGATATTGAACTTAATAAAGCAAGCTATACATTAAATATTGGTGATAAAGATTATATTTCTTATAAGATAGTTAATACCGAAAGTGATGTTATTCCTAAGTTTACTAGTTCTAATACTAATGTTGTAACGGTTGATGAAAATGGTGAAATAACAGCCATTAGTAAGGGAGAAGCTACTATAACTATTTCTTATACTATTAATAAAACAACTAAAGAAAAGCAATGTGATATCGTGGTCGATGGACCAGAGATAAAACATGAAATATCACTTAATTTAAAAGCCAGTGCAACTAATTGGACTAATAAAGATGTAACGGTTACTGTAGATGCCAAAAGTGATACGAAAATAACTTATCTTAAGTATGCTATTAACTGTAATGGTGACTGTCATTATAGTGATGTTGTTAATAATAAAATTACCGTTACGAATGTTGGAACAACAAAAGTAACAGTAGTTGCAAAAGATGAAAGTAACTTAGATATAACTAAAGAAATAATCACAAAAATTGATAAAGAAGCTCCAAGTGTAACTTATAATGGTGAAAAAAATATTACTTCTAATACTGAAGTTAATGTCTGTGTAACTTGTAGTGATAGTCTTAGTGGTTGTAAACAGGAAAAGGTTTGTAAAAAGTTTACTTCTTCTAAATCAAATCAAGTGATAACTGTTTATGATAATGCCGGTAATAGTAAAAATTCACCAACATTTAATGTTACCATAAATGTTATAAAACCTGCTTGTTCTCTTAAAGTATCAAGTGATGGAACAGTATCAGCTACATTAAATGAATCAGTTATCTATTATAGTTTTGATCAAAGTTTCTCTAGTGGTAATGAATTATCAAGGAAATTTACTATTAGTGCATCTAAGAAAGGTGAATCAGGAGCTAAATTAGTTAACTATTACGTTAAAAATAAAAATGGAACAGTTGGAAGTTGTCATATAACTATTATCAAAGAATGTAGTGCTGATAACGTATGTTCATTTAGAGCTATTTAAAAAAAACCACCAATTGGTGGTTTTTTATTGACTGTCATTTTATTTACAAAAACATACTGAAATGATAAGATATATAACTAATGAGGTAATATGAAATATTTTAAAGAAATAGATGATTCATATTTAGAAAAACCATTTTTAGTAGATGAATTAGATAATGGTCGTATTCTTACAAATAAAACTCCTTTTGAGTTTTATGGTAAATATCAATCTATTTTTAAGCGAATTGATGAAATCAATAAAAGAATAGAGTTTGTTAGTATCAAAAACAGATTAATGATAATAAAAAATATGGGATATGAAAGTGAAAATTATGAAGTAATTGATAAATTATATAGTCAGATTAATGGAATTTTATTATCATTAACTTTTGATACAGGTGGATGTGATTACGAAACTAAGCGTTCAATATCTAGACTTTTTTATAATGATTATGAATGTTCACAATATTTAAATATTCTTGATTTGTTTTATAATAAAAAGAATTGGAGCTATGATAGTTTAATGGCTATTCTTAACTTTTATAGTGTGCTTTTGGAATTAGTTAATATTGATAGAAGTAATCTTTTAGAAGATATAAAAGTGGCCACTAGTGAACTTGAAAAGTTAAGAACAGATATTAAAATTCCTTCCTATGAATATCATTATTTACCAGATGAATGGTACATATTGCCTGAATCGGATGGGATAGAGGCGATGCCTTATAATACTACAGGTAAAAGTGGTCATAAAGATGCAAATTTAGAATATTTTTTTGATCATCTATATCATGGTATGATATGTACTGATGAACAAGCGAATTATTATTTTAATGACGTTAGAAGACTACAAAATGAAGATTTTGTTACATATAATGAATATATGGGAACAATTAAATGGGGTATAATGTGGTGGTATCATAATCCACTTATTTTTGATGCAACAGGTGAAAAACATGGTTTAAGAAAAGTTCTATTAGAGTTTCAACGGGGAAAAGTAGTTAGTGTTTTAGAGAATTTATATAGTTTAGTTCCAAAAGAAAAAAAAGATGAATTAATTAAGTTAATTGTTGAAAAAAGTGCATTTTTTAATCTTCTTGATTCTTCTGGCTTGCCAATGGGAGTTATGGAAATAATTAATAAGGCATTTGAACTAGCTAAAGATACTTATCAACCAAATTATACGTCAAAAGAAACTTTAGAAAATCTTGGAAAACTTACTGGTAATAAGGGATTATTAAATATAAGTCCTGAGAGTTACTATAATATTCAGTTTTATATGGGTATGCAAGAGATATTAAAAGCTTTAGAAGAAGCTAAAGAGTTTAAATATATTGAAGATATGCCTACATATATTTACAATCAGGATGCTAAAAGAATTTATATTGCTCGTCAAATGGCCTATGGAATTGTTTCAAAGTATTTTTCAAATCTATATAAATTAGCAAGAGATTATAAAGAGTGTCTTAGATTTATAGCTAGTTATGGAAATCCTTATGAATGGGATGAAGTATTAGTTCGATGTTGTGGGTTTAATAAGATTGTACGTCAAAGAAAAGGAAATGACTGTTACAAAGCAATTTTAACTAGCAATCCAGATTATGAAGAAGAATTTAAAGAATATGTAAAACATGGTTGGAGAATTGATTTTTTACCACCGATTGAGTTAGAAGAGCATACAAGAATGCTACGATCAACCGATGATTTTTACAAAGTTAAAAGATTTCATTAGTAAGTACTAGAAATCTTTTTTCTTAATCTAGTAAATGTAATTTATTTATGATAAAATAATAATGTTTGGAGGCGATAATATGAAACCAACTGTAGCCTTAGTAGGAAGACCTAACGTCGGGAAAAGTACATTGTTTAATAAAATAGTGGGCAAGAAAATATCGATTATTGAAGATACACCGGGAGTAACTAGAGATCGTATTTATAGTGAAGTTAATTATGGCAAATACAAGTTTAATTTAATAGACACAGGTGGAATTGATATTAGTAATGCGGACTTTAATGAAGAAATCAAAGTACAAGTTGAAATAGCTATTGATGAAAGTAACGTTATTATTTTTGTAGTTGATGGGATAGAAGGACCTAATCAAAATGATTATATTATTCGTGATATGTTAAGAAAATCAAATAAAAGAGTTATTGTTGCCATTAATAAAACTGATAATAAATTAAGTATGAATAATAAATATGATTTTTATGAATTAGGTTTTGATGAATATGTAGAAATAAGTGGTGAACATTCTCGTGGTGTTAATGAACTATTAGATTTAGTTGTTAAAGACTTTAATAAATATGAAGAAGAAATACCTAGCTCCAAAGTTAAGTTTGCAATTATCGGTAGACCAAATGTTGGTAAAAGTAGTTTAGTAAACGCCTTACTTGGTGAAGAAAGAGTAATTGTATCAAATGTGGCAGGGACCACTAGAGATTCGACTGATTCAGAACTTACTTATCATGATGAAAAGTTTGTTGTTATTGATACCGCGGGAATTAGAAAACAAGGTAAAATATATGAAAATGTTGAAAAATATAGTTTATTACGTAGTATGAAAGCAATTGATCGCAGTGATATTTGTATCTTAGTAATAGATTCGGTAAGTGGTATAACAACACTTGATAAAAATATTGTTGGTATGGCTCTTGATGCAGGTAAAGGATTAATAATTGTAGTTAATAAATGGGATGTTAAAAATGAACTAAGTATGAATGAATTTGAAAAATTAGTTCGTGCGGAATTTCAGTTTTTAAGTTATGTTCCAATAGTATTTGTATCAGCTAAAGAAAGAAAAAGAATTCACTTAATTATGGAAGAAGTAGTTAAGGTAAGTAAGACTATTGGAAAAGAAATAAGTACGTCTTTACTAAATGATGTTATAAGAGATGCATATATTCTTAATCCACCACCATCATATAAAGGAAAGAAACTAAAGATATATTTTGTTAATCAAGATGGAATTAAACCACCAAAGTTTACTTTTCATGTTAATAATAAAGGTTTAGTTCATTTCTCATATTATCGTTATTTAGAAAATAAAATACGTGAGGCATTTGATTTTACAGGAACACCAATTGTTTTAAAGTTTAAAAATCGAGGTGAAGAATAATGATTATTAAAGATAATTTTAATAAAAAAGATGTTGATCCACTTAAGGATTATTGTGGAATTGGTAAAGGAAGTCATTCCACAGATCGTGAAATAGAATTAGAAAAACAAGGTTTTATTAAGGCAAATATGGATAATAAAGTATTACAAGATCTTCGTGATAATCATGATGATACTGATGATGATCACGGTGATAAATGGGACTTTTTTAGGTGATAAAAATGGGAATATTTACAAAAAAATGCGTTGTAGTAATTAATCCTACAAGTGGGCATGGATTAAATGAAAAATTAGCTGATAAAATTGAAGAAGTATTAAAAGAATATCATTATAAACCAGAAGTACATATAACTGAGTATCCTGGTCATGCAGAAGAAATAGTTTTAGATGC
>JAEEGL010453085.1_pt1 | contig 14352 bp, 10 predicted proteins | sample 9134231 | NCBI WGS metagenome assembly JAEEGL01 (sample SAMN16246548, study PRJNA631951) | gut metagenome | biome: gut microbiome; feature: rumen; material: fiber-attached | host: Bos | place: Iran: Karaj | collected 2018-10
CTCCAGCGCGGGCTCCGTCAGGGGCTTCATATCCACGAACCACTGCTTGGACACGATGGTCTCGATGGTGGTGTGGCAGCGATAGCAGGTGCCCACGTTGTGGGTGTAGTCCTCGATCTTCACCAGGTTCCCGCTCTTTTCAAGGTCGGCCACGATGTTCTTCCGGCATTCGAAGCGATCCTGGCCGCAGTATTGACCGCCGTTCTCGTTGATGATGCCTTTCTCGTCAAACACCTTCAGGATGGGCAAGCTATGACGCTGGCCCACCTCGAAGTCGTTGGGGTCGTGGGCGGGCGTGATCTTCACCGCGCCGGTTCCGAACTCCATCTCGCAGTATTCGTCGCCCACGATGGGGATCTCCCGGTTCACCAGGGGCAGGATCACCGTCTTGCCGATGATATCCTTGTACCGCTCGTCCTCCGGGTTCACGGCGATGGCGGTATCGCCCAGCATGGTCTCTGGGCGGGTGGTGGCTACGGTGATGGAATAGGATTTGTCCGGGGCGTCGTAGCGGATGTGCCACAGATGACTCTGCTGGGTCTCATACTCCACCTCGGCATCAGATAAAGCGGTCTTGCAATCAGGGCACCAGTTGATGATCCGATCGCCCCGATAGATGAGCTTCTTGTCGTACAGGGATTTGAACACCTTGACCACGGCCTTGTTGCAGCCCTCGTCCATGGTGAACCGCTCCCGCTCCCAGTCGCAGGAGGAGCCCATTTTCCGAAGCTGCTTCACGATGGTGGAGCCGTACTCTTCCCGCCACTGCCAGGCGCGCTTCAAAAAGCCCTCCCGGCCAATATCCTTCTTGGTGAGACCCTCCTCCGCCAGGGCTTCCACGATCTTCACCTCGGTGGCGATGGAGGCGTGATCGGTCCCCGGGAGCCATAGCATCTCGTACCCGGACATGCGCTTGTAGCGAGCGATGGCGTCCTGGAGGGTGTTGTCCAGGGCATGCCCCATATGAAGCTTGCCCGTGATGTTGGGGGGCGGAATCACAATGGTGAAGGGCGTCTTCTCGGGGTTGGGCTCCGCGTGGAAGTACCCGTTCTTCTCCCATTTCTCGTACCATTTGCTTTCCACGATCTGATGATCGTAGGTCTTCGGCATCTCTTTCATGCTTTCTACTCTCCTTCAAAACAAATAGCCCGCTTCGTCAAAGGACGAAGCGGGCGCTCGCGGTACCACCTTTGTTAAACGGAGTCTCCCCCGTTTCCCTCATAGCCATAACGCAGCGTCTGCGTGCGGCACTACTTTTCTTTCGCACCACAAGGCTAAAAAGCGACCTTCCACCGGTTCTCCACAGCGCCCTTGCAGCATACCGGGCGCCTCTCTGAGAGGAAATCGGGTGTACTCCTCTTTCTCACAGCCCATATTTGCGTTGATTTTACTCCCGGTCCGAGGCTTTGTCAACCTTGTTTTTGATACCGGCTGACCATATATTCTTTCAACGCCTCGAAGGGAGCGGGACCGGCGGCCATATAGTCCCGCAAAAAGCGCTCTTCGCTGTCGCAGCCGGCGTCCAAAGCCGCCTGACAGATCTCCAGATAGCGGGAATACCCATAGACCGCGACGACGCTGTCGAAGGGATCGGCCATGGCCTTTTCATAGAGATAGTCCGCAAAACCCTCTGCGCCCCAGCTTTTGAGATAGTCGGCTATGTCCTCTTTCGTATATCCGTAATAGTGAATCTGCAGCGCCGTGATGCCTGTCAGCGCCTGATACAGCATCTCCTCATACCAGCGATACTGCACATAGTCCAGGCCGAACTCCTCCAGGTCCGGGATGATCGTCTGGGCGTTGTGGATCGCCAGGCCCTTGAGATACCCCATGGGCGCATTGGCCCAGCGTCCCCGCTGTTCTTCGGAGGCATGGGCGGCATAGGCTTGGAGAAAGGCTCTGCCGGGATAAAAGCGCTCGGCCAGCTGCAGCAGGTCCATATCTCCCTGTCCCTTCTGTTCGTAAAGAGCGTACAGTAGTGCGGCGCCGTCGGGCAGGGGATAAAGGGTCTGTGTGAAGGCGGTGAGGAACGCCATATCCCGCTCTAAGCTCCCGAAAGATATTGGATGTTTCTTTCTGGCGGCCTCCGGGTCCGCTTGCAGGGCGGCACTGAGGGCGATAGCGTCCGTCTCCGCGGCCGCTTCCAGGGCGGCAAACACATCGTCCACGCGGATGGGCTCCCCCATGTACCGGGCCAAAACGGAAACATACTCCCTTGCCGCCGCAGGGCCGAGGGCAAAGAAGGGGATCGTCCTGTCCTCCGTCCCTTCCATATGGCGAAGGAACATTTCCACAGCGGCAGTTAGCCCTGAAACGGGCAGTTCCGTACCACCCCCGGGGCACTTCGCATAGGCATCCCGGAGCGCGGAAAGCATATCGTCTCCCATCAGCCCCGTCAAAGCAGCAGCGGTCTTTTCCTTCCGTTCCGCAGTCAGGGTCCTGCCCTCCTCTGCCAGTCGTTGCAGGCTTTCATCCAAGGCGTCGATGTGCCGAATGATTTCGTTGAAGCGTTCCAGGCTCACGCTGCTGAGCAGCAGCAGTGATCTTACTTCGGAGCAAATGGGGTCTCCCTCCAACGAAAGAAGCTCTTCGGGAAAGCGCGCCTGTGCTGCCTTCGCCGGGGCAAAGGTGGGCAGAACCGGCAGTGGGGTCGCCGTCGGTGCAGGCGTGGCCGGTTCAGAGGTCGGCATGGAAGTCGGCAACGCGGTCACCGCCGGTGCATGGGTGGCTTCGACCGTTTCCGCGACCGGGGAAATGACTTTTTGACCGCAGCCGATCAGAAGGAGCAAAACGACCAAAATACAGGTTAATCGTTTCATACGTCTGTTTCCTCCATGGGCAAAGGAAAATCGCCCGGATAGCCCAGCCGCTTCAGGGCATGCCGCATATCCTCCGGCAGCGGTGCCGTAAACGACATGTGTGCTCCGGTGATGGGATGAACCAGCTGCAGCCGCCAGCCGTGAAGGGCCTGTCCCTCCATGCCCAGACTGTTTTTGCCGCTCGAATAGACTGTGTCCCCCACCACCGGGTGATGGATATGGGCCATATGGACGCGGATCTGGTGGGTCCGGCCCGTCTCCAGCTCCAGGGCGAGGACGGTCACGCTGGAAAAGCGATGCAGCACCCGATAGTGGGTCACAGCCCGGCGACCGTTCGGGACCACCGCCATGCGCTTGCGGTCCGCGGGATGGCGTCCGATGGGCGCATCCACCGTCCCCTCCTCCTCTTTGATGTTCCCCGCCACCAGAGCGATGTAGCTCCGGTGCGCGGAATGGTCGGCGAACTGCTTGGCCAGTCGCTCGTGAGAGAGATCGTTCTTCGCCACCACCAGCAGGCCGCTGGTCATCTTATCGATACGGTGGACGATGCCGGGCCGGATCTCCCCGCCGATGGAGGAAAGGTCGCCGAAATGGAACAGCAGGGCGTTCACCAGCGTCCCCGATTCGTTCCCCACCGCCGGATGGACCACCATGCCCCGGGGCTTGTTCACCACGCAGATGTCCTGGTCTTCATAGACGATGTTCAGGGGGATGTCCTCCGGAACGAGCTCAACGGGCTTGGCCTCCGGTACCGTGTATCGGATGGTGTCGCCCGCGCGGACCCCGTCGCTCCTACGGCAGGGGCGGCCGTTGAGCCGGACCAGGCCCTCTTCGATCAGGCTCTGGGCCCTGGATCGAGACAGGTCTGTCATCTCCGACAGGCACAGGTCCAGCCGACGGTATTCCTTTTCCGCTATGAACAGCTCCTCGTTATCCATCTTTCGGTTTCTTTTCCTTCTTGGGGAAGCAGGATTCCAAAAGGTCGAATGTGGTGGTCTTGCTCTTGATGAAAAGCGTTTCGATCACTAGCAGCGCTGCGGCGATGGTGATGGCGCTGTCCGCTACGTTGAACACGGGAAAGCGGATGAGGCTCACGTAGATCATGTCCCGCACATACCCCAGGAACAACCGATCGATCAGATTCCCGATGGCGCCGGAAAACAGAAGGGCCAGGATGATGCGGGTCAAAACGGACAAACTCTTTCGCTTCTTGCCGTAAAACCAGATGACGATGCCCAGGAACAGGAAGGTGGCAATGAGGAACGCGACCCGCCAGCCCTGCATGAGCCCCCATACCGCGCCGCGATTCTCCAGATATGTGAGCTCCAGCGCCCCCGGGATCAACACCAAAGGTTCAGCGCTCAGGGCCCGAGCAGCCCATAGTTTCGTTCCTTGATCCAGGATCAGGATCAAACCAGATAAAATAAACTCCATTTCACTTCTCTCCGCTCTGCTTCAGCTCTGGGTACAGCTGTCCATACACGCCCCTGGCGCTCTGGACCCGCCCCACATACTTGCTGGTCTCCGGGTACGGGATGTAGAGGATGGACCCGTCCTCCTTGGTGCCGTATTCCTTCAGCCACTGCCGGACCCGGCCGGGACCGGCGTTATAGGCAGCCAAAGCCACGCTCTCGTTGTTGAACTCGTCCATAAGCTTGCGCAGATAATTGCAGCCCAGGCGGATGTTCAGGGCCGGCTCCGTCAGCCGCTGCGCCGTGACGCCTTCAATCTCCAATAGCTCCGCCTCTTCCAAGCCAGTAGTGGGCATAAGCTGCATGAGGCCCAGGGCCCCCACATTGCTCTTGGCCTCCGGACGGAAGCCGCTCTCCGTGTAGATGACGCCGCACACCAAAGCGGGGTCGAGGTTGAATTCCTTGGCCGAGGCGAGGATCTCCTCCCGATACGTCAGCTTGTACTTGGCGCGCAGCAGGGCCGGACGGCCGTAGAAAAAATACCCCGCCGCCAGGGCGGCCAGCATGACCAGCGCCAGCAGGGCTGAGATCAGCTTGTGGTCATCGACCCATAGTTTCCATGAGCTCATCGAACACTTCCCTCGTTCTTCGTTCCAGCTCCGCCAGGGAGCCATTGTTGCGAATGACCAAATCCGCCCGCCGGACCTTCTCTCGATCCGGCATCTGGGCGCGAATGCGGCGCAGGGCGGCCGCCTTGGTGGAGCCGTCCCTGTCCACGATGCGCTGCACGCGGAGGCTTTGGCGGGCCGTGACCACCACGGTCCTTGCCACTTCCGCGTCATAGCCCGTTTCAAACAGCAGCGGCACGTCCCAGACGATCAGCCGGTCCGGCGCTTCATCAAAAGCCTTTTTAGTCTCCTTATGGATGGTCTCATGCACATAGGGATGGATGATCCCGTTCAGGATGGCCAGCGCCTGGGGATCGGCAAAGACGATGGAAGCCACCTTCTTTCGATCCACTGTCCCGTCCGGGTGCAGAATATCCCGCCCGAAGGCGGCGACAGTCCTTTCATAGCAGGCCGTGTCGGGGTCCAGCGCATGGCGGGAGATGAGGTCCGCGTCCGCCACATAGGCGCCCCAGACCCGGAACAAGTCGGCAACGGTGGATTTTCCGGAGGCGATGCCTCCCGTGAGCCCGATGGGCGCGTAGGTGCTCATTTCGTATCGTACCAACTCCTGCCCGTGGCCGCTTCGGCGATAAGCCTGACCTTCAGGTCCGCCACCTGCTCCATGCAGGATTCCATCAGCGTTTGTATGGTCGAGGCTTCCGCTTCCGGCGCGTCCACGATCAGCTCGTCGTGGATCTGCAGCACCAAACGCCCCTGGAGCCCCGCTTCTCGAAGGGCCCTGTCCACATGGACCATGGCGATCTTGATGATGTCCGCGGCGCTGCCTTGGATGGGCATGTTCATGGCCACCCGCTCGCCGAAGCTGCGGGTGTTGTAGTTGCTGCTTTTAAGCTCCGGCATGGGGCGGCGACGGCCGTAGATGGTCTGGGCATAGCCCTTCTCCTTCGCCTGGGCCACACATTCCTTCAAATACGCCTGCACGCCGGGGTAGCGCTCGAAATATCGCTTGATGTAGCCCCCTGCCGTCTTCACGGGGATGCCCAGATTCTGAGCCAGGCCGAAGTCGGAGATGCCGTAGACGATGCCGAAGTTCACGGCCTTAGCGGCGCTACGCTGTTCCTTGGTCACCTCCTCGAAGGGAGTGTGGAACACCTCGGCCGCCGTGCGCCGGTGGATGTCCGCGCCGGAGTTGAAGGCGTCGATCAGGTTCTCGTCCCCGCTGATGTGGGCGAGGAGCCTGAGCTCGATCTGGGAGTAATCCGCGCCCACCAGCACGTTGCCCGGGGAGGCCACGAAGGCCTTGCGGATCTCCCGGCCTTCCGCCGTGCGCACAGGGATGTTTTGGAGATTCGGCTCCACGCTGGAGATGCGGCCCGTGGCGGTGACGCACTGCTTGAAGCTTGTATGGACCCGACCGTCGGCGGCGATGGATTTCAAAAGTCCCTCCACGAAGGTGGCGTCCACCTTGGCCACGAAGCGGTACTCCGTGATGAGCGGCACGATGGGATGCCTGTCCTTGAGGGCGTCCAGGGTGTCGCTGTCCGTGGAGTAGCCGGTCTTGTTCTTCTTCTGGGGCGGCAGACCCAGCTTCTCAAAGAGGATGGTCCCCAGCTGCTTGGTGGAGAGGATGTTGAACCGCTCCCCCGCCGCCGCGTAGATCTGCTCCGCCAGCTCCGACTGGCGTTTGGAAAACGTTTCGTGCAACTCCGCCAGGACCGCTTTGTCCAAGGCAAAGCCTGTGCTCTCCATGGAAAAGAGCACGTCGGCAAGAGGCATCTCCACCTCATGATAGAGGAAGCCCATGCCCTTCTCTTCCAGCTCCGCCATCATCTCGTCCCGCAGGGGGAACAGCAGGCCCGCGGACGGCATCTTGCTGTTCAAACGTTCATAGCAGAGGGCGTAAAAGCTCTCGATGGGGTGATTGCTGTTGAGGAGATAGTCGGCGATCATGGCGTCGAAGGGGATGGGCGCCGGAGCGATGCCGTCCTCCCGCCAGGCGTGCAGCAGGGCTTTCTTGTCGAAGGTCAGCACCCTCTGGGGCGGGTTCTCGAACAGGACCTCCAGCAGCTCCTTGCGGGTCACCGGCTCGTCGAACAGCGTGTTGCCGAGGATGAACTGATAGGCTTTCTGTCCGTCATAGGCGAAGGAGAATCCTGGGGACAGGATCAGCGCCAGGGCGTCCGCCTGCTGGTGAGCGTGCGCTATGTCTCGCACCGCCTCCAGGGTGGTCAGCTCCACAATTTCGCAGGCAACGGGGTCCGCCTTGGGCTTTCTTTCCTCCGCCGCGGGCAGCCGGGACAGGATACTTCTGAGGCCCAGCTTCTCCAAGGTCTCCCGAGCGCCGTTGAGCTTTTCCTCGAAGAACAAGCAGTCCTTCAAATCCATCTCTACGGGGGCTGCGGTGGTGATGGTGCCCAGCCAGTAGCTCAGGCGGGCGGAAGCTTCGTTCTCCCGCACTCGTTCGCCCAGCTTCCCCTTGATCTCGTCCTTGTGCTCATAGACCCCGTCCAAATCCCCATAGCTTTCCAGAAGCTTCAACGCGGTCTTCTCCCCCACGCCGGGCACGCCGGGGATGTTGTCGGAGGCGTCGCCCATGAGGGCCTTCAGATCCCGCATGTGGTCCGGGGTCAGGCCGTAGGCTTCCTTCAGAGTTTGAGGGTCGTACTCCACTGTGTCCGTGATGCCCTTCTTGGTGAGCAGCACGTGGGTGTGGTCCGTGGTGAGCTGCAGGGCGTCCCGATCCCCGGTGACCAGCAGCACGTCAAGACCGGCCTGTTCCGCCCGGCGGGAGAGGGTCCCCAAAATGTCGTCTGCCTCGTAGGACGGGCACTCCACCACGGCGATGCCCATCTGGCGCAGGATGTCCTTCAGGATAGGCATCTGGGTCCTGAGATCGTCCGGCGTAGGCCTGCGGCCGGCTTTATATTCGTCGTATTTCAGGTGCCGGAAGGTGGGTCCATGGACATCGAAGGCCACCGCCATATGGCTAGGCTTTCGATCCATAAGCTTGAGCAGCATGCCCAAAAACCCGTGGAGAGCGCCTGTGGGCGTGCCGTCCCGGCTGTTCATGGGCGTCTGCAGGGCGAAGAACGCCCGATACATCAAGCTGTTGCCGTCGATGACGATACAGGGATGGTCCATGCTCACTCCTTTACGATGGCGTATACCAGCGGCGCAGGCTGCGGTTTTTCGGTGGATATGGTCATGCTCTCATGGAGCAGGTCGATGGCCTCCTCCAGATGGCTTTCATCGTTCACATACAGGGTGCAGAAGGGCTCCTGCACAGACACGGGGTCGCCCACCCGCTTGTGCATGATGAGACCCACCGCCGGATCGATCCGATCCTCCTTCTTCGCCCGGCCCGCGCCCAGCATCTGGGACGCGATGCCGATCTTCTCCGCCACCAGGCCCGAAAGATAGCCGTCCTGCAGGGGATAGACCTTCACCAGCTTGCGGACCCGGCACAGCTCCTTGATCCGATTCGCGTCGATATAGGCCGGGTCGCCGCCCATGGCTTCGATCATGCGGCGGAGCTTCATAAGCCCGGCGCCACTGCGGAGGGCCTGCAGGAGCTTTTCCTTGCCCTCCTCCTCGGTGGAAACGATGTTGCTGAGCATGAGCATGTGGGCGCCCAGCAGCAGGCTCACCTCCACCAAAGGCTCGTCCTCAGGGACCAGGCCGGAGAGCACGTTCACCGCCTCCTGGACCTCCAGAGCGTTGCCCACGGCGAGCCCCAGGGGCTGGTTCATATCCGTGATGATGGCCTCGCAGCGGCGGCCCAGGTGCGCGCCGATGCGCACCATCAGGGAGGCCAGCCTTTTGGCGTCCTCCACCGTGCGCATAAAGGCACCGGAGCCCACCTTCACGTCCAGGACGATGGCGTCCGCCCCGGCGGCCAGCTTCTTGCTCATGACACTGGAGGCGATGAGGGGCGTGCTGCCGATGGTGGCGGTCACGTCCCGAAGGGCGTACAGCTTCTTGTCTGCGGGGACCAGGTTCCCAGACTGGCCGATGACGGCGAGACCGTTCTTCCGCACGATGTCCATGAACCGGTCCAACGGCTGCTCGATGTTCACGCCCGGGATGGATTCCAGCTTGTCCAGGGTGCCGCCCGTATGTCCGAGGCCGCGGCCGGACATCTTGGCCACCGTGCCGCCGCAGGCAGCCACCAGGGGCGCCACGATCAGGGTGGTGGTATCGCCGACGCCGCCGGTGGAGTGCTTGTCCACCTTGATGCCAGGCAGGGGCGACAGGTCCACCGTGTCCCCGCTGTGCATCATCACGTCCGTGAGGATGGCGGTTTCCCGATCCGTCATGCCGCGGAACACCACCGCCATGAGAAAGGCAGCCACCTGATAGTCGGGGACCTGCTCCTGCACGTACCCCAAGATCAGCTCCTTGATCTCCTCCCGGTTCAGTTCTCCGCCGTCCCGCTTCTTCTCGATAATATCGACGATACGCATGCTTCGTCCCTCCTGTCTATGTCTATGGTTTCCGTTTGTATCTGTCCCTTGGCGTCGTATTCGGTCAGGATCACCCTGTCATACAGGGGCAGTTCCCGGGATAGGTGGTACAGTTCCTCCAGATCCTCCATGGGCTTTGCCTCTGAGGCCGGGGCCTTCAGCCCTCTGGCGCAGAGACGGATGTCCGAAAAACCCCTATCCTTCGCCACTTGAATGGCCCTGCCAAAGCCATACGTTTCGTTCAGCGTATCCTCAATGTTCGGCACGGTGAATCCGTCGATCAGCACCTGACGCCCTGGCAGCACGCCGAAGAGGCAGCGGCGCTTCTCCCCCCCCGCATCCGGGATCATCTCCATAAACAGACGTCCATGCCGAAAGGCGTTCGCCGTGAAGACCGCACCCTCGCCCCCGGGGCTCAGCGGCAGCATTTTAAGATACAGGCTGTCGTCCTTCTCATACAGGGCCCGCATGGTGCTCCGGCACAATGCCTCCCGCTCCGTATAGGGCAGCTCGCCCTTAGGCAGGATCAGAGCTCGCGCACCGAAGGGGCGCCGCGCCCGCTGTTCGATGCGGTCCGGGAGCAACCCTTCGCCGCCCTCCTGGGGCACGACGGTACGGTCTGGGGCGATGTCCGCCAGCTTCTTCGCGTGGGTATACAGCTCCAAAAAGTTTTCCTGGACCGCCGGCTGATATAGGGTCAGATAGCTCATGAGCCGCCCGTCCTGCCGCCATCGGAGGCTGTTTTTCCGGCTGGGCGTAATGCTTTTGGGTGCGACGATGGCGATATAGATGAGCTGCTTTGGGTCAAACAGCTCCGCCGACTCCGCCTCCTGCAGGGCCGTATCGGTGAGATCCGCATAGGTGAGGGCCGGCAGCACGCAGGCCCAGCAACGCCGCTTGGTCTCCATGGAAAAATCCGTCACAGGGAATCGAAACGCAACGGGAAATCCGCCCCAATTCATGCTTCGCCCTCCTTCTCCAACTTGGCTTTTTCATTCTCGGCTGCATCCAACGCTTCGTATAAAAGGCTCTCCTTCTCCTGAAGCTGCCCCAAAGCGACGCACAGCTGCTGCATCTCTTCGAAGGCCCCTCTTGCCTCCGCTTTCTCGATGGCTGCCTCGGTTTCGGCCTGGGCCTTCTCGTTGTCCTCGATGGCCCGCTCCATCTTCAGTATCTCCTGTTTCGCGGCAGCCAGAGCCGCTTTATACTCCTTCTGCCGAAGGTAGTAATTGTTCCGATTCTCCGCCGCCGGCTTCTCCTGCTTCTGCACGGGCCGCACCATGAGGCGGTCGAAGACGCTGCCCTCGTCCTCCTCCGGCTCCACGAAGCCGTCCTTCTCCAGCAGCACCACCCGATCCGCCATGCGCTCCACCAGGTATCGATCGTGGGTCACGATCAGGATCGTCCCGCCGAAAGCCTCCAACGCCCGCTCCAGCACCTCGCAGCTGGCGATGTCGAAGTGGTTGGTGGGCTCGTCCAGCAGAAGCACGTTGGCGCCGCTCAATACCAGCTGCAGCAGCTTTATCCGGGCCCGCTCCCCGCCGGACAGGGTCGAGATGCGCTTATAGATGTCGTCCCCCCGGAACAGGAACGCGCCCAGGTAGTTGCGCAGCTCCCCTTCCAGTGCGTGGGGGAAGGCGTTCTGCATCTCCTGCAGGATGGTGAACTCCGGCGTCAGGCTGTCGGTGTTCTGCTGGAAGTAGCCGAGCCTGACCCCGGCACCCAGGCGGAAGTGACCCTCCGTCGGCATCAACTGCCCCGTCAGCACCTTCAAAAAGGTGGACTTACCACAGCCGTTGGCGCCCACCAGGCACACCGTCTGCCCCTTCCAGATGAGCAGGTCGGCATGCTGAAAAACCTTTTTATCGCCGTAGGACACCCCCAGATCCCGGACATCGATGATCTCGTTGCCGGATGGTTCCGCGCCCCGAAAATGGAAGTGGATGGCGGCCGGGTCCTTTTCCGGGGGCACCAGCCCCTCCTTCAACCGTTCGATCTGCTTCTCTTTGGAGGCGATGGTCACGAAGTTGTGGGCCTGGTTCCAGCGCCGCTGCTGAGCGATGATGCCCTCGATGCGTTTTATCTCCTTCAGGGTCTGCTGATACCGGCGAGCAGCGATCTGTCGCTCGTCCATTTTCAACTCCACGTGCCGGGTGTAATTCCCTTTGGTGGCGATCAAATGGCCGTTCTCCAGCTCCAGCACCCGGTTCACCGAAGCGTCCAGGAACGCGCGGTCATGGGAGACCAGCACATAGGCTCCCTTGTATCCGCTCAAAAAGTCCTGCAGATAGCAGATAGCGGCCACGTCCAGGTTGTTGGTGGGCTCGTCCAGGAGCAATAGATCCGCCTTTTTAAGGATGGCGCGAGCCAGCATGGCCTTGGCCACCTGGCCGCCGCTGAAGCGCACGATGGGCCGGCTCATCTCCTCCTCCATGAACCCAAGGCCCAGCAGGGCGGAGCGGGTCATGTTCCGAAAGGTCAGTCCCCCCTCCTGCTGGAACCGCTCCATGAGCCGGTACTGCCGATCGATGAGCCGATGGTGCTCCCCCTCGGCCGCGGTCTCAAGGCGATGGACGATCTCGTTCAGCTCCTTTTCCCAGCTGAGCAGCTCCTCGTGGGCTGCCAGCACGAAATCATACAGCGTCACGTCCTCCGAGAGCTGAGGAAGCTGCTCCACACAGGCCACGGTGCACTGGGGGCTGAGGGAGATATACCCGGCATCCGGCCGAATATGGCCCTGCATCATCTGGATCAGGGTGGATTTGCCGCATCCGTTGACGCCAATGAGACCGATGTGATCCCTCGGCCCCACCTCAAACGATATATCGGAAAAGAGGACCCTGTCGGCGAACTCCTTCCGTACCTGTACAAAATTCAATATAGCCATACTTTTCCATATGCAGTATAGCACACAATACCGCCTATGGGAACCTTTTGCAAAAAATTCAAACTTTGGACATGACGAAAAAGATCGCATCCTGTATACTGATATGGAGGCGAAGAATCCGAATGAAGAAACGTAAGCTTCCCTATATCCATATCCTGCCGCGGATCCTGATCGGGATCCTTGGCTTCGGTGCCCTCCTGGCCCTGGTCTATGTGCCCATGGTCTCCCGAAACATCCTGTCCGTCAGCGACCTTGCCGACGCCGCCTCCCCCATCCCTACCGACACACCCATCCCCTCCTTTACCGCCTCCCCCACGCCGCGGATCACGGAACCGCCCACGCCCACGCCTTCCGTCGGCCCCACGCTGCCCCCCTCCGACGTGGTCAACCTTTCCGTTTACACGACCCTGCGTCTGGGAGACGACAACGCCTCCGTGGAGAATCTGCAGAAGCGGCTGATCGACCTCGGGTATCTGGATTCCGACGTGCCCGGGTCTCAATACAACGATTCCATTGCCAGCGCCGTCATCCTCTTCCAGCGGGCCTGCGATATGGAGCAGACCGGTGTGGCCGACAGTGCCACCCAGACCTCCCTCTACGGGTCCAACGCCCAGGCCTATCGGATCAAACGGTCGGACACGGGCTCCGACGTGCTGCGGATGCAGCAGCGGCTGGAGGAGCTGGGATATTATACCGACCGGGCCAACGGGTATTTTGGGCCCAACACGGAGCAGGCCGTCATGATGTTCCAGGCGATCAACAAGCTGACCGTCAGCGGCGAGCTGGACTACGATGCCTGGACCGTCCTCTACTCTGAGGACGCGCAGCCCATTCCGGTCCTGCCTTCTGACGAACCGACCCCTGAGCCCACGCCCAAGCCCACGGCGACCAAGCGGCCGTCTTCCGACCGTACCGCCAAACCCACCAAGCGGGCCACGCCCAAGCCCACGAAGCATAAAACGGATGATCCCGACGTCACCGCCGGCGCCACCGTCAAAAAGACCGCCACCCCAAAGCCGACGAAGCGGCCCTCCTCCGGTGTGCGGACTTACTCGAACGTGGTCGATGCTGCTAAGGACCAGCTGGGCAAGCCCTACAAGTGGAGTGCTGAGGGTCCGGACGGCTTCGACTGCTCCGGTCTCGTGTACTATTGTCTCAAGCAGAGCGGCCACAGCGTCAGCCGCAAGAGCGCCAAGGGCTTCTCCCAGAACAGCAGCTGGGCGTTGATCTCCTCCATGGACGATTTGAAGGCCGGGGACCTGGTGTTCTTCAAGAGCGATTCCAGGGACAGCGTGAACCATACCGGCATCTGCATCAGCGGCAGCACCATGATCCACGCCTCCTCCTCCAAAGGCGAGGTGGTCAAGAGCAGCCTCCATCAATCCTACTGGGAGCGCAACTTTGTCTGCGGGAGGCGCCCCTCATGAGCTGTGATCTTTGCCCGCGCCGCTGCAGCGTCGACCGTGGGACCCAGCGGGGCTTCTGCGGCTGCACCGACAGTATGCGGATCGCCCGCATCGGCCTCCACCGCTATGAGGAGCCCTGCATCTCGGGGACGGGCGGATCCGGGGCAGTGTTCTTTTCAGGCTGCAACCTGCGGTGCGTATTCTGTCAGAACAAGGTGCTGCAGACCGGGCAGCTGGGCCAGGATTTTACCCCGGAGGCCCTGGCGAAAGCCATGCTGGAGCTGCAGACCATAGGCGCTCAAAACATCAATCTGGTCACGCCCACGCCCCATGTGAACGGCATCTGCCGCGCCCTCGACATAGCCAAGGACGCTGGGCTCACCCTCCCCATCGTGTACAACACCAACGGATATATGTCTGTGGAAACTGTGGATAAGTTGTCAGGATATGTGGATATATGGCTTCCGGACTTCAAATATCACGATCAGCGGCTTGCGGACCGGTTCTCCTCGGCCCCTCACTATTACGAAACAGCCCTTTCCGCCATCGGTCGGATGCTGGAACAGTGTGGACAACTGGTCTTGGATGAAACCGTGCGCGCAAAAAAAGGTGTCCTCATCCGACACCTGGTTCTGCCCGCCTGTGTGTTCGATACCCGAGATGTATTGACCGCCATCCGGGACCACTTCGGCACGGAAACCTGCCTTTCGCTGATGCATCAGTTCACGCCCCAGCC
>JAEEGL012624118.1_pt1 | contig 14352 bp, 10 predicted proteins | sample 9134231 | NCBI WGS metagenome assembly JAEEGL01 (sample SAMN16246548, study PRJNA631951) | gut metagenome | biome: gut microbiome; feature: rumen; material: fiber-attached | host: Bos | place: Iran: Karaj | collected 2018-10
CCCGAACCTCCAGTTGCTTCCTACGCAGAAGGCGGTGACTGTCATTCCGTCCGCCACGAAGAATCGTTCTAGGAATGCTTCTGGTTCTAGTTCGGCCAGTTCCATTGTGAAGCGAACGCATACAAGCCTTTCCGCTCCTGTATCAAGCAGAAGCCTAGCCTTATGATTCAATGTTGTGAGAATTTTCGGGGAGCCGAAGCCAAGGACTTCTTTCGGGTGAGGCGAGAAGAATAGAGCGACGGGGGTCGCATTGGTCTCACGAGAGACATCGTGCAATGCGGCCATTATCGCCTGATGCCCCAAGTGGACACCATCGAATATGCCCATCGCGACTGCAATGCGGTTCACCTCTGGCAGAAGACTGCGGGGAGTGTCCGCAAAGACTATGGAAGTATCTTCATTCATCTAAAGGAATGTTTCCACTGGGATGAGATTCTCAAGTAAGTCATGCATTTCCCATGATTTGATGGATTCAATATCATGCGCGTCAGAGACCTTGAGGCCGCCGCACTGGACTCGCCTGAGCGCGGTCATCACCGCGCCGCATCCAAGCCGCTTTCCGATGTCCGCACAAATTGTTCGTACATAGGTCCCTCTGGTGCAATGAACTCTAAAGTTAGCATTTGGAATGTCGCATTTGAGCATCTCAAATGAGAATATTGTTATTTCGCGCGGTTCGCGCTCGATGGTGATGCCCTTTCGGGCGAGTTCGTAGAGTGGCTTGCCGTCCTTCTTGAGTGCGGAGACCATAGGTGGCACCTGCATCTGCTTGCCGATCATGGATGCCATAGCGTCTGCAAGGGCCGACTCATCTATGCAAGAAACGTCATAGGTGGCAGTAACAGTTCCTGTTATGTCCTCAGAATCTGACTCTATGCCTAGCCTCAGACTGCCCTCGTATATCTTGGATTCGCCCATGAACTTGTCCTGAAGCTTTGTGGCTTTACCGAGCAAGAGGACAAGCAGGCCAGTGGCAAGCGGGTCAAGTGTGCCAGAATGGCCTATCTTAGATGGATGGAATTTGTGCTTGACACAATTGACGGCATCATAACTTGTCCAGTCTTGGCGCTTATCGACAAGAAGAACTCCGTTGATGTCGTTTGTATTGTGCCTAGGCATCTTCAGTTGTCCGATGACGGTTGTGAGTCAGAAGAGTTTTCTGACGGTTCATCCGTCTGTTCCTCAGACTTTACAGGATTCTCCGCGTCAAGTTCTCTGATGATGGAGAACACCTTGTCAGCCTGTTCGGCAGACTCGTCAAGCCTGAAATGCAACCTTGGAGTGTATTTCAGAATGATCTTATGCGAGAGTTCTGACTGGATAAGGGCGCGGTTCCGCTCTAGAAACGCCAGCACAGATTCCTTGCTGACGTCTTTACCATAGACACTGACAAACACAGTCGCGTCCCGCAGGTCTATCGCGGTCTTGACGTGTGTCACCGTCACCAGAGCCTTGGGTATCGAGGGAGAGACAACAGATATGAATACGTTGCCAAGCTCCCTTTGTAGCAGTTCATTGACCCTTAATAATCTATCTTTAGCCATATGTCATTAAAGTTGCGGGATTATCTTGATGGACTCGAACACCTCGATGATATCATGCTCCTCGAAGTCCTCGAAATTATCCAACGTGATACCGCATTCCAGACCGCTCTTGACTTCGCGAACATCGTCCTTGAAATGCTTGAGCGAGTGGATGAGACCATTGTAGATGAGTTCTTTGTCGCGATAGACTTTCGCCTTCGCATTAACTCTAATGAGACCGTCATTCACACGGCAACCGCAGATTTTACCAACCTTGCTGTTGGTAAATATCTGGACGATTTCAGCACGTCCAAGGTACTTGTCGTTAAACTCAGGCGTGAGCTGGCCACGCATTGCGTTCTCAACATCCTCAAGAAGTTCATATATGATTGAGTAAAGTCTGATTTCAACGCCTTTCTGTTTTGCGACTTTGTTTACGCCTGGCATTGACCTGACATGGAATCCCATGATGATTGCTTTGGATGCCGTTGCCAGAATGACGTCGTTTTCAGTGATTTCACCGACGCCGCTGTGAATGACCGTAACAGTGACCTTGTCGGATTTGATTTTCGCAATCGAATCGACAATCGCCTCAAGACTTCCACGAACATCCGTCTTTAGGATGAGTTTGAGGTCTGGCTTGTCATCCTTCTTGAGATTTTCGAAGAGTGATTCAAGCGTGACAGCCTCAACGTTGTTGCTCTCAAGACGCGCCTGCCGCGCCGCTTCGTCCGCAATCTCTTTCGCCTCGCGCTCGTTTGCGCAGAGCGTTATCTTGTCACCTGCTTCAGGCACGCCAGAAAGGCCCATGACTTTTATAGGAGTCGCAGGCAACGCTTTGGATACTCTACGTCCTTGTGAATCGATGAGGGCCTTGACCTTGCCGTAGCATTGTCCGCAAATTAACACATCGCCGACGTGTAGTGTACCGTTCTGGACAAGCACGCTCGCCGTCGGTCCCATGCCTTGTTCCATTTGCGCCTCAATGACAAGCCCCTCAAAATCAGTTGTCGGATCTGCTTTGAGTTCAAGCATTTCCGCCTCAAGTAGGATGCGCTCAAGCAGGTCGGATATGCCCTGACCAGTCTTTGCAGATACGGGGATGACGGCTTCCGTGCCGCCCCAGTCTTCGGGATTGATGCCGTTCTTCTGAAGGCCGAGATAGACCTTATCTGGATTAGCTCCAGGCAGGTCCATCTTGTTCATTGCAACGATGATTGGAATGTTAGCGGCACGGGCATGATTGATGGCCTCTATGGTTTGGGGCATTACACCATCATCTGCTGCGACGACCAGCACCGCGATGTCTGTGGCATTCGCACCACGGGCGCGCATTGCCGTGAACGCCTCGTGTCCAGGAGTGTCAAGGAAGGTGATGGTCTGCTTTCCCACAGTCGCGACACTCGCACCGATATGTTGTGTAATGCCGCCTGATTCACCCTGCGCGACATGCGTTTTGCGGATGTAGTCCTGAATGGACGTTTTGCCGTGGTCAACATGCCCCATGAATACCACAACGGGGGGACGAGGAACCAAATTTGAGGATTTCTTTGTCTCACTCTGCTGTGACTTTTCAGCAATAGGGGCTGCAGCTGCCTGCTTGTCACGGCGAACACGAACAAACCGTACTCCATAGAACTCACAGACCTTGCTGACGAGTTCCTCGTCAACAGGCTGGTTTATGGATGGGAAGACGTTCATCGTCATGAGCCGCATGATGATTTCATTTGGCTTGCGCTCAAGGGCCTCCGCCAGTTCACGCACCGTTATGGGGGTCTTGAGGTGAATTTCCTTAAGTTCTTGTGTTTCTTTGGATTCTGATGCTTCCCGTGCCTTTGGTGACTCCTGTTTTGGGGGCTCTGGCTGGACTATGTTTTGTTTGGGAGCGGCTGGTTTGGAATCCGCAGACTTGTTATCCTGTTTGGATGGCGCGTCTTTCTTGACTGGCGTTTCTTTTGGTTCAGGCTTTTGATTCTGCTCAGGCTTCTGTTTATGCTCTGCAAGAGCTTTCGAGACTTCGTTGGCCTTGGCGTTCTGCTTCTGGCGTTCCGATATCACTATGTCGCGAACAAGGTTGGCGACATCGCTCTCAATCGAACTGGAATGGCTTTTTACAGAGATGCCTTCCTTCTCCAACAGACTGAGAAGTTCCTTGTTGGTGAGACCAAGCTCCCTGGCCAAATCATAAACTCTAACACGTTCATTGTTGGGCATTTTGGACCTCCTTTTATCAGTCTGTGGTTTAAATGTTCATGGAAGCCTTGGCAGCATTGACTAACGCTTCGGCACGTTTGTTGTCGCATCCGAGGAGGGCTGCGATATCGCCTGCTTCAGCCTCTGCTATGAGTTCAAGGTTGTAGCCATTCTTGACGAGTTTAGTCGCCGCTTCCTTGCCAATATCATCGAGGGCGGCAATGGATTCAATTGCTTTACGTGTGGATGCCTCGAAAGTGTCCTCCTCAGGTTTTTCTGCCGTCTTGATTATGTCAATTCTCCAGCCAGTCAGCTGCGTTGCCAATTTTGCGTTTTGGCCACGTTTGCCGATTGCGAGCGACAACTGATCCTCTGGCACTTCGACCTTGACCGTCTTCACTTCGGGCTTGACTTCCAGGCTCTTGATTGTCGATGGTTTAAGTGCGTTTGTGACGAATGTCGCTATGTCTGGACTCCATTCGATGATGTCAACTTTCTCGCCCCTTAGTTCATGGACGATTGTGCGGACACGCGAGCCGCGTTGCCCCACACACGCGCCGACCGAATCCCCTCTCGGCTCATGGGATTGCACTGCTATTTTGCATCTGTATCCAGCGTCGCGTGCAACGGACTTGATTTCGATGATGCCTTCGCTAATTTCGGTGACTTCTCTTTCGAAAAGACGCCTTACGAAATCAGGGTCTGTGCGTGATACGACTATCGCGGCCCCTTGTCTATCAGGGTCTGCCTCAAGCAAAAGAGCAGTTACAAGGTCGCCTTCTTCGAAATTCTCGCCTGGAATCTTGTATTTCTTCGGGAGGATTCCCTCATCATCTACATGGGGCGATGTGTCGCTCATGCCAGTACGTGCCTGAGAGCCTAGTTGGAAGCCTATCACGATGCCTTCCCTGTCTATTCTGCGCACCTCGCCAGTCACCAGCTGACCAATCTGGCCTTGGAACTGCTCGCAAACCCTACGCTTCTGCATGGAACGTATGCGTTGGCGAAACTGCTGTTGAGCGGACTGTATTGCAATGCGTCCGAAGAGAGACATGGGAAACTCCCAATCCACCCAGTCGCCCAAGTCGGCATTCGGAAATCTCTCGTGGACCTCTTCCAGAGTTATCTCATCCGACTCCCTTTCTATCTTCTCGACGACGCACAACTTCGCAGTGCATTTGATCTCATACGAACTGCGGTCAATTTTTATGGAGACTTCGTTGCTGTATTTGGGGCACTTTTTGGCGGTTTGCTCCATTGACTCCTCGAACAGGTTGATTAGCGTCTCTTTGTCAATTCCGTATTCATGTTCCATCGTGTCCAGTTGACTCTTCAATTCTTTGTTCATTGCGCTCTCCTGTCGTTTTTTTCTCTTTCCTGCTAAACTGAATATGTGATGCGCTGCGTTGCCGCCGCGCTTGATTTCCTGAAAATGTCAGAGCCATAAGACACAAGAACTTCCAAGCATAGTCAATACGCAAGGAAGTTCTCGTGTAATACCATGTGAAAGCCTCAGTGCCCATAACATCTTTGACTTTGTTTTTTCAAGAAAAATATAATACAATATTATAAAAAGACAAGCCGATTGACTATAGATTCTGAACATCGGCAATACTGCACAATATTTCTCAATGCTGGCAGAGGTATCGGTCGGCGTTGTTTGATACTATGACGCCGTAGTTTGCGGCTCCAAGCCAGCCAGACATGATGATTCCGACCGAGCCTGTATGGAACAGTCCGCCGATCTGATTGCCCATATCCATGCTGAATTTCAGCCCCTCGAATTTTGTGCCGAAGGTCGCTCCATTGAGGTGTCCTGTATATCGTCCGAATGTTAGCGGAGTCGCCGCCTCGGTGCAGTCGCAGATAGAACGGATATTAGGAATATATTGCGAAACAGCGTCTAGAGTATTTTCAATCATACTGGCCTTTGCTGCCTTGTATTCTTCTCTTGACAATGACGCCCAGTCCTCATATTTGGCGTTCATTGATGCAACTATGCTGTATCTGTCGCTTCCAGGGCGAATCTCAGGGTAATATACGGAATATGTTCTGCTAGTGACGTTTTGGGAACACAATGCATCGCTGTCAAAGCATGGATGTTTGGACGTAAAGAGGAGGTCTCCGATGTATGGAAGCTTCTCGCCAGACTTAATGCCCATATAGACCTGGCAGCTGCTCGTGCTCAGACGGACTTTGGAGAGTCCATCCGCAAATTCCTTGGTGAAATACTCGCGTCCGACAAGCTCATTGACTAGCCTTGGCATGCTTCCGTTGAAGATGACCGCTTTGCAACCAATCTCCTTGCCATTTATGACTGCTGCGTAGATCTTGCCGTTATTGACTAGAATCTTCTCCGCGTGGCAGGAAGTCTCCAAATCGACGCCGTTGGCGGCAAGTTCCTTTTCCATCATGTCGAGCATGCAGTCAGTGCCGCCAAGAAAGGTATAGACGCCTTCGCTCATGAAGTTGCTGAACACGATGCCGTAGCTGATTGCTGGCTCATCCAGTGTCGAACCATTGGCGTATGTGATTGGCTCCATTAGGAAACGCCAGACATCTGTGCGTCCAGGGAAGAATCGGTCGAAGAACTGCCGTGTCGTTTCGTCGGTCCTGTCATAGTAGTTCATTGCAGAAAGGGCGGCGAAGAAAGCATTGACGGTCGTTTCGGGAATGCCGAAGTGCCCAGTGAGCTTTGCGCTGAAGTCTGCCGTGTCGAAAGTACTTTCAAGGGAGTACTGTGGATTGTCGAAGCGTATGGATTTCACTTGGATAATTCTGTCAGCGAACTCTCGGCCCCAATATTTGCGCAATGACTTCTTCATTCCAATTGGAAAACCATGAAGTGCGACATCGAAAATATGTCCTTTTCTGCGGAAGTAGGTTGCAAGTCCTCCGATTTGGCTGTGTTGCTCGACCAACAGAACTTTTCTGCCAGCACGGGCCATGCGGTTCGCGGCGGTCAATCCGCCAAGTCCGCTTCCTATGACAATGATGTCGTATGAGTCTCTCATCATCTTGCAATGCAGTGTGTTATGAGAATACAATCTTTATTGCGCAAACAAAAAAGGCAGGAATTAATCCTGCCTTACAATGTTTTTAGTTGAAAATGGAGCGGGCGAACGGATTCGAACCGTCGACAGCCACCTTGGCAAGGTGGTGCTCTACCAGCTGAGCTACGCCCGCATTTGTTTCAGAGGCAAGAAATGGAGCGGGCGAACGGATTCGAACCGTCGACAGCCACCTTGGCAAGGTGGTGCTCTACCAGCTGAGCTACGCCCGCATCTTGTCGAAAACGTCTATAAGATATAGCCAAATCCAATCTTTGCAAATCGTAAAGTCTCATTTTTTGTCAAAATGCGGAATTTATCGACAGGCGGGCTTTGTCTTGAGAAATCTAGTGTATATTAATGTATTGATACTAGAAATTCAGTTATATTTATAGGAGATTAATTAAATGTCTGAGAAGGTTAGGCGGGTATTTGTTGAGAAACGCGAGGGATTTAATGTCGAGGCACAGCAGTTGTTGGCGGACATGCGTGAAAATCTAGGGCTTGTGGCGTTGACAGGATTGCGCATTCTGAAGCGATATGACCTTTCAGGGCTTGACGACGCAGAGTTCGCTGCCGCCAGAGACAGCATCCTATCCGAACCTAACTGCGATGATGTCTTTGAGGAATCTTTTGAAGTGCCGTCTGGCGACACTGTTTTTGCAGTGGAGTATCTTCCTGGACAGTATGATCAGCGCGCTGATTCAGCTGCTCAATGCATACAGTTGCTGACGCAGAAAGAGCGCCCGCTCGTTCGCAGCGCCACAGTCTATGTCTTCCAAGGCAATCTTAATGATAAGGATTTAGGGACCGCTAAGTCCTACCTTGTGAATCCTGTCGAGAGTCGTGAGGCGGCATTGGCGAAGCCAGAGACTTTGGTGATTCCAGCGGATGTTCCACCAGACGTTGCAGTCATGGAGGGATTCACTACGTTGGACAAGACTGGAATCGCCGCAATGACGAAGCGGCTTGGGCTTGCGATGAGCGCGGAGGACCTTGAGTTCTGCAGAAAATACTTTGCGGAGACCGAGAAGCGTAATCCGACAATGTCAGAGATTCGCGTCATAGACACATATTGGTCCGACCATTGCCGTCACACCACATTCCATACAAGCATAGACGAAGCGGAGTTTGAACTTGGGCCGATGTCGTCGCCAATTGTCAAGGAGTACAACGCCTACAGAAAACTCCGTGAAAGTCTCGGGCGTGGCGAGAAGACTCTCTGCCTCATGGATTTGGCGACCATCGGTGCTCACGAACTCAAACGTCAGGGCAAACTCCAGAACCTTGATGCCTCAGACGAAATCAATGCTTGTTCAATCGAAATAGAGGCGGATATTGATGGCGAGAAACAGAAATGGCTCGTGATGTTTAAGAACGAGACACATAACCATCCAACGGAAATCGAGCCATTCGGCGGTGCCGCAACCTGCCTTGGCGGTGCGATTCGTGATCCTCTATCAGGTCGCTCATACGTCTATCAGGCAATGCGAATCACTGGAGCGGGAGACCCACGTACGCCGCTTGCTGAAACGCTTAGCGGTAAACTTCCGCAGCGCAAAATCACAAGGACCGCTGCTGCTGGATTTTCATCATACGGCAACCAGATTGGCCTTGCTGCAGGAAAAGTTCAGGAGATTTATCATCCAGGCTTCATTGCAAAGCGTATGGAGCTTGGGGCCGTCATCGCCGCCGCTCCAAAGGGAAATGTAATACGTGCCGTTCCTGAACCAGGCGACGTTATTCTGCTTATTGGCGGACGCACGGGACGCGACGGTTGTGGCGGAGCAACAGGCTCCTCCAAGGCGCACACGGGAGAATCTCTCCAGACCTGCGGCGCAGAAGTCCAGAAGGGAAATCCGCTCACTGAACGTAACATTCAGCGCCTTTTCCGCAATGGTGACTTCGCAAGAATGGTCAAGCGTTGCAATGACTTCGGGGCTGGCGGCGTCTGCGTTGCAATCGGTGAACTCGCGCCTGGGTTGGAGATAGATTTGGACAAAGTGCCGAAGAAGTATGACGGACTTGATGGCACGGAATTGGCAATCTCAGAGTCGCAGGAACGCATGGCGTGTGTCATTGCGAAAGAGAATGTCGCGAAGGCGATAGAGTTGGCGAGGCAGGAGAATCTTGAGGCCACGGCGGTCGCTGTGGTGAGTCCTGTCGAGCGGCTGAGGATGCAGTGGCGCGGCAAGACAATCATTGACATTTCACGCGCATTTTTGGACACCAATGGCGTCACTCAGCATTCCAAGGCATACGTCACCGCGCCTGTTCCAGAAGATGACTACTTCAAGCGCAAGCCAGTAGGCGCAAACGTTAAGGAGGCATGGCTCAACAATCTGCGCGACTTGAATGTCTGCTCGCAGAAGGGATTGGTTGAGAGGTTTGACGCGACCATCGGCGCGTCAACCGTCATTGCACCATACGGTGGTAAGATGCGTCTCTGCCCGAATGAGGCAATGGCGGCGAAACTGCCTGTCGCTGGAACGACAAAGACCTGTACTCTCATGGCACATGGATACAATCCATATCTTTCTGAGTGGAGTCCTTATCATGGTGCAATGTATGCGGTAATTGAGTCGCTTGCCAAGATTGCATGTGCGGGCGGGAAGCCTTCAGAATGCCGTCTGTCTTTCCAGGAGTTTTTCGAAAGGCTTAACGACAACACGGAGAGTTGGGGCAAGCCGCTTGCAGCGTTGCTTGGCGGCCTAAGGTCTCAGCTTGAGTTTGGAACGGCGGCAATTGGTGGCAAGGACTCCATGTCAGGCACTTTCGAGGACATTCATGTCCCGCCGACGCTGGTTTCGTTTGCGGTTGGCGTCACCTCCGCGTCTGGCGTCAAGACTCCTGAATTCAAGGAGGCTGGCACAAGGGTTTATGTCCTTGACGCGCCGCGCGATGCAGCTGAAATGCCAGATTTCGCGGCCATTAAGAAAAATTTCGACACGTTGGGCGCAAAGTTGGGCGCAATCAATTCAGCCGCGACAGTAGGGCATGGCGGTGTTGCCGCCGCGATAAGCAAGATGTGCTTCGGCAATTGGATTGGATTCAAGTTCGATTCGTCCTTTGACACGGAGGAGCTATTCACTCCCGCATACGGCTCAATCGTCTTTGAGGCGAGTCCGAGTTTCCTCCCGTCTGACAACTGCCGACTCATTGGTATGACGACTGCTGAACCACAGATCGTCTGCGGAAATACATCAATAAGCTTGGAGCAGGCGGTCGCCGCATGGCAGGAGCCGCTGGAGAAGGTTTTCCAAACAATCGTTCCGCCAGTCGAAAAATCTGTTGCATGGAGACCATACACAGCTGGAAGAAAGTGCTCTGGCAGTGTGAAGATTGCGCGTCCGCGCGTTTTCATTCCCGTGTTCCCAGGCACCAATTGCGAGTACGATTCGCAGAGGGCGTTCGAGAGGGCAGGGGCGGTTGTCGAGAGCTTTGTCATACGCAACAAGTCGGCGGCGGACATTGAAGAGTCCGTGGATGTCATCGCCAAGGCTATCGCGAACTCGCAGATTGTGATGTTCCCTGGCGGATTTTCAGGTGGCGATGAGCCAGATGGTTCTGGCAAGTTTATCGCGACCACATTCCGCAATCCAAGGGTGGCCGCCGCTGTCACATCGCTTCTCAAGGAGCGTGACGGACTCATGCTCGGAATCTGCAACGGCTTCCAGGCGCTCATCAAGCTCGGACTTGTTCCGTTCGGCGAAATCAAGCCTGTCTTGGGGCACGACGACCCGACGCTCACTTTCAACACCATTGGCCGACATGCTGCAACAACGGTGAACACGGTCGTGGCGTCGAACCTCTCGCCATGGCTTGCCTACTGCCAGCCTGGCGATGTCCACAGCATGGCGATTTCGCATGGCGAAGGACGCTTTGTGGCGACACCGCAGATGATTGAGGAGCTTTTCCGCAATGGTCAAGTTGCATTCCAGTACGCCGATTTGGACGGCAAGCCAGCCGCAGAGATGCCATGGAACCCGAACGGTTCGTTGAGCGCCATCGAGGGCATCACATCGCCTGATGGCCGCGTCCTCGGCAAGATGGGACACTCGGAGCGTTCTGTCGATACTTACATTTCACGCAACATTCCAGGCTCGCATGCTCAGGGCTTGTTCCAAGCAGGAGTCGATTACTTTGCATAAGATACAATCATGCCGATAACGAACATCAAGCAAAAGTTTCCAGTGACTCCCGCCATTCGCATGCTGAACGCGGCTGGCGTGGAGTATGTAGGACATTTGTACGTCTATGTCGAGAAGGGCGGGACGACACAGATTGCAAAGGAGCTGAACATAGACGAGCACAAAGTCATCAAGACGCTCATCATGGAGACAGACGCAAAGAAGCCGCTCGTTATTCTGATGCATGGCGACAGGAGCGTCTCTGTCAAGGAGCTCGCCCGCACAATCGGCGTCAAGAGCGTCGCTCCGTGCAAGCCTGAGCAAGCTGACAGAAATTCAGGCTACAAGTGCGGTGGAACATCTCCGTTCGCCACACGCAAGCAGATGCCCGTCTATGTGGAGAGTACGATTCTCGAATTGGATAAAATCTACATCAATGGCGGGCATCAGGGCTTCTGTCTTGAGATGAAGCCTGATGTTCTTGTGAAACTGCTCAATCCTGTGCCTGTCAATGTTGCCATCGACAGCTTAGACTGAACAGAGTTCACTATTAATATAATAGTTGTATAATGGAGATAAAAATGAGAACAGGAATTGGAGACGGACCATACAACAAACGCTATGGATTCAAAAAGGCAATGAAGGTCATAAAGGACCTTGGCTATGATTGCATTGATATGGATCTAGCCACCACGACTACTGAACTGTGGACTTGTGGTGAGGCTGGTTTCGAGAAAAAGCTTCTTGAACAGAAGAAGATTGTTGAGGATGCAGGTCTGGAAATCTTTCAGGTCCATGGCCCATGGCGCTGGCCACCGCAGGACTTTACTGATGAGCAACGGGCAGAGCGTTTTGAGAAGATGTCAAAGGGTATCCGTGGAAACGCCATTCTCGGCTGCAAGAACTTCGTTATCCATCCAATCATGCCATACGGATGGCAGGAAGAACCAGACACGGAGAGGTTTCAGGCGTTGAACTTCGAATACTATAGTAGATTAGAAGAGATTGCAAGGGCAAACAAAGTCATTATTTGCTTTGAGAACATGCCCATGCCTGCGCTCTCGCTGGCGAGTCCGCAGCAGTGTCTGGATTTTGCGAAGAAGATCAACAGCCCGTGGTTCAAGATTTGCCTGGACACTGGTCATTGTTCTGTTCTTGGATTGTCGGTTGGGGATGCCGTTAGGACGTTGGGCAAGGAGTACCTTCAAGTCTTGCATGTCCATGACAACGACGGTCATGGTGATTTGCACTGGGTTCCATATACAGGAGTCATTGACTGGGATGACTTTTCGGACGCACTGGTTGAAATAGGATACGAGGGCGTTGTTTCGCTTGAGACGTATGTTCCTAAGCATTTCCCAGATGCGCTTCTTCCGCTTCAAGAGCAGTCCCTCTATCTCAGCGCATATCGTATCGCCAACAACATAAAGTAGTTGTGCGTGGTTTTGCCGTCAAGCCACAGGAGACAACATGAAATACAAACTAATCCTATTGCTTGCATTCATGCTGGCCATATTTTGTGTTCAGGCGGAGAATTTTCTGAAGAACGCCTCATTTGAAGAGGTTGACGACATGGACAGCACCCGCCCAAAATGGTGGGACAGGCTTTGTACAATTAAGGACAAGGCGACGCTTGAGTACGATGGAGAAAAGGCTTTTGATGGCGAGCGGTCACTGCTTTTGCGAACCGATGCCATTAAGGATGACGTGCTTGTCATCTGGCGTTATCCTAAACTCGGCACCGCAATGAACATTCTGCCTGATGGAACTGAAATGGAACTCTCTATGCGCGTGTTTGCAGAGGAGAGGACGCGATGCGCCATTTACTTTCCATACATAGGAATACATAAGGAGGTCACGGCCACTTACAACGTCACGCCTGGCGGCTGGGGGTTGCTCAGAACAAAATTCAAACTGGAGCATCATCCTGTCGGGAATGTCTATGTCAGAAGTTACGGACCAGGCGCGATATGGGTTGATAGTGTGTATTTAGGCCCTGCCAGAAACGATGATGAGACAGCCGTCGAACGTCCCTTCGCTGAATGGACGGCGAAGAACAGTGGAGGAGACAATGTCTGTCGCATCGTCACGCCAGGACTCTCATCCGCTCATGCGCTTTTCATGCAGTCTGAAAAGAGCGGTACATGTCCCGCATGGACAGCGAGTTTTTCTCCTTCGGTGCTAAAGGACGCCGTGCCAGGCGGAGAATATGCCTTTAGGATAAATGCGAATACCCATGCAATTGCTGCAACGTGCTTTGCGCTTTCAGTGGATCTTGCGCTTAAAGACGGCAGTGTACGACGTTATTCTAGTCCGCCAATCTCAATCTACCAAGGTACTGAGGCTACCAGCCTGAAGTTCAAGATGCCACAGGAAAGCCTTGCGAGAATCACTGTTACAGTCACGCTCACCACATCTGGAAGGTTAACCTTTGATTCGCCTTCTTTCATTCCCGCTGAAAAGGATGTCTATGACGGTGCTTTCTCCCACAAGGATGACGAGTATTGTCGCATTCTTGGACAACCACCACGTCGGACTTGGAAACTCTCCTCAATTCCAAAAGTTCTTGACATTGGATGCAATTTACCTGCGAATAATCTGAAAGTCACAATAGTTGACATTGCGCGTGACAAATCTGTTGCAAATATCAGAATGGACCGACTGATGCCACACAAGGACGCCACGCTTAAGTTTGATTTGCCCGCGCTTCCCTGCGGCAGTTACGAATTCATTTTTGAGAGTGGCGATGGAATCGCTGCCCTTCGCGAATATGACTACATGAGAATCGTGCCTGATGAGTTCCGCCACCGCATTACTTACCGTGATGACAAAACTTTCATGCTTGATGGAAAACCTTTCTTCCCAATCATTAACAGTTACACGTTGCAAACGCCTGAATCATTCCGAGTGAATTCGCAGTCTGGCATAAATGTCATAAACATGATGGCCTCTGACGATCCTGGTGAATGGCATTACATCAATGCCGTAGCCAAACAGTACAATGTGTATGTCAACTGGTGGAACAGCTATATTTACACAGGGCAGTACACTGATGAACGCATACGCTCTGAAATTGATAACGTCGCTTTCGCTATCGATGGCATCGACAGGCTGCTTGGTTTCCTTGATGACGAGAGCGTATGGTGCGGCGTCTCTTCCGAATGGATGCGGAAGGTCTGTCGTATATATTTCGCGAAGTTCCCTAATCTTCTTTTGCACGAAAACCACGCCCCCGTCATGCATGGTCCGCCAAGCGATTTTAGGAGGGCCTTCCACAATGTCCGTAGATTCTCTGGATTCACCGACATTGCAAGCGTTGACATCTATCCAGTTCCTGACGGTAGGGCGAGTTATGCGGATTTGCCAAGCGGCAATCGTTCCCTGTCGTGCGTCGGCGAATTCACGGACGAGGTGCGCCGTAGCGTGTGGAACGAACGCCCTGTCCTTATGATACTC
>JAEEGL014581001.1_pt1 | contig 14352 bp, 11 predicted proteins | sample 9134231 | NCBI WGS metagenome assembly JAEEGL01 (sample SAMN16246548, study PRJNA631951) | gut metagenome | biome: gut microbiome; feature: rumen; material: fiber-attached | host: Bos | place: Iran: Karaj | collected 2018-10
ATCAAGCCATATCTCGCGATAAAGTCCGCCATATGTCATATAGTCGATCACATTTCCGAAAGGCGGGATATCCTGATCCTCCCGGCTGCTTACACGGATGATCAGAAGCGCATCCTCGCCCGGCTGCAGATAGTCTGTCAGCTCAGCGGAAAATGCGGTATATCCGCAATGGTGCTCTGCAATCATTTTGCCGTTTACAAAGACTTCGGCGCTGTGTCCGGCAGCGCCGATGTGAAGGATCAACCGTTTGTCTTTCCATTCTGACGGAATAGAGAGCATGCGGCGATATCCGCACACCATCTGGTACAGGCTTTCGTCGAAATAGTCGTATGGAGTCTCATGACAGGTATGAGGCAGATCAACTATAGTGAGTCCGGGGACAGATTCTCCGCGCAGAAATGCATCATCACAATTCTCGGTAAAAGTCCAGCCGCGGTTCAGATCCAAATGCAAGATCTTTCCTCCTCCCGGTAAAACCCTTATATGAAAATCATGCTTACCACTATTGATTATATTTTATCGCAAATACATTTGATTGGCAACTGTTGATTCAAAGCGTAAAAAGCCGGAAACATTGTTCGACTGCGCGCTGATCGTTGGGAAAGAAGGCGGATGCTTTACAATTATCGGCTTATCTGCTATGATGCTGTGGATGATTTGACACATAAGGATAGGATCTGGTTTTATGGGATATCCAAGTCTGCTTTTTTCCGGAAACGCCTCGGGGCATACTGTTGCCGCTTCGGTTTTTGAGGATGTAAAACTCAATCTGTTTTTCTCAAAAGAAGCGATCGATGCCATGCGTGTCCTTTGCCCGTCCTGGGATATACCTGTCCGGCAGGCGCTTGTGCGCTATTTGCTGGAGAATCAGGCTTGCCGGGATTCTTTTACCCGTCTCGCGGAAATCACCGCTCACATTCATCATCTTCGGGAAGCGCTGGCAGATGTAAAATGCGAGAATGAACGGCATTATATCTTTGTATGTCTCATGGCATCTGTTGCCGATTTCTACAACAAGGCTGCATCCGGTGAAGATTCCGGAGGTCTTCTTTTGCAGCGATTCACCGAGTGGTTCCGCAATGCTTGCAGCGAGCCCGAATGGCGTGAAATGGCACAGGAATCGCTTGGACTGCGGGAAAAAGCAGCCAAGGCGCAAAAGATGTCCTTTCGTACTGCCGGCGAGAACCTTTGGCTTCGGCTGGAATATGAAGAGAGCTATGTGGAAAAGCTGCAGAAATGCGCAGAAGACCTTGGCCTGCCGCCGACCAATCCTTCCAGTGATACGGTGATCCGTCTGGACGCCCGTATGGTCAACGCATTGGCTCGCCTTCATCCGGAAGATTTTCTTGCATTCAAAGCGTTTTACGGTAAATACAATCAAGCCTTTGATGAGAGCATTCTCAGTTACCGATATGAACTGAATTTCTATCTGGAAGCAGTCAAACTGCTGGATCGTATACGGTCATCCGGTCTCCCTCTGTGCTGGCCAGCTCTTTCAGAGAAAAAACAGCTCAGCATCAATGGGCTTCGGGATGTCTCACTGCTTCATAAAGAAACCGATATCGTTCCGAACGACGCTGAATTCACCGAAGAAGAGCCGTTTTTCTTCCTTACCGGAGCCAATGGAGGCGGCAAAACCACGTTCCTGCGCTCTCTTGCCATTGCTGTTTTGCTGTTCTTGTCCGGCTGTCCGATCTGTGCGGATCAAGCTGTACTTTGGCCTCCGGAAAATGTGTTCACACATTTCCCGCAGGACGAACGCTTTGAAGCTGACGGCCGCTTCGCAGACGAACAGCGCAGAGTGAAGGAGATCCTGGATCAACATAACGGGAATTCACTGATTCTGCTGAATGAAACCTATTCCACGACCAACGAAGAACTTGCCGTAACCTGTACGCTGGACCTGGCAGAGAAGCTGAAAAACAGCGGAAGCTTTGTGTTGTATATTACTCACCAGCACGGTCTGGAAGCGGCAGAAGTGCCGTTCCTGAGCGTGATCGTGGATGAGGGCGACGATAACCGCAGGACCTTCCGCATTGCGCGCCGGAAAGAAGCGACCGGCTCCTATGCGGCTGATATTCTGCGGCGTTATGGGCTTGACCGGCAGGGTCTTGCACATCGTTTTGCCCGTGGGGAAGGAGCAGCGGTATGAAATTCAGTCTGCTTTACCAGAACTATATCGAGACCAGAGAGTTTACCGTTAACCCGCTGCAGTCACAGATGGAGGAAACGATCTATAATCTTTCCATCGACAAGGCGATCCGAGAACTCAGCCGGGATGCGGAAACATGCGCATATACACTGGAAGTGATGAAGAATCCGCTGAAAACGGCGGAAGAGATTCTCTATCGGCAGAAGATCCTGATGGATTTTGTCGCTATGCCGAAGCTGTTGGAAGAACTTCGTGATATTTTCAAGAGTTACGACACGCTTCAGTCCGACTGGCGGGAAATGCGGGCCGGAATCTACACTTACGGCGTTCCTCAAACCTCGGGCGGCATCCTGGATGCAACTTATGAGAGTTTGAAGATCACAGCAGCCTTCGCCCGGAAAACGGTGAGCTATTTCCGTTCCATCTATGATACGGTTGGCAGATATGACGTGCAATCTGACGGGCTTTTGGGCATACGTGAATACTGTCATACCATGATGGAAAATCAGTCCCTGGATGAGATCTCTCGTATTGCAAGCCTGTTTGAGCGCGAGACTGTTTCAGCCTACCGGTTCAAAGTGCGTGCAGACTCGGACGACACATTGCGCATCATTGCGGCAAGCCTTTACGAAGCCGTTGAAGAAGAGGAGAAAGGCCTTGGAATCCGCATGAAGAAGCTCGCGGCAAAACTCACGGGAAATGGTCCGAAGGAGGATCTGACTCCTGAAGTCGATATGGGCGAGTTTCACCTGGAAACGGCGCGCAATATCCTGAACGAAGCGCTCTATGAACTGTATACCGTGCTCAGCGGGATCACCGGCAATATTTATGAATTTTTCCGCGGTCTGAGCGGGGAGCTTGGTTTTTATGATACCGGTGTTCGCTATGTGCGTCGCTTAGTACAGGAAGGGGCTCCCATGTGCATGCCAGTACCGCTTCCGGAAGAAGAGGACTGTTTCCGCACAAAGGGGATCTACGATCTTCACCTTCTTCTTGAAGGCATGCCTATCGATACCATTACGCGGAACGATGTCACCATCGAAGGATGCGACGGCACCCTGATCCGAGGTGCGAACTCAACAGGCAAAACCTGTACTATACGCAGCATCGGCGCAGCGATCCTGTTCTCCCAGGCAGGTTTCCCGGTATGTGCGGAAAATGCGGAAATCAGCATACGGGATGCGGTTTTTTGCCAGTTTTCTTCTGCGGAAAAGGATTTTGAAGCAACGGATGCGGCAGGTCGGTTCGAAGGGGAAGTGAAGGAGGTCGCTGCGATCCTGAACGTGGTCACCCCATGGTCGCTGATTTTGTTTAACGAGACTTTCCAGACGACCGCCTATGCGGAAGGCGCTGCCGGAATGAAAGATATTCTGGAAGCTCTGCCCAATGCCGGCTGTCGATACATCTTCGTTACGCATATGCCGATTTTCGACAAGATGAATGGCGACCGGATCTTAAAGCTGCAATTCGGTAAAGATTATCGGATTACTCGAGTTTGAAATGCTCAACCGGGAATTTCGAAATGAACTGATAAAGAGATATGCCCGCAGCCCGGAAGACGATTCGCTGCTGGCTCGACTCCTGGATAAAGTGGATATGTGGCAGCGGGACGGGAGAACGCAGTTTACACGCTTCCTGAGTGAACGGGATAGGCTGTGCTGCGCTCCCGTCCTGCGTGCGCTGGGTGCGGATGAAGCGTTCTTCTGGGGCGGTTATCCTGAGGCAGATCGTACGCTCCTTATCCTGCCGTCAGAATGGGAAGACAAAGAAACCCTCTGTTCTGTTTCAACCGGCCCAATTGTGGTCATTCGTGCAGCTTGGAAAAGCGGGGAAGAACTTAGTCATCGCGATTTTCTGGGCGCTCTGATGGGACTGGGGATCGAACGGGAACTGATTGGGGATATCCTGCCCAAAGAAGGCCGCTGCGATATTCTGATCCTGCGGGAGATCGTTCCATACGTGATGCAGAATCTTACATCAGCGGGGAAGGCAACGCTTGCGCTTGCTGAAGCGGATGAGCCGGAAACGGGCGAAGCCAGATATCGTCTCATCAATGATACTGTAGCCTCGCTCCGTTTGGATGCTGTCGTCGGCTCCGGCTTTTCTTTAGCCAGAGAAAAGGCCGCAGCGGCCATCCGTACAGGAAAGGTTTCGCTGAATGGTATTGAGTGTCTGAAGCCCGACAAAGCAGTTGAAGAGGGCAGCAAAATCTCACTGCGCGGTCTGGGGAAGATCGTATTGGCAGAAGCCGGCGGTCGAAGCAGGAAAGGGCGGACCATCGTAGTCATCAAAAGATATATTTGAGGATCTAAATATGCACAAAATCGGAACGAAGACTCTGGAAACCGCTCGGCTGATCCTTCGCCGCTTTTCTCCGAAGGATGCAGAAGATATGTATTATAATTGGGCTGCTGATCCTGAAGTGACAAAGTTCCTCACCTGGCCGTGCCATTCATCCCCGGAGGCTACGCGTGCTCTTCTGGAGGGCTGGGAAAGGCAATATGAGAACGGCAGTTATTTCCATTGGGCAATCGAAAGCAAAGCCATTCGTCAGCCCATCGGGAGCATTGCTGCCATGAAGCTCGATGAAGAGACCAATTCAGCGGAGATCGGTTACTGTCTCAGCCGCAAGTATTGGGGACAAGGGATTATGCCGGAAGCTCTGATCGCAGTGATGCATTATCTGTTCGAGGAAGTCGGATTAAATCGGATCTCGTCCTATCATGATGTGAACAATCCCAAATCCGGCCGAGTGATGGAGAAAGCCGGATTGAAATATGAAGGTACGCTCCGTCAAGCAGCGAAGAACAACCAGGGTATCTGCGATATCGTTTTGCGTGCCGCGCTGCGAAACGAATGGAGGATACCGGATTAATCACGGTTCAATAAGAAATACCCCGCCGAAATCGGCGGGGTATTGAATTGATTCATAGACTCCATCAGGAAAGTTTGCTTCCGCTGGGGATGACGTCGTCAACAAAAACCACTTGTGCACGATCTCCAACGGTCGCAGCAAGGATCATCCCGCAGGATTCCACGCCCCGGAGTTTGGCAGGAGTCAGATTATACGCCATGAGTACCTTTTTTCCGATGAGGTCTTCCGGCTGATACCAGGAGTGAATGCCGCTCACCACCTGGCGTTTTTCCTGACCGACCTCCAACTGAAGGCACAGCAGCTTATCGGATTTCTTCACCGGTTCGCAGGACAGCACCTTAGCTACCCGCAAATCAACCTTCTGAAAATCTTCAATTCCGATCAGATTCAGCGGCTCCTCCTGCTCAGAAGCGTCGGTTTTTTGATTGGCAGCAGCTTTGGCTGCTTCCAATTCGGCCAATTCCTTCTGCATATCGATCCTCGGGAACAGATTTTCGCCCTTACTCACCTTTGCTCCGACGGCCAGAACGCCCCATTTGCATGCAGCATCCCATGTGAATTCCTCTGGAGCCGCACCGAGCATCCCGCGAATCCGCTCACAGCTGTCGGGCATGAATGGGACGAGAAGGGAAGAACAGATCCGAACGGATTCCAGCAATGTATACAACACGCAGCCGAGACGGGCCTTCTTCGATTCGTCTTTGGCCAAAGCCCAGGGAGCAGTTTCATCGATATATTTGTTAGCCCGTGCTATGACTTTGAATACTTCTTGGAGGGCCTGCTGGAAAGCATATTTTTCCATTTGAGTCTCAAAACGTTCCGGCAGAGCAGCGACCATATTCCTCAACTCGTCATCCTCCGGTCCGGCTTCCCGTTCACCGGGAATGATGCCGCCGAAGTACTTTTCCATCATGGCTGCGGTACGGGAAACCAGATTCCCCAGATCATTGGCAAGATCCGCATTGATGCGGCTGATCAGAGCTTCGTTGGAAAACTCACCGTCACTTCCAAAGGGGAATTCCCGAAGGAGAAAATAGCGCAAAGCATCCACGCCGTATCGCTTGGACAGCAAGACCGGATCCACCACATTGCCCTTGCTCTTGCTCATCTTTCCGCCATCCAAAAGCAGCCAGCCGTGGCCGTATACCTTTTTGGGGAGAGGAAGATCCAGGCTCATCAGGAAAGCTGGCCAATAAATAGAATGGAAGCGGACGATCTCCTTGCCGACGAAATGCACATCCGCAGGCCAGAACTTTTCCAAATCGTGATACCGATCATTGCAGAATCCAAGTGCGGTCATATAGTTGAACAAAGCATCAAGCCAGACATAGACCACATGTCCGGGATCAAAATCAACAGGGATACCCCAGGTAAAAGTAGTCCGGCTGACACACAGATCCTGAAGTCCGCCTTCGCAGTCAAGGAAGTTGTTTACCATCTCGTTTACACGACTTACCGGCTCCAAGAAGTCTGACGTCTTCAGCAGCGTCCGGACTCGATCGGCATATTTAGATGCCCGGAAAAAGTACGCTTCTTCTTCCGCATACTTCACTTCCCGACCGCAATCGGGGCATTTGCCGTCCACCAGCTGGCTTTCTGTCCAGAAGCTTTCGCAGGGCGTGCAGTAAAGGCCCTTGTACGAACCTTTATAGATATCTCCCTTTTCATACATGGTTTTGAACACCTTCTGGATAGCCGCGACATGATAATCATCCGTTGTGCGGATGAAGCGGTCATAGGAGATATTCATTACCTTCCAGAGATCTTTGATCCCGGCAACGACCCGGTCCACAAACGCCTGCGGCGTGATGCCTTCCGCTTTGGCCTTTTCCTCGATCTTCAGGCCATGTTCGTCTGTTCCGGTGAGGAACATCACATCGTAACCCCGCATTCGTTTATACCGGGCCATTGCGTCCGTGGCTACGGTGCAATAGGTATGCCCGATATGCAGATTGCTGGAGGGATAGTAGATAGGGGTGGTGATGTAAAATGTTCCCTTGCTCATGGGTAGACCTCCTGTGATGACAGAGTTTGATTGACGGATCAATAATCCGTACAATAACTATATTATTTATCATTCAAAGGAGGAAAAGTCAATATGAGCGGGGATGGTTTTGCATTCTGCTTTTCTTTTTTGCATGAGCGTGCTATAATAATCAGATAAAATGGATTATATTGCGGATGACCGCGAATCAAACTGAACTGGAGAATATCGGATTATGAATTTACGGGAAAAGCTCTTCGGTACCCACTCTCAACGGGAACTGAAGCGGATCATGCCAATAGTAGATAAAATCGAATCCCTTGAAGAAGAATACCGCAAGCTGAGTGATTCTGAACTGATCGCTAAAACCCCATGGCTCAAGTCAAGACTTGAGGCAGGGGAGACGCTGGATGACATTCTTCCTGATGCGTTTGCCACGGTGCGGGAAGCTTCCGACCGTGTGCTGGGAATGCGTCATTTTCGCGTTCAGCTTGTCGGCGGCGTCGTTCTCCACCAGGGACGAATTGCCGAAATGAAAACCGGCGAAGGAAAAACACTGGTAGCTACTCTTCCTGCTTATCTGAATGCGCTGAACGGGAAAGGCGTCCACATCGTAACAGTTAATGACTACCTGGCCAAGCGCGATAGTGAATGGATGGGAAAAGTCTATCGTTTTTTGGGCCTGTCCGTCGGCCTGATCATCCATGATCTGGACAACGCCGCCAGGCAGCAGGCTTATGCAGCGGATATCACATATGGCACAAACAATGAAATGGGATTCGACTACCTGCGCGACAATATGGCTGTCTATCACAATGAATTGGTTCAGCGTGGCCATGTGTTTGCTATCGTCGACGAGGTAGACTCTATCCTGATCGATGAAGCCAGAACTCCCCTCATTATCTCCGGCAAGGGGGATGAGTCCACCGATCTCTATCAACAGGCAGATGAATTCGTCCGTCGCCTGAAAAAGCAGGTTGTCGTATCTACTGATGACAAACAGGAAGAGGATGAAGCTGTCGACGCGGATTATATCGTGGATGAAAAGAGCAGATCTGCAACGCTCACCGCCCGCGGCATTGCAAAGGCAGAGAAGCATTTCGGTTTGGAAAATCTCAGTGACCTGGAAAACAGCACCTTAAGTCACCACATAAACCAAGCGCTGAAGGCCTATGGGATCATGAAACGGGATGTGGATTATGTCGTCAAAGAGGGAGAAGTTATCATTGTCGATGAATTCACCGGGCGACTTATGTTCGGCAGAAGGTATAACGAAGGCCTTCACCAGGCTATCGAAGCCAAGGAAGGTGTTGAGGTCCAGTCCGAAAACCGAACCTTGGCGACCATCACATTCCAGAACTATTTCCGGATGTATAACAAACTGAGCGGTATGACTGGTACTGCTTTGACGGAAGAAGAGGAATTTGCCGCCATCTACAATCTGGATGTGGTGGAGATCCCCACCAATAAGCCCGTTCTCAGGAAGGATTATCCAGACGCCATTTACAAAAACGAAGCTGGAAAAGACCGGGCGATCCTGGAACAAATCCGAATTTGCCATGAAAAGGGGCAGCCGGCGCTGGTGGGCACCATTTCAATTGAAAAGAGCGAACAAATCAGCAAGCTGCTGTACCAGATGAAGATCCCGCATAATGTATTGAACGCAAAGCAGCATGAAAAAGAAGCGGAGATCGTCGCGCAGGCGGGGAAGTTCGGCGCTGTGACCATTGCCACCAACATGGCCGGCCGTGGCACGGATATCATGCTGGGCGGCAATCCGGAGTATCTTGCCAAAAGCGATCTGAAAAAAGCCGGTTTCACTGAAGAACTGATCCAGGAAGCTACCGGCTATACGGAGACTGATCAAACGGAGATCCTGGATGCCCGAAAGCAATTCCGCGAGGCTATGGAAAAACACAAGCGGGAAACAGATGCAGAAGCGGAAAAAGTTCGTGAAGCAGGCGGCCTATTCATTATCGGTACCGAACGTCACGAGTCACGTCGAATCGATAATCAGCTTCGCGGACGTTCCGGCCGTCAGGGCGACCCAGGCGAGAGTCGTTTCTACATTGCACTGACTGATGATCTGATGCGCCTTTTCGGCGGCGAACGAGTGCAGGCTATGATGGAGACGCTGGGTGTCGATGACGATACGCCCATTGAACAGAAGATGATTTCCAATGCGCTGGAAAATGCACAGAAACGGGTGGAAAGCCGCAATTTCCAGTCCAGAAAGACCGTACTGGAATACGACGATGTGATGAATCAGCAGCGCGAGCTGATCTATAAGCAGCGCAAGCAGGTCCTGGACGGGGAAGACGTCAGCCGCAGCATTCGAAATATGGTTTCGGATTCTATCCGCACAAATATACAGGACGCTCTCGGCGGAAAAGATTATGTTGGCGATCTGGATGAATTGGAGAGAATCATCGCTCCCTATCGCAGTCTTTTCGTCGGACAGGAAGAATTTCATCCTTCCGTTGTGGAACTGAACAGTTACACATTGGACTTCCTCTGCGGGAAACTCGATGAGTTGGCATTTGACTTCCTGGCAAAAAAGGAAAAGCGCTTTGGCTTGCTGCCGGGAACGGAAACCCCGCTGATGCGCGAATTGGAGCGGGTCATCCTCCTTCGTGTGGTTGATGAATACTGGATGGATCATATCGATGCCATGGACGAACTTCGCCGTGGAATCGGTCTCAGAGGTTATGGCAACACCAAACCGATCGATGCCTACAAGCAGGAAGGTTTCGATATGTTCGAGGCCATGATCAATGGCATCAAAGAAGAAGTGACCCGGCGAATCCTCACTGTTGAGGTACGGCGCCCGGAGGAAAGCGTACAGCGGCGCAGGGTTTCCAAGGAAGTTATGAATGTGGGCGGGGAAGACCAGAAGAAACAGCCTGTTCGCAGAGCAAAGAAGATCGGACGCAATGACCCGTGTCCCTGCGGCAGCGGCAAAAAGTATAAATACTGCCATGGACGGGATCGGGAATGAGCAGAACGAGGCACTATTTTACCGATCGCAGCGGAGGCGTGTCACGCAGCATCTATGAAAGCCTGAATCTGCGCCTGCATTGCGACGATGATCCGGAGTGCATCCGTGAGAATTACCGTCTTCTGGCTGAACGGATTGGCTGCAGCCGCTTTGTTCTCGGAAATCAGGAACACACGGATAACATCCTTCATGTTGACGGCAGCTTTGCCAAGCGTGACATCTTTGACCCTGTCACTTACGTAGCAGATGGTCTGATTACCCATGAACCGGAGCTTGCTCTAGTTGTCTTCACTGCAGACTGCGTACCCGTGCTGCTTCAGGGGCCGGGGGTGGTCGCTGCAGTCCATGCAGGATGGCGTGGGACCGCAAAAGGAATCGCAGCAAAGGCAGTGAGGGAAATGGACTGCGATCCCGGAAAAGTACAGGCCTGGATCGGGCCGAGCATCGGCCTTTGCTGCTATGAGGTCGGCGACGAGGTACGGGAAGCCATGCGCAATTTACTTGGGATTGACGCCGAGCCGTTTTTTCAGGAACGCCGGATCGATCTGAAGGGTTTGAATCGCAGACAGCTGGAGTTGGCCGGCGTCAGCAAGATCGACGTCAGCACGGTCTGCACCTGCTGCAATCATACACAATACTGGTCCCACCGCTATACTGCCGGTTTGCGTGGAACACAGGCAGGGGTCATCATTCTGGGAAAGGACGAAGAATGAAGAAAAGCAGCCTATACCGCATTCTTATGAACAGAGCGCCAAGGCTTGCTGTTCTTGCCATGTCGGTCGTTTTGCTTTGCTCCTGCAGTGCCGACCCGTGGACAGAGGTCATTCCTGATCCTGTGTTTTCCGCACCTGTCTTTGTCACTGCCGATGTGACTGAAGCACCAGCTCGTAATGGGGATGGCATTCTTACTCTCAATTATGCATCTGATTTCACCATGAATCCCTTTATTACCCAGAGCGAAACAAATCTGCAGTTGAGCTGGCTGCTGTATGAGCCCATGGTCCGCGTAACCCCTGGTTTCCGAGCAGAGCCTGGCGTTTTCTCTTCCTGGACAGAAGAAGCGGGCGTATTATTCCGATTCTCCGTCCAGGAAGGCCTTCGTTTTTCTGACGGGAGCGACGTAAGCAGCTGGGACGTACTCTATTCTTTGAATCGTGCCCGAGAGGAAGGTTCACACTACCGCTCCCGGCTCTCCGATATTGCAGAGTCCTTTATGGAAGGCGGCAGTATCGTGATACGGCTGAAAGAACCCAATCCCAGTTTCCCACTCCGTCTCGATATTCCCGTAGTGAAGGAAGGCAGCGCATATTCTGAGCTTCCCATCGGTTCCGGCCCGTATATCCTGACACAAGGAGAAGCCGGATATGTCCTGAAGGCCAATATTGCTTACCAGGGAAGTTCCGACCTCCCGCTGCAATCGATCGCATTGACATCCTTGCCGCAGGAGCAGTTGAACGCTGCTTTTTCCGACGGTACACTGGATATGCTCATTGCCAATACAGGCGCAGATGTGGCCTTTATGGTACCCGGAGATGCGGAACGCCGCTATCTGGATACCAGTATTCTGCATTTTCTCTGCGTCAGTCCGGATAGCAGGGCTCTCTCGGCTCCCGAACGCAGGAGACTCGTGAACGCAGCTTTAAACCGAAACAGTGTTGCCTCTCTTATCGGTGGCAGTCCATCATTTCTGCCCATCAGTCTGGCAACTGGGTATGTCAGCTCGTCTTGGATAGACGAGTGGGTCCCCAAAGATCTCGAAGCCTACAAAATTGAGATCCTGACGGAAGATTATAATGGGGATGGCATACTGGAGTACTTTGTCGGAGGCGAACCGAGGGATCTGGAACTCAGGCTTTTGTACTGTTCAGACAGCAGTTCAAGCACACTTGCCGCCAATCGGATCATCACCGATCTCCAGGGAATCGGGATAACCATGATACCGTTGCCAATGGAAATGGAAGAATATCGCAGAACGATGCGAAATGGCGGATATGATCTTTGCCTGGCATCAGTAAGATTGAGTTCGGATTTCGACCTTTCATCATTGCTTTGCAGCGGCGGGAATCTTTATGTTGGTGGCTGCAGCAATGAACTGCAGAGGTCTGTGAAAGAGTACAAGTCCGCAGAACCAGAGGACAGGGAAGAATATGCCAAAGCCTTTTGCAGTATTTTGGCCCAAGAATGCCCGATTATGCCGCTCTGTTTTTCCCGTACCGTTCTGGTAATGGGAAGAGGAGTCGCCCGGGGACTTGAACCGACATGGACAGATCCCTATCGTCAGCCGTTGAACTGGGTGCCTGGTAATATTTAGGAAGGAGAATGCGTATGACGGATCGCGAACTGATCAATATGGCTTTTACTGCTTTGAAGCAGGCATATGCCCCGTATTCCGGATTTACTGTCGGCGCAGCTATAGAGTGCGAGGATGGCAGTGTATTCCTCGGCTGCAATATTGAAAATGCAGCTTACGGAGATACGGTTTGCGCTGAGAGGGTCGCTGTATATAAGGCGATAAGCGAAGGCCGCAGGAAGTTCAGACGGATTGCCGTTGCAGCCAATATCGGTTCCTATTGTATGCCCTGCGGCAGCTGCCGTCAGGTCTTATCGGAGTTTTCCCCGGAGATGGAAATCCTGTGCGCAAGAGAAGACGGACGTTATGTGAGCTATCGGCTTTCTGAACTTATACCGAAACGTTTTGAAGGAGAAAAGTAATATCAATAATCCCCTACATCATGTTCTCGAGCAATAAGCAAAGCATTTCAGCATGCTTATGCTCTTCCTCGGACAATTCCATATACAGCTTTTTCAACGTTTCTTTTGACGTATTTTCTGCCCCCGCAAGGTATGCTTCTGCACTGGACTGCTCCATTGTATATCTTCTCCGCAATGCACCGAGCATCCGCTCCTCATCTTTTTTCTTCTGTTCAGACGGGATGGCAGTCTCACCAAAATTCATAAAAGCAGCAGCCTGCAGCTTTTTTGCGTGTTTGCGCTCCTCTTCTGCTAACGACAGGAATATCCTTCTGAGAGGAAGTGCGCCGGTTTTCCGCGCTAACCAGATATAGTCGGCAGTATCCCTCAGCTCATTACGGATGAATCCCTGGAGTTTTTCTGCGTCATCAACTGGTTCAGATGCTTTTACCCGCTTCCACACTTTTTCGAAACTCGTTTCCATTAAATACTTTCCCCCCAGCATGAATCAAAAAATACCATAGCGTTTATGTTTTTCCACCCATTCTATGCAGCTGAAAAGGAGCAGGCAACATGCCAAAGTTCTTTATTTCCCCTGACGTAATCCGCAGCGGCGTCATTCGACTGGGAGCAAACAACACCGCCCATTTAAAGTCGCTCCGTATTCGGTCAGGCGAAACATTGACAGTATCCGATGGCTGCGGCAGGGAGTACAGATGTGTCTACCGGGGAATGGATTCGGGCGAAGGGATCGCTGAAATCCTCGCTCAATATGACTGTTTTACGGAACCTTCTTTGCAAGCGCATGTTTTTGCTGCATTGCCAAAAGGGGATAAAACCGAGATGATCATTCAAAAGGCAGTAGAACTGGGAGCTGCCGACATCTGTTTCTTCCTGTCTTCACGTTGTATATCCAGGCCGGATGAGAATGCCATGCACAAGCGGCTTGAACGCCTCAACCGGGTATCTGAAGAGGCTGCGATGCAGTCCGGAAGAGGACGGATCCCGGCGGTTTCCTGGATCCCACAGTTTTCGGATATGCTTAAAAAAGCAGCAGAATCTGATCTGTCCTTGTTTCTGTGGGAAGAAGAGACGGATCACAGTCTGCGGTCGACTATGAAGGATGTTTCCAAAATGCCGGATAACCTGGCGCTGGTCAGCGGCCCGGAAGGCGGATTCAGCAGGGAAGAAGCGGAACAAGCTATACATTTTGGGCTTATCCCAATTACCCTCGGCAGACGCATTCTTCGATGTGAGACAGCCCCAATCTGTGCACTTTCCGCTGTCATGTATGAGACAGAAAATTTAGAATAAAAAAGTGTTGACAAGCTCTTATACGATTGTTATAATGCTTGAGCGTTCCAAAGACAGCTGGCATCCGGTCATCCGGAAGAAGTCCCGCCGAGGAGAGCTTCTCAATTCGTTTGCAGATGCTTTATGTCCTCATGTCTTCGGACATGAGGTTTTCTTTTGAACGCGAATATTCGTTCGGAGGTGAAACTATGCCAAACGCACGGGTGCTGAGTGAAAAGCAGGCTGTGGTCGCAGAGCTCGTTGAAAAGCTGAAAAACGCCCAGGGCGGTGTACTGGTCGATTATTCCGGAACCAGCGTCGCCACGGATACGGAAATGCGCCGCGCCATGCGGAACGCC
>JAEEGL015500188.1_pt1 | contig 14352 bp, 8 predicted proteins | sample 9134231 | NCBI WGS metagenome assembly JAEEGL01 (sample SAMN16246548, study PRJNA631951) | gut metagenome | biome: gut microbiome; feature: rumen; material: fiber-attached | host: Bos | place: Iran: Karaj | collected 2018-10
AGATATGATGTGGAGGAAGAAGCCGTTGATGGTTCCGGCAGTCCACAGACTGGGCAAGGTGCTTCGGTTCTGCCTGGTAGCATTGCCTCTATGTCTGCATTGCCATTCTTCAACATAAAGAACTATCAGACGTTCGTGTCTGAGGACTTCCAGCTTGTTTACAATCAACAAAAAGAAGTGTATGTTCCGCTGACTGGCCTACACAACGACGGCCCCACAGAACAGTTCAACTTCTATGTTTATTGTGTCAAGCACGATGGTTCAATGTCGTTGGTTCGGCCAAACTTCAGATTCAACAACACGCAATACAATCCAATGGAATACTCGCTTGAGGGTGGCACTAGTAATGAAGAAATGTCTGACGAGGAAAGAGTTGCCTACTATACCAACCTGATTGTCTATTACTGCGGATTAGTTGAAGACGTGGATAAGATTATCGGTAAGTCGAGAGATGTCCTCGGTTATGCGAAAAACAAATTGAATGAAGACTATAATAAGCTTACTCATGCAGATGAAGAAGGTATTGAACTCACCTTGAGGGATGAAGGAATGCAGGAAGTAGTGTATAATATGATTCAGAAATGCGACCAGTACTCAAGCGAGGTGAAGTCTTTCAGGAAAGATATCGCCCCAATCGTAAGGAATATCAAGGATATTAAAGTGATGTGGGGATATGTGAAGGACTGCATCAATTCCATCAAAACATACTCTGAGGATCTCTCATCCAGGAATGAATGCGAGAGAGTCGGATATATTTCTAAAAAGATTATAGACCTCAGTGCAACCTATAATCCTTTCACACCGATATTAAAGAAATACATAGATATAGGTGAAAAAGCTATTGAAGGAATACTTAAATTATCTTGGGCCTATAATCAACCATATCTTCCGCAGGATATGTGCGATAAGAAATTTACCATTAAAGTCAGTGTAGTTCAGAAGAATGGAATAGGCGTAAACTTCCCTTTCTGGGGTAGCGGCATCATAGAACAGGTAATAGTAAAGGGATGGAACAAGAAAGAAGGTGACAAACCTGCCATTGCAGAGGCACGTTTCAAGAGCGTAAAAGGAAGTGCGCTTGATTGGATTCCTCCCTTTGCTGCTGTCTTTGAACAAGATGGAATAGAGAATGGATACAACTTATTCTCGGATGGTGATAAAGCGTTTGAGCAATTATGGGCAGAGATCTACTGGCGTAATGGCAGAATTTCTTATGTTCCGTTATCACCAGATATAAAAGGCGTGGATTACTCACGATCGCTAAATTCTATTTTTACCATTACTTTCGATTCTGAACTTAATGGCATTGATTCTGTAGCAGACATTATTTATCTAAGGGAATAAAGCAATGAACAAAAATATAGTGACAATGACGCTTGCATTCGTTGCTATGAGTATGCAGGCGCAGGCAGTAACTTTCATCTCTGAAGGATTCGAGGCCGGTGTGAAAGCTCACTTGGGACTCAATTCGACGGATGAGGTCATGCAGTCGCAAACAGATACAATCACATCCATTGATATGTCGGGGCGTGAGATTGTGGACATCAGCGATGTCGCCTACCTTCCCAATTTGACATGGATAAACCTGAGCGAGAACAAGATTGAGGATGTCACACCATTGGCTTCGCTTGAACATATTCATTATGTAAACTTAAGTAGAAATGCTTTGGAGAGCATCAATCCTTTGGCGTTTGCTTGTACCGACAGCCTTCATGTGAATGTGGCCGACAACTACATTCAGGATTATAACTATCTGTTTAGTGTGACCTCATGTCAGCTTCAATTAGAAGGCATGGGTGCCCAGCAGGTAAAGAACGCACCTTACTTCGATGTCTATCAGCTGTATGCTGATGTGGACGAAGATGGGATGACGAAGGCTTGCTGGCGTGGTTACACGAATATGGAGGCGGATGTGACGTTGAAGTGTGGGACGCTGCAAGTGGCGGCACAGATGGACGGCTACACGAACAGCGTGGCTTTGCCAGAACTTGATGCTACCATGCAGGTTGTTCTTTCCAATGGTGAGACAGGCGACACGACTTACGTTGTGCCGCCAAGCACTCACATTGTGAAAGGCGGCGACGAGGTGACGATTGACACACAACTGCCAGAAAGTTACCAGATTGGTTACTTGCGTGCTTTGCACGGAACGGTTGAAGCTGACGGATTGACACTTCACTACATGGCTCCCTCGTCCATCGTTGTTGATACGCTCTACATGAGTTATTGTGAGGGGAATCGTATCAGGGGGTTCACGCAGTTGTACATTATGTCGCAGGAATTCCTCGGCGATGCCAACGGCGACGGCAAGATATCCATCACCGATGCTGTGTATGTGGTGAACTACGTGTTGCAACAGCCAGAAGCAGACTTCAATGCTGTAGCAGCGGATGTGAATGGCGACGGCAACATCACGATTACAGATGCCGTGATGATAGTGAACATGATTCTCAATGGCGGAACAAAGCAAGACTCGTATAATAATGGTGTTAAAGAACAGACAAACCAATAATAAAGAACAGAAAAATCAATAATTCTGGATTAAAAAAGAAAGTTTCTGTCAAAAAGTTTGCAGATATAAGCTACATGTATTACATTTGCAGCGCAATCAGTGCATATATATAACAATGAAACGTAATATTATGAAGAAACTATTTATTTTACTCAGCGCCTTGTTGGTCACAGTGGCAGCCCAGGCTGAAGACAACCTCGTTGTCAAAAACGTAGAAGTGCCCCAGGGTGGCACAGCCACCGTGAAAGTGGAACTCAATAATCCCGACCACACTTTTACCGCCTTTCAGATGGCGCTGCAGTTGCCCGAGGGCATCAGTGGCGTGCTGAATGACAAAGGCAAACTCGACATCGTGAATGGTGACCGTTTTGATGACCATGGTCTCTCCTCCAGTGTTATCACCGGTGGCTTCCAGTTAGCCTGTCTCTCCAACACCAGTGCTGCCATTGAGGGTACCAGCGGCGTGCTGTTCTCTTTCGATGTGCAAGCCGATGCAGCACTACAGGTGGGTGCTGAACTGACGGCCAAGTTCACGGGCATTGCCTTCACCACCACGGGCCAGGCTGTGGAAGTGACATTGGACGACGCCCCCTTCGTGATCACCATTGGCGAGCCCGACGACGGTTATATCAAGTTCAACGAAACCGACACTAAGTTGCCCAAGTACACCGCTGGTGAGAAGGGTAATGTGCGCATGACCCGTACCATCAAGGCAGAACAATGGAGCACCGTTGTTCTGCCATTCACGCTGACCAAGGCGAAAGCAGAAGCAGTTTTCGGTTCTGACGTGCAGCTGGCTGAGTTCGCAGGTTTCGAGACAGAGTACACCAACGATGAAGACTTGTCTCCCAATGCTATCACCATTAATTTCACCACTTATACCATGAATGCTAAAAATGGTATCACTGGTGGCAAACCCTACATTATCAAGACCACGAAGGACATCTACACCATTGAGGCCGAGGATGTGACGCTGAAAGATGTAGTGACAGACATCGTGAAAGCTGATGAATACGAAACCTCTGGCACGTTCACAGGTTCGTTCGTTATGACAACAGTTCCTGCCGATGGCTTGTTCATCAGCGAGAATAAGTTCTGGTATTCCACGGGTTCTACGGCTATCAAGGCCTTCCGCGGTTGGTTCGAGCTGGGTGCTGTTCTGGGCAAGGATACTGACTTCGGCGTGAAGATGGCTTTCATCGATGGTGAAGCCACTCGCATCAATGAGCTGAATCCTGCAGCTGCCAACGGCAGCATCTATGACCTGAGTGGCCGTAAGGTGAATCGTGCCCAGAAGGGTGTGTATGTCATTGATGGTAAGAAAGTGATCAAATAATTATCATTGACAATTCATCATTGTTTTTCAATTGTAAATCGCAAAATAAGCAGTATATGAAAAAGATATATTTGATACCAAGTGTAGTTCCCATGGACATGGGCAGTGAAAAGATGATAGCACTGAGCGGTGTAGGTGGAAACAACGGCATCGGCTGGGGCGGCATAGACACCGAAGGCGAAAAAGATCCCGAAGTGAAGGGCAACATCTTTGAAGAGAACCCGTTTGAATAAACATACACATCAACCTCGCAACGGCTGCTAACTGGATTCTGTTGGCAGCCGTTTATCCTTCAAATAAAGACGCTCTTTTTCCGGAATCAACGAATCATCTGAATCTCTAAACCTGACAAAACTTGCCGATGAAACGTTTAACCATGCTATTCCTGAGCCTGTGCTGCTCCACATTGTTTTCCTTTGCCGATCCCGTTGTGGAGGACGGCGTCTATTCTGTCTCCTGTCAGCAAGTGAACGGCTATGTGGCATTAGGAGTGTATCACTCTGTGAATCCTTATATATGTTATGTGCAGGACGGTAGCGAACTGACCGAAGATGCATATTGGGTGGTCACCCTCACCGACGGAGGTTATACCTTCCAGAATGAAGCCTCCGGGGAGTACCTCGTCTTTACTTATAATCGCGTGGACGCGTACTATAAATATCTGACGCTGTCCAGCGAGTTTCCGGAAGACGGCGGCGGCTACTGGAATATTATCCGAAACGATGACGGTTCCTTGTGCATCCGGAGCATGATGGATTTCTCTTATTATTGGAACCTGCGCGCCAAAGAGGGGCTGTTAGGCACTTACGCAGGCAGTGAACGTTCGGCCAACGAGCGGTACTATCTGACGAAGAAGAGTGATTCTTCCGGTTCCGATCCTGATCCCAACCCGCAGCCTGTGGCAGACACCTCCTTCCCTGCTGCCCTGCATGTCTTTCTGACGGACGGTAGAATAGAGGCTTATCCATTGAGTATTGTCACCTCGCACACCGAGGAGAACGGGCAGTTGACCATCGTGACAAAAATCGGCGAGACGTTCACCTACGCCTTGGACGACGTGGACCATGTGAGCGAGGAAGCGCCCACGGACTTCCCTACGTTCGAGTCCTTCAAGTTCAACAATAAGTTCAATGACCAGCTATTCACCGATGCGGTGGGCGAGATGGTGGACGATACAGTGTTCGTGACCATTGCCGCCATCGGTAAACGCCTGACACCTTCGTTCAAGCTGCCGGAAAGCGATTCAGAGATACAGGTTTATGTGGGCGGTCAGCGGCAGGACAGCAAGGTCAGCCGCCTGCGCTTCGACAAGGATATCTATTATGTGGTCACGCGACCGGGTATCACTATGTTGCTGCCAGATGACGAGCAGGGCACGACCTATTCCATGCAGCCCTATGGCCGCATGATTCGTGTGCATGTGGACTGGTTGACGGACAAAGCCGAGGTGCCCATTATCTATATCAACACCGAGAACAGCGAGGACATCACCAGCAAAGATTACTATCTCAACGCTACCATCAGCATTGACGGTCGCGGCATCTTCCCCTCCATGGAAGACACGCTCGTGCAGATCAAGGGTCGCGGCAACAGCAGCTGGGGATGGCCCAAGAAGCCTTACCGACTGAAGTTCGGAAAGAAGATGAAACCCCTGGGTATGAAGAAGGGCAAGAACTGGGTGCTGCTGTCCAACTACCAGACGGGTTCGCTCATGGCCAACGCCATCGGTATGAAAGCCGCGAACCTGATGGAAGCCAGCGCTGCCAACCATATCGTGCCTGTGGACCTCTATCTCAACGGCGCGTACCGCGGCAGCTACAACCTGACCGAGAAGGTGGGACTCTCCAATAACAGCGTGGAACTGGAAGACGATACGGCGGCCGCTCTGCTGGAACTGGATTCCTACTATGATGAGCCCGAGGGCCAGAAGTTCCGTTCCCAGCCCTATGAACTGCCCATCAACGTGAAGGAGCCCGACTTCTCCACGGACGAGACTTCCCTCACTTTAGAGATGGTGGAAGCGGCCTTCAACCAGTTTGCCCAGACGGTCTATGACGGCGGGGACTTCTCTGAGCACGTTGACATTGAGCAGTTAGTGCGCTTCCTGATGGTCAATGAGTTGATATGCAACTTCGAGCTGTATCACCCCAAGAGCACCTTCTGCTATCGCGAGAGCTTCGAGGCCGACACCAGCAAATTTGTCTTCGGTCCCGTGTGGGATTTGGACTGGGCTTTCGGCTACGAGGGACACAGCCGCTACTATAAGGACAACGCCACGAGCAACTACTGGGAAGACATGCCCTTCAATGAAGTCCGTGATTTCCTGAAGGACCTGCGCTTCAATTACAGACCCTTGGGCGTGCTCTATCAGGAACTGTGGGAGAAGTTCATGGAGGAAGACCTCACGGAGCTGATGGAATTTTGTCAGGACTATTATGACTTTGCCCACGCCTCCTTCGAAAACAACCGCTATGTATGGCGCGACTACACCGATTACTCCGAACAGGTTTCCTTGGCTGCCAATTGGTTGCAGACACGCGCCAACCAGATTTATCAGGACATTCTCATAAATAATAAGGAACGCGTGAAAGTCACCTACGATTACGTCTATGACGGCCGCGTCATCTACAGCGAGACCGCGCAGGTTTTCGAGGGCAGCGCGCCCACTCCTTCGCAGGCCGGCAACTCGTTACTCACTATCGAGCCTGTTGGCGAACTGCCGGATGCCGTCACGGCCGGCGACCGCTACACCTATCAGGTCAACTGGAACGGCCCCTTCGAGTTCACACATTCGTTGACCGATGCTCATTGGTACAACATGACCATCCGCTCCAACTATTATGTCTGCAAGGATGAAGGAGAACCCTATTATCCTGTAGGCTGGGCAGATGACGAGACATTGCAACAGCCTGAATTCCAGTGGGCCTTTGGCGGTGACCCGTTCCATATTAAGGTCTATAACCGCGCCACGGGTCTGAGTCAGGTGCTGACGCTGGACGGCGAAGCCAGTGGTAATCAGGTCAATGCCGTGATGCGTTCGGGCAACTACAGCTGGATCATCAACTCCAATTCAGACGGTTTCGTGCTGAGCCCAGAGGGCTATCCCAACGTCTGCCTCAACCAGATAGGCGGGGCTAACGGCCCGCTGCAGACCTGGAATGACAATAACAGCCCCAGTGACAACGGCTCCACCTTCCGCATCGTTCAGGAGATAGAAAATGACATGGTGTATGGCGACGCCAATGGCGATGGCAAGGTGAGCATCACCGATGCGGTGTATGTCGTCAACTACGTGCTGCAACAATCGGCTGCGGACTTCTGCGAGGAAGCTGCAGACCTGAACGGCGATGGCCATATCACTATAACCGATGCCGTGATGATTGTCAACATCATCCTCGGACAAGGGCAGAACGTGAAGGCTGGGCAGCAGCTGCTGGAACCACAATAAGTTATGTAAGTTGAAAGTTGAGAGTTGAAAGTTGAAAGTTCTTCAAGCGTGAAGCGTCGCAAGCGCCGAGCGGAGAGTTGAGAGTTGAAAGTTGGAAGTTGAAAATTAAGAATTGAAAATTGAGAGTTGAACAGATTCATAATTCATAATTCACAATGATGAGATCAGCTATTCTTTTCTTGGTGAGTACCCTGTTGGCTGCAATGGCTCAGGCTGCTCCGATAACCGAACAGCAGGCTATGCAGAAAGCGCAGGCGTTCTTGCAGGGCAAACAGTTGGTTCAACAAAGCCGGAAGATGCGACGTGCACTGCAGAACAAAGCGTCCAACCCTGTCCTATATGTATTTAATGTAGAAGAGGATGGTGGTTTCGTCATTGTCAGTGGTGATGACAGCACTGATGCCATCCTGGGTTATGCCACACAGGGACGCTATGATGAGGGTCTGATGCCTGAGAACTTCCGTGCCTGGATGCAACAGACGACAGCCGAGCTGGAGGCCTATCAGCGTTCAACAAAGGACGTAGCGTCACAGACTTCGGGCAAGATGCAGGCCGTCAAGCGTGTGCCTGTCCACGCCAAGATTGACCCGCTGATCATCACCACGTGGAATCAGGGCAACGCTAATAATGCGAGCAACACCGATGGTGTGTATAATGTCCATCTTCCCATGATTAACGGTATGTATCCGTGTACGGGTTGTGTGGCCACAGTCGGCGCGCAGGTGATGTATTATTACAGATGGCCAGAGGCAGAGACAGAGAGTGTGCCCGGTTACACTGCTGTTCCTGCTTCTGATGCCAACACCAGTGCAGCTCTGCCTCCTATTCAGTTCCAGTGGGACAAAATGCAGAGTAGCTACGCCTTTAATGATCCCAACACAGATGCCGTCAATGCAGTGGCAGACCTGATGCTTTATTGCGGTTATGCCGCACAAATGAGCTATGGAATCAATGCCTCTGGTGCTTCTTCCTCAACACTCGCACAGGGGATGTCGACGTATTTCGGGTATCAAGACTCGTGGCGCTTTGTGGATCGTGAAGACTATTCCATCAGCGAGTGGGATGAACTGATTTATAATGAGCTGGCTTGTGCCCGCCCCGTCATATATAGCGGTGCATACAATGGCGGCCACGCCTTTATCTGCGACGGTTATGACGGCGATGGACTGTATCACTTCAACTGGGGCTGGGGAGGTGACTATAACGGTTACTTCAAGTTGCAGGCCACCAATCCCAGTGGTGCCAGTGATATCACCGATATGGGATTTATTGCCAGCAATTCCTGCATCATAGGCTTGCAACCCAGTTCATGGCCTGCCATTGTCGATGTCAATGCCGATGACACATGGGAGAAGACAGTGATCGAAGGTCTCGTGGCAACGGCCAGTGGTGTGACGGTGGAGGGTTCCTCGGTGAAGACGAGTTTCTATAATTTCAACGATGAGGCCTGTGGTTTCGGCTTGGGCATCGGAGAACTGAAGAATGACGGAACATTGACTCTTATCGATACGAGCAAAGAAAATTACAAGGGAACCTCACTTCCTTACGGATACGGTTTTCCCAGTCTCTCATTTGACTTCTCTTCCTACAACCTCAGTGACGGTACGCATCAACTGGTTCCCATCTGTCTGTTGAATGGGCAGACGGAATGGCAACGCTGTAAGCCGGCAGATCTGTCTTTTGAAGTGACGGTGACGGGCACGCAAAGGGATATTACGGTTCATCCCATCAAAATGTTGACGATCAATGCGTTTGAACTTGCATCGGGAGGCATTCCCGATTGCTCTCAGTCAATACGGTTGAATGTAACCAATGACGGTGATCACCTTGAAAAGGAGTTGTTTGTCTTTGTGGGGACAGCAGATGATAAAGGTGACTGGGCTGGTTACCAGATAGTCCGCATAGCAGCCGGCAACACCAAAGAGTATCGTATGTCCATAGGTTCACTGGCGGCAGGCACTTATACACTTTGGCTCACTGGCAACTATAGCGGAACAGAAGTCCTGGCAAAACAGGAGATAGTTATTAAGCAGGACCTGACAGCCACACACTTTGATTTCATTGGCAAGAAGATAGAGGATAAAGTGCTGCAGGTGGATGTGACGGTGGAGAACAAGGCCGGTGATTACATCCAACCTCTCTACTTGTTTGCCAGTACAACAACCGAGAAGAAGTTGGTGTATGCCGCCGGCTCGGCCATCGAGAGTGGCAGCGATGAGACGGTGACCTTCTATTTCCAGCCGGACAAGGCCGGAACCTGGAACCTCTGGCTGGCAACAGACGTGAAGGGCACGAATGTGATCGGGCAGGATGCAGTGGAGATTGCAGAGCCGCAAGAGGCCAAACTCAGCATCACATCACAACTCCCGGATTTGAAGGACGGTAAGATTCAAGCAGAGAACATGACCGTCCGCGTGAATGTGAACAACAGCGGCACCAACGCCTATGATGACGTCATTAGGGTTGACCTGTACAAACAGAAACCTGGAACGTATTCTGGTTCAAGGGTTGCCATTCAGCGCAAGGAAATCACATTGGAGCCTGCAGCCAGCACTTCTTTGGACTTTACGTTTGACAATGTGGAAAATGGTAGCAGCTATTTCTACGGGGTTTACTACTATTCCAAAGGTCAACAAGTGTCGGGCGATAGCAGTTCTGCCTATGAATTCTGCTATACGCCAGCCCAGCCTGTTATCGCGGGTGATGCCAATGGTGACGGCAAGGTGTCCATCACAGATGCCGTGTATGTGGTCAATTACGTTCTGCAACAACCAGCTTCGGACTTCTGTGAGGAAGCGGCCGACCTGAATGGCGACGGCCACATCACCATCACAGATGCCGTGATGATTGTCAACATCATTCTTCAGGATACTTATTGATAGCAGCGTCCATCACGGGAATCCGCTGTTCTACCCATTGGCGTAGGCGGCGGTATTCCTCGTCGGGATTGATGCGCTCACGAGGTGCCCACCACCAATTCCCTCCGTCTTTATAGATGGGCCAGCGGTCATCGTTACGGCGGATGGCCTCGCGGAGCTGGGCGCGGTAATTGTCTAAACGGGTGAAGACGGTATCTACGAGGGCATCCTTCACGTCGGCCCAACGCTCCTTGTAGGCACGTGTGAAGTCCTTGCTGGCAAATAGGGCAAGGAAGAACTTGGTGCCGTTCTTGTAGTTGGGCTTCAGGGGATTGTTGCCGTAGAGCAGTTTCTGCGAGCCGTAATAGGTGTGACCGCTATACATGTTGCTCCAGTCGAAGTCGAAGCCTGCATCAAAGTCCCAAAGGGGTCCGAAGTGCCAGATGCGGTCGGCGGTGCGGTGCATATACATGGAACGCGGAGCGTCCAACTCCACGTTGCAAGTCAGTTCCTGCACGATCAGGAAGTCGATGAGGCTCTGCACGTCTAATTGCTGGCGCACGCTCTTGAGGTTATGACCATTGATGAGGTACTCCAGATAACCCAATTCATTGCGGATGTCCTTCTTCACGTCCTCGGTGAGTGCCTCATCCTTGGGATATTTGACGGCCACAGGCAGGTTGTAGGTCATTGACCAGAAGTTGTTGGTGGCATTGGGGGAGAGATTGGGACCATCATCTGCATCGAGGCAGATGAGCACATCGTCTTCACCGATGTCAACGCGATGTCCCCCCCGTTCTATCTGTTCGCAGAGTTGGTAGAGTCCTTCGTATTCCTCATTGATATAAACTTCGCAGAAGCGGTTGTGAGGCGTGAATGCAAATCCGAGATAGCGGCCCACCTCGTTGGCGAAGGCATTCATCATGAAAGATCCGTCGCGCCAGTTGGCCAGCAGCACCCATGTACGGTCGCTGTTCATTTGCAGCACACGTTGTTTCTCATTGAACTTGACTTTGTAGGGGCGGCGGCCATAAACAAGCGGGTCGCCGTCATAGGCATACCAATTCCATGTGGAGTTGCCGCGTCCGCGAATGCGGCCGTCAGCCTCAAAATCGGGGAAGAGTGTGCCGCCGTCCATGCGGAAGTGTGCGTCCTTCCATTCTTCCTTGGAGGTGATGGCTTTGCCGTCCTCAGTAGTGATATGGAGCACCGCGTTGCGAAAATCTACCGTGCCAAAGGTAATACTATCTACTGCCGTTGCGGCGTGGTCAAACCTCCGTGTACCATCGCGGAAGACAAGACGCTCATCCGCTGTGGATACGGTATCGAGAGGCAACTGATAGAATAGCCCCTTATTGGTGAAGACGTTCATGGGTCGCTCTGTCTGTGCCCACAAGGACAAGGGAGCCGTCAACGCCAGTGTGCAGATGAGGAATAGGCGGTTCATGACTGATAATGATGTGAGTTCATAAATCATAAGTAGGTGTTCATCATTAGTTTTAGGTGTGTTCTATTAATTAAACACACCTATAATTACACGCACCAACGAATAATCATGTAAACTAATGTTGAATACCTACTTGACACCATTTACGTGGAAAGATTACAGCTACCGTGGTGAGCACCGCCCTTTAACTCATGAGGGGCAATAACATCACCTTTTCGTTAGTCCTTGTCTGTGCCGTCAATCTTCGACATCTTGTCGTTGGCGTAGTCAAAGGCGTAATAGGCTTTCTTGGGCTTCAGAACCTTGAGGAACTCTGTGTGATATTTTTTCTTCACTTCCAGTTCTTTGGCGGCGCACTCAAACTTGGCCTCCAAGAGCTGAGTAGCCTGTGCGTCGGTGAGGGTTCCGGCTTTCTCTGCACTCTTGTACTTGTCCTTGAGGTCGTCATACTTTTTCTCGGCGGCTTTCTTCTCGGTGAGGTAGGCTTTGAGGATGGGACTGAACTTGGCCTCGGTGGCTTTGTCGAGACGGAGGTTGCGCAGGGTGTAGGCATAGCGTTTCTCCAGTTTGGACTGGGCAAAGGCGGGTGTGGCGGCTGTCAGGAGCGTGATGGCGGCCATGAGTGAGAGGATAATCCTTTTCATTTTAGTTCACTTGAGAGCCATACCCCCGTGTATGGCTGAAAAAAGGTTGTTGTTGCGGCCATACACGGGGGTATGGCTCTACCGATAAATATTAATATTGAATATGTATATATATTGACAACAAATGTGGTGAAGGGTTTAATGGGGGATTTATGATAGTAATCTCTTGAGCAGGTCGGGGCGGTTCATGCGGCGGAGTTCGGCTTGGATGCGGTGGCGCTCTTCGGGTTTGTACCAGAAGAAGAACATGCGTTGTGCCTGTTTGTCGCGTGGCGTGCGAGCCACGTATATCGGTTGCAGGGTCTCGGGGTCATAGCCGGTGGCATACATGGTGGTAGCGGTGGTCATGGGCGTGGGCGTGAAGTCCTGTACCTGTTCCAAATGGAAGTCCAGCCGGCGGGTCTCAATGGCCAGCTCCGCCATGTCCTCTTCGTGGCAGCCAGGGTGGCTGCTGATGAAGTAAGGGATAATCTGCTGGCGCAGACCTGCTTGTCGGTTGATGCGGTCAAACTGCTGTTTGAAGGCATGGAAAAGGCGGAAGGAGGGCTTGCGCATGAGGCGCAACACGCGGTCGCTGGTGTGTTCGGGAGCCACCTTCAGGCGGCCGGAGACATGATGGAGGATGAGTTCGCGGGTATAGTCGGCTGCGGCGCGGTTCAGGGCCTCGTCTTTCCAGTCGTGCAGCAGCAGGTCATAGCGCACGCCGCTGCCAATGAAGCTTTTCTTCACGGCAGGCAAGGCATCCACGGCGTGGTAGATATCAAGGAGCGGGCGGTGATCGCCGCTCAAGTTGGGACACACCTCGGGATGGATGCAGGAGGGGCGTCGGCAACGCTCGCAGGCGCGGCTGTTCTTGCCTTTCATACCGTACATGTTGGCCGAGGGTCCTCCCAGATCTGACAAGTTGCCGCGGAAGCCTGGCAGTTTCGTGACGGCTTCCACTTCGCGGAGGATGCTTTCTCGGCTGCGGCAGACCACGAATTTGCCTTGGTGGGCCGAAATGGTGCAGAAGGCGCAGCCGCCGAAACAGCCTCGGTGCAGATTGATAGAGAAGCGGATCATCTCGTAGGCAGGTATGCGCTTGCCCTCGTATCTGGGATGTGGCAGGCGGGTATATGGCAGGTCGAAGCTGCGATCCAGCTCCGCTGTGGTCATGGGAGGGTAGGGGGGATTCACCACCACCCATTGGTTACCCGTCTGTTGAATCAGCCGCTGGGCATGAACGCGGTTGCTTTCCTCTTCGATATGATGGAAGTTTTCTGCATGGCAGCGTGGCTCGCGGAGGCTGTCCTCATAGCTGTGAAGCACGATGTCCTCGGGTGTGATACCGCGGGGGATGTCGGCTTCCGATGTGTGTAAGGTCACGGTCTGGGGTATCGGCGTCTCATGTCCGTCTGTACCGTTCACGGCTTCGCGGAGGGCGGTGGCGGTGAGCTGGGCATTACCCATTTCGTCGTAGGAGAGGGCGGGGTGGTAGTTCTCCAACAGTTCCAAGGCGCGGCGTGTCAGTTCCAAAATAGGTTGCTCGCCCATACCGTAGGTGATGACATCTGCGCCGCTGTCCACGAGGATGCTGGGTCGCAGGCGGTCTTGCCAGTAGTCATAATGCGTCAGGCGTCGCATGGAGGCCTCGATGCCGCCGAGCACCACGGGCACGTCGGGATATAGCCGTTTGACAATCTGTGTATAGACGATTGTTGGATATTCCGGGCGCAGGTCGTGACGACCATCCGGGCTGTAGGCGTCCTCGCTGCGTAGCCTGCGGGCGGCCGTGTATTTGTTGACCATCGAATCCATGCATCCCGGAGCCACACCAAACCAGAGGCGCGGACGTCCCAGACGCTTGAAGTCTCGCAGGTCTCCGTGCCAATCGGGTTGCGGGATGATGCATACACGCAGTCCCTCTACCTCCAGCAGTCGGCCAATAACTGCCACACCAAATGAGGGGTGATCCACGTAGGCGTCGGCACTCAGCAGTATAACGTCGGCCTCGTCCCAACCGCGCAGTTGCATCTCGCGGCGAGTGGTAGGAAGAAAGTCAGAGAGAGAGGGCAATGGGGAGAGGGTTTAGGGTTTGGAGTTTAGAGTTTAGGGTTTAGGGTTTAGA
>JAEEGL010974619.1_pt1 | contig 14351 bp, 10 predicted proteins | sample 9134231 | NCBI WGS metagenome assembly JAEEGL01 (sample SAMN16246548, study PRJNA631951) | gut metagenome | biome: gut microbiome; feature: rumen; material: fiber-attached | host: Bos | place: Iran: Karaj | collected 2018-10
AGTACTTTCTTTTTATTTTTGCAAAATGAATAACTACAAATACATAGTATTATGAAAAAAAGTCTATTGTTTTTTTTGTTAAGTCTGCTGGGCATGACCCAAGCAGTGGCACAAGATTCTGGGTGGGACTGGGACGAATCCGGCTACCTTCACATTGTTCGTGAGGGCGTGAAGTGGGTCAATGAGAAGGTTATCATCAATCATGGTGACACGACCAGCTTTTACTACATCTACGAATTCAATGGTGAAGACAATGACCCTCGCTGGACAAATATGAACGGTCAAATAAACAAGGCTTGCTATTATTATACAGGAGACAATCTGGATGTGGAAAGAGATAGCCTGATAGCCGGATTGAGGGATAATAGCGAAGTCACTTGCTTTAGAAATCATGCGTATGATAAAGTACTAGAGGAGGATAGAGCATTATTCAGATTAATGTGGTATTCCGATGGAGGTACCAAAATTCTCTACAATTTTTATTATCCACGCTGGAATTGTGTGGGTTATTATTTGGATTGCCAAGAGTGGAGTCAGGAATGCTATGGTACTGAACCCTTCTTGGAAAAGGAGAACTTCACTGAAATAGAGCCTCTTGAAATCGAGGGTTACTCCTGCAGCCGTTACACCTATGTCAATGAGCAGGGCGAACCGTTGTGCTACATTGTCGAGGGCATCGGTTTTGACAGCTATAATATGGGTGACCTGTTGACGCCGTTTACCCGCGAACCTGACCCCGATGCGGACTATCAGGAGTATTGCGGGCTGTGCCATGTGGTCAAGGATGGCCAGATCATCTACAAGGGCATGCGCTACACCCCCGACAACATGACGGGCGTCGACGAGGTGCGGACAGACCAGCCCAAGCGTCACAATGTTGACGACAACTACTACAACCTGATGGGCCAGGCCGTGGGCAAAGCATTGCCCAGCGCGCCCGGCATCTACATCCACCAGGGGAAGAAGATAGTAGTCAGGTAATGTTCGCTTAAACGAGCGGCTTAATGCTTAGAGGGGGCATCCGCTTTTGTCCTCGATGGCGGCATTGAATAAAACATGAATGGCCATGAATGACCATGAATGATCAAAATAATATTTGATGGAAATTCGTGGGCCTTTATGGTCATTCGTGTTACTCAACAACGACCGCTGATATAACAACAACTCTCTTATAAAAGGAAAACAATCAATACAATAAGTACAAATCGTTGACAATCAGTTGATTTTGTATTTATTGTATTGATTGTTGTTTTAGTCCGTTGTAGCCTTGTGTGAGTTAGAGGCCGGCGATGCGGACGACGGGGCCGAAGGGGCGCAGGGTGTCCTCGTTGCCGCCGTTGGTGGTGAGGATCCAGGCCAGGGGCTTGTGGCGTTTGTCGTCGGGGACGTGGGGTTTGGCGGCGTAGCCGTCGGTGAGGAAGACCAATCCGTCGTATTCCTCATGGTCGTAGTAGAAGTCGATGGCTGGCTGGAAGTTGGTGCCGCCACGGCCGGTGACGCGGATGCTGCGGGTGGCCTGCTTGAGCAGCAGGGGCTTCTCGGTGGTGATTTTGCTGTCAAACTCGATGACCTCGATGCTCTCGATACCCTGCTTGAAGAAACGGTTAATGACGGCGAGGAATTTTTTAATGTCCTCGTCGGGGACACTGCCGCTGACGTCCACAGCGACGAGCAGACGGGTGCTGTAGGCATATTGGCTGCCCATGGCGTCGAAGCCGTAGCGGCGGTTGGGGCGCATGCGCGTCAAGTGGCGCTTGGTGCTCAGGATGCTGGCACGGAACTGGCTGAGGATGGCACGGAAGTTCTGCTTGCTCACCAGGGTGCTCTCGATGAGCGCTCTGAGGTCACCGCTGAGTGAGCCCCACTGGTTGCACCGCTGCGCAGTCTCAATCTCGTGGTTGACCTTCTCGCTCATGAGTTCGTCCTCTTCCCACAGCGATGCGCCGGCATCGGCGTCGAGCAGGCTGTCGGTCAGGTCGCTGCCTTTGCCATCCTGCCCGTTAGCGTCGCCGCCCTGTCCGCTGGAGGGCAGTTCCATGTCGATGGGAATGCCATCGGCATCGGCGTTCTGTTCGAGTTGCATGACCTGGCCGGCCATGAGCGAATAATACTGCTCAAAGGCCTGGTCGCGCTCGATGTCAAAGATGTGCGGCGGCTCCAGCCCGATGGTGTCCATGCCCTCGAGGTTGTCACACAGCGTCAGGTCGCTCGACAGGCGCATGACGTCGCGCCGCGGGTTGTAGGGCTGACGCTGATAGGGGTGCTTGAGGATGATGCGCACGACCTCGGCCTTAAGGCGCAGGGCCAGCTGTGTATCATCGAAGTGCTCCAGCCGAGCCGGGTTGTACTCGATGATGCCCTTGCCGCACCGCATGTCGCAACCCATGTTGTCGTTGCGCTTGATGGCGTGGGTGCACAACACGGCAAACAGGAGCGGCTCGGTGAGGAACCAGTCTTGCGAGAGGTTTTTTATGCGTTCTCCGACGGTCATCACAGGTCGTTAATCATCTGGTTAATCAAGGTCAGCGCATCGCGGCAATCCATCATGATGTAGGCGTTGGCGTTAGGATAGGTCGCGTTCTCGAAGAAGGAGGCGAAGTGGGCGATGGCCTCCTGGCGTCCGTTGCCCAGCATCCAGCGGATGTAGCGCACCAGGTTGTGACCGATTCTCTCGCTCTCACCCTTGTTCACACCCAATTCCAGCACTTGGTAGATGCCTTCGTTGATGATAGCGATCTGGGGCATGGTGTAGGTGGCCAGGTCTTGCTGGCAAGCCGTGAAGTCGTTGAGTACCTCGCGGGCGGTGAGCATGCGCGACTGGTTGAGCGACTGGATGAACATCGATGCCGAGCGTGCGCCAATCACGCCAGTAATCATCTTGGCCAGGCGGTTCATGTCGGTGATGTTGCCGCTAGACTGCAGTAGGCCAGAGACACGCACCCAGGCACGGCGGTCGGGCGTCTTGTCGAAGGTACCCTTGTTGATGTCCACGTTCTTCTCCAGCTCGTCGGGGTGCTCCTCGATGAAGGTGATGACACGCTGGTCCACGCCGTGCTGCTTGGCCCAGAAGAGCCATTCGCCCACCGTGGGTGAGAAGAAATAGACGTTGAAACGCGACACCAGAGCGGGGTCGAGGTCGGTGAGCTGGTATTCCTCGCCGTCGTTGACGGCAGCGATGACACGGCTGCCAGGAGGCAACGAGCGCCCAGCTAACTTGCGGTTAAGCGACAGGTCCATGACCGATTGCAGGATTTCGGGTCTAGCACGGTTCATCTCGTCGAGGAACAGCACCACGGGTTTGTCGTCCATGGGGAACCAATAGGGCGGCATGAACTCGGTCTTGCCGGTTGCCTCGTCCTTGTTGGGCAGACCAATGAGGTCGCCCGGGTCACTCATCTGTCCCAGGAACAGGGCGATGACGGGAATGCCCTGATCCTCGAAGTGGCGGGTGATGATTTCGCTTTTACCAATGCCGTGTTTACCCACAAGCAGGATGTTCTGTGTCGATGGCGTGGTCTCGAGAATGGTCTTGAGGTCGCCAGTGTTGATGGTGATAGCCATATTTAGTTTTTAGTTGTTAGTTCTTAGTTGTTAGTTTCTAGTCCCTAGTTTCTAGTCCGTAGTTGTTAGTTGTTGTTAGTCTTGAGACCTTTGGGCGGTAATCCATGCGGCCTTCTTGCGGGGGCCAATGAGGCGGTAAGGGAACAGGCGGGCGAGTTCCAGCAGCCGCGGGATATAGCCCAAGTCGTGAGTGATGCGTGCCTGGATATCGCCGCCCTGATTCAGGTCGATGACCATGGCCCTGCCGTGGCTCAGGCGGATGTGCAACTCGTGCCGATCATTCTCCTCGTCCTCGGTGAGATGATATTGCCACTGGGTACCCTTCATACAGTCGTCAACGAGCAGTTGCAGGTGTGATTTGGGAACCTCGACAGGTTTGTTTCCACCTCCATCCACCAGACGATGCAGCCAACCCTTGATGCCACTGTGGCGGGAAGGTTGTTCGTCTTTTGGAGCCTCGTCCTGGGTTTGCGGTGCCCTTTGCCAGTCGTCACGCACCTCGCCACGCACGGTGAAACGTCCGTCACGCGCCATGAAGGCAAACTCCACCATGTGTGGCTTTACCAGATCGAGGTGATTGATGAAATCGTCGTGAGGAATGGGCAGATCCAGAGTCTTATAGGCGTTGAGTCGCACCAGCAGGTGACCCTTGTGGCCGTCGGCATGACGCTTATCAAAGCAATAGGTGATGCCTGTGCCGTCGAAGTAACGAGCGAGATATGCGTCCATGTTGTTCATGGCCATGTTGCGCATCTTCACGCCCTTGCTGTCGGCCTTGAAGGCATTGGCGATGTTTTCACGCCACTCGGCGGCATGGTCGAGAAAGACCTGTGTGGCATTTACCAGGCGGCTGCGGTCGATCATTTCCATGGGAGCGCCACTCCACTGCTGATGAAAGTGCATCTCCTCGATGTCGATGCGCGCAGTGACGGCATTGCCCTGCACAGCATGACACAATGTCAGTCCACAGGGTGACTTCACATTCATTCCCAAGCCATAATTGCCCAAATCAACCAGCTGCACCATATCGCTGGTGACAATGCCATTGACCAGCTGGCTCTGGGCCGCCTCATACTCCTGCAACATGCGTGCGCTCAGGCGCGGTCCCGTGCCTATGTGGCCGTTGGCGCCTGGTCTGTCACCGAAGGCAGGCTTCATTATATGGTCAATCTCGCCAGCCACTCGCTGTGACTCGCTTCCTTCAACGTCGGTATAAGTATAAATAAACATCATCCACGAAAAAGCAAAAACCGTGCCTACTGCCACATGGCAAAAACCAAAATCTAAAAAGGTGGTGCAAGCCGAACGCAATGAAGCATGCTTTCAATTGCTGAGGCGCAGCCCACCTTGCACGAGTAAAGCGAGTGAAACTAACAACTAAAAACTAACAACTAAAAACTAACAACTAAAAACTATTTACTACCTTTGCAACCGAGTTATGCAATTCGACACTTATACATACGCTCTGTTCCTGCCTCTGGTGTTTTTCATCTACTGGGGTTTGCGACGCCATCTCAAGTGGCAGAATCTGTTCCTGCTAGTTGCCAGCTACGTCTTCTACGGCTGGTGGGACTGGAAGATGCTGGGACTGATCGTGCTCACGTCGCTGTCCACCTACGGCACAGCACTGATGATGCGTGGCGACCGCTCGGGCCATGACCGCGGTTGGGCTGCCGCCAACATTGTGCTCAATCTGGGCATTCTGGCGGTGTTCAAGTATCTGAATTTCTTGCGGGACAGTTTCGTGCACCTGCTGGGTTTGTTCGGCGTCAATCCAGACTGGCCGACGCTGCACATCCTGCTACCCGTGGGTATCTCATTTTATACTTTCCAAGCCATCAGCTACACCATCGACGTGTACCGCCGGGATGTCAAGCCCACGCGCGACGTGGTGGCATTTGGCGTGTTCATCGCCTTTTTCCCGCAATTGGTGGCAGGTCCCATCGAACGTGCGACCAACCTGCTGCCTCAGTTCTTAAAGCAGAAGGAATTTGACTATGACACAGCCGTCATCGGCATGCGCCAAATCCTTTGGGGTTTGGCCAAGAAGGTCATTGTTGCCGACAGCGTGGGCTATTATGTTGACCAGTTGCTGTATAATCCTTATTACTATGCTGCTCCTAGCATGATCTGGGCAGGCATCCTGTTTGCCGTGCAGATCTATGCCGACTTCTCGGGTTATAGCGACATCGCCATCGGTTCGGCCCGCCTGCTGAACATCAGGTTGAAGGCCAACTTCCGTTATCCGTTCTTCTCCCGCAACATGAAGGAACTGTGGCAACGGTGGCACATCTCGTTGATGACCTGGTTCCGCCACTATGTCTATTTCCCGTTAGGAGGCTCACGCCGCGGCAAATGGCGCACCGCCTTGAACGTGATGATTGTATTCTCGTTGTCGGGACTATGGCATGGTGCCGACTGGACCTTTGTCATCTGGGGCACGGTCAACGGCCTGCTTTTACTGCCCTATGTGTTCATGCCCCGCAAGCAGTTGAGCGAGCATGCCACATGGCGCGAACTGCCGCAGTGCCTGCTGACATTTTTCCTGTTCGCGATGGTGTTTATCGCCTTCCGCGCCAACGGCATCACCCATCTGGGCGAGATTTGTGACGTCATCGTGAACGGCTCGTGGAGTCAACGCCCCGTCTTTGGTCAGCCCATCTTCTACATCGTGCCGTTCTTCCTTATCGAGTGGCTGGGTCGCAAGCAGGAGTTCCCGCTGATGCGCCTGCCCTTCCCCACTGTCGTTCGGTGGATCATCTATTGGGGTCTGCTTGCCGGGATTTCCATTGCCAGCCTTGACCGCAACATGCAGTTCATCTATTTCCAGTTCTAAAGCATGATGAAAGGGCGACAAGGAATCCGTAAGTTTGTGTGCCGCACGTTGCTGGCGTTATTGCCAGTAGCGGCTTTTCTTGTGCTCTATATCATCGTGGACCCGTTCAAAGTAGTTCACCCCTATGACGGCATCTCGATTGCCCCAAGCGACACGCTGGAGCGCATGCCCAACAAGCGCTATGTTGCTGTCGAAGGCCTGAAATACTACAACCCCACGCAGCATTACGACTCGTTTATCTTCGGGTCATCGATATCGTCCAATTTCACTGCCGCCGCCTGGGCCAAGCACCTTCCCGACACGGCCAGTATCTACCACTTTACTGCCGGAGCCGAGACCCTGTCGGGCATCCGCGACGAGTTGCGTTACCTCATCGACCACGGCTACCCTGTACGCCATGCGCTCCTGATTATGGAAGAAGAGATGTTCAGCCGTCCCAAGCGATATGAGGAGATGCCTTTTGTACCCCACTACGACGTGTCGCCAGCCATCACGCGGCTGCACTTCCATCGGCTGCACTTCAACGCCTTCCGCGACCCCTATCTGTTCCTGTACAAACTGTGGCCCACGAAGGCAGTAGCCGACAAGCTGCTCGAAGACGGCAAGATGACGACCATCCCCAGCGGACGTGACGAACTCATCAACGAGGATTCCAGTCTGGGCTTGGACTCTGTCATTTTGGGAAATCCTGACAGGTATTATGCCGAGCGGCAGTGGCTGGTGGACATGGTTCCCACGCCCAACCCCAAGCCCTTGTGCATAGATGCCGATGCCCTGAAGACCCTGCTAGAGATTGCCGACCTGCTCAACCGTCATCACATCGACTATGTTGTAATCGTGCCGCCGCAGTTCCGCAAGGCAGGGCTATCGCCCATCGACCATGCCGTGTTGTGCGAGATTATGGGACAGGACAGAGTAAACGACTTCAGCCACGACAGCGAACTGATCCACGACCTGCACAGCTACTATGACGGCGTCCACATCCTCACGTGGCGCTGCTCGCAACTCATCGACCGATGCTATTCTGACGCACCGGCTTTAACGTTCATTTCCCGCTAAGACAAAAAATCAAAAATGCTCTAGAGTCCTTTTGCTATTGTTCGAAGGACTCACTGACGAGTTTGAGGCTGTCGATGATATCGATGTGCTGTGGGCACTGTGCCTCGCACTGTCCACACTCGACACACTCGCTGGCCTTGCCGCGGTTCTTGGAAATCAGGTCGTAATAGAGTTTGCTGTTACTTTTCAGTTCCGGGAACTGCCGCATGGTGTTGTACAGGTTGAAGTACTCGGGGATGGCAATCTGTTGCGGACATCCCTCGGTGCAATAGTGGCAGACTGTGCAGGGAATGGCGATGGCGTCGCGGATGACCTCAGTCGCCTGGGTAATGATGCTTTGCTCCTCGTCGTTGAGGGGCTGGAAATCCTGCATGTAAGACGTGTTGTCCTCCAGTTGCTCCATGTTGCTCATGCCGCTGAGCACCATCATCACGTTGGGCAGCGACGCGCAGTAACGGATAGCCCACGAGGCAGGGCTGGCATCGGGATTGTAGTCCTTGAACAGGCGATCGATGGCTTCGGGCACATGGGCCAGCGAGCCACCCTTGACCGGTTCCATGACGATGACGGGTTTGCCATGCTTGACGCACAAGTCATAGCACGTTTTGCTCTCGATGGCAGGGCTGTCCCAATCCATATAATTGATTTGCAGCTGGACGTATTCCACCTCGGGGTGTTTTTCCAGGATTTCGGCCAGCAATGCCGAGTCATCATGGAAAGAGAAACCGATGTGACGTATCTTGCCCTCGGCTTTCTTGCGTGCGATGAATCCCCATCCGTCCATTCGTTCCATTACCTCAACGCGCTCGCGATTGAGTGCATGCAGCCAATAGTAGTCAAAATAATCTATGCCACATTTCTCCAACTGCTCGTTGAAAATACGCTCCAGGTCACCCTCTTCTTTAATGGCCCACACGGGCATCTTGCTGGTGACCGTGAAAGACTCGCGCGGATAACGCTTGACGACCGCTTCACGCAGCGCCACCTCGCTGGTGCCACCGTGATAGGGATAAGCGGTATCGAAATAGGTAAAACCTCGCTCGATAAACCTGTCGGCCATCAGCTTAAACTGTTCGATATCGATGCTCGTCTGGTCGTCGGGATTGACCAGCGGCAAACGCATAAGTCCAAAACCTAGTTTTTTCATCCTATTATTAGTTATTAGTTTCTAGTTTCTAGTCCCTAGTTTCTAGTTTCTAGTCCCTAGTTTTTAGTGGGATTTTCAGGTCAGTAAACAACTTGACTCCGCGCAGGTAGTGTGCGGTGATGATGTTGACACGCTCCTCGGGGAGTTGCTTGAGCAGGTTGACAGTGGGCTGGGAATTGTAATTCGAGCGCATGCGGCGGTAGTCGCGGTGTGCACGAACGATGGCCCAGGCGTCACCGAAATGGAATTTTGCCAGTGCCATGCCAAAAGCCAATGTGTCCATCAATCGTCGCACAAACAGCAGGCGTTTGCCCTCCTTCACGGGCAGGTTCTTGTGCAACAAGAGCAGGTTGTTGCGGAAGTTGAGGTAGGTCTTGCGCGGGTTGCCTTGTGGCAGACTGCCACCACCCAAATGATAGACATGGCTCGAGGGCACCATCATCAGGTCACAGCCCGACAAACGGATGCGCCAGCACAAGTCGATCTCCTCCATGTGCGCAAAAAAATCCTTGTCAAGTCCCCCCACATCCTTATACAACTGGCTGCGCACCATGAGGCAAGCCCCAGTTGCCCAGAAGACGCTTTTGGGTTGCCCGTCGTATTGGCCATGGTCATCCTCGACATACTCGAAGATGCGACCGCGGCAATAGGGATAACCGTGGCAGTCGATGTAACCACCAGCGGCACCGGCATACTCAAACATCTGCTTGCCGTCCTCGCGGTCATGCAGCAATTTAGGCATCACGGCACCTATGTGTGGAGACCTCTCCATGAAGTCCAGCAACGGATTGAGCCAACCCCTGGGCGTGCGCACGTCGCTGTTGAGCAGCACCGTATAGGGGTACATCGTCTGTTCGATGGCCCGGTTGTATCCCTCGGCAAAGCCGTAATTTCGGTCAAACTTCAATACCTTCACCTCAGGGAACTCCTGCTGAAGTACTTGCAGGCTATCGTCGGAGCTGCCGTTGTCGGCGACGATGACATCGGCAATCGCGGCATCGGTGCCCTCGATGACCGAAGGCAAATAGCGGCGAAGCAGCTTGGCTCCGTTCCAGTTCAATATGATGACAGCGACTCGTTTCATCTTTTTTAATCATTATATGACTTGGGCGTCGACGCTTAGGTCATCGTTAAGTGTCAACAATTTCACGTTTACGATCTGGTTGGCGAGGCTCATATCAGGATCCACATTGACACGGATATAGTTATCGGTAAAACCGTGCATCTTGCCTTTGCCACGACCATGCTCAAGCAGCACAGGACGCACAGTCCCCAAGTAACGGCGTGTGAAGTCGGCCTGCTTCTTGTCGCTCAGCTCAATCATGTGTGCAGCACGCTGCTGCTTGTCTTGTTGAGTGACGATATAAGGAATGCGCAGTGCCATCGTCCCCGGTCGCTCGCTATACGGGAACACGTGCAGATGCTGCACATCCAATCCTGCTATGAAGTTGTAGCTATCCTCAAACAACTCGGGCGTCTCTCCTCGGGTGCCTACCATCACATCCACGCCGATGAAGCAATCGGGCATCAGTTCACGGCATCGCTGCACCTTGTCGGCAAATAGCTGTCGCTCGTAGTGGCGCCGCATCAGTTTCAAGACTGGATCGCTACCGCTCTGCAACGGGATGTGAAAATGTGGCATAAAGGCCCGTGAAGCGGCACAGAAGTCGATGATCTCGTCGGTCAGCAGGTCGGGCTCAATCGACGAGATGCGGTAACGCTCGATGCCCTCGATTCCGTCAAGTGCCTTGAGGAGATCCAGGAATTTCTCACCCGTGTTTTTACCAAAATCGCCGATGTTCACTCCCGTGATGACAATTTCCTTGCCCCCCTCGGCTGCCACCTCCCGCGCTTGCGCCGTGAGCTGGGCAATGGTGCCGCTGCGGCTGCGTCCACGTGCTGCCGGTATGGTGCAATAGCTGCACCAGTAGTCGCATCCGTCCTGCACCTTGAGCCAGTATCGAGTGCGGTCTCCACGGTCACACGATGGTGAGAACGTGCGTATGTCGAGTGATGGAGTCACAGCCAGCTGATGCTGCTTGTCCTCGAACCACTGAAGCACATACTGTGCAATCTCGGCCTTGTGCTCACTTCCCAGCACGATGTCCACACCGGGAATTTCGGCAATTTCTTTGCCCTTGAGCTGTGCATAACATCCAGTGACCACCATCAGCGCATCGGGATATTGGCGGATGAGGTGCCGGATGTGTTGGCGGCATTTGCTGTCGGCCAGAGCCGTCACGCTGCATGTGTTGACCACGCAGACATCGGGCGTCTCGCCCTTGGCGACGGGCAGGATGCCATGCTCGGCGAGCAACGACTGCATCGTTGCTGTCTCCGAGAAATTGAGTTTGCACCCCAACGTCTCGAGCTTGACCCTATGTTGCGGCTGCTGGCTCATCGACGGCGAGGCTTTCCTGAACGGCGGGGTTTACTGGGCTTGGCCGCTTTAGCCCGGCTTTCCTTGGCCTGACGGCGTGTGCTGTTGCCACGTTGCCCGCGCTGCTGGCGACGCGATGCGGTTGTGCCCTCGTACTGTGTGCGGCGTCGCTCGTCGCGCGAGATTTTGCCGCTAGTGCTGCGGCTGTTCTGCTCGGTGATGGGTTCCCTGTCGATGCGGTGGCTGTTGGCAGGATTCTCCTTGTCCACGAGGACAAAGTCGAGCTGCTTCTTGATCAAGTCGGCACGAGCCACCTGGATAGTGATGGGATCGCCCAGACTATACACCTTGCCACGGCGGCGGCCACGAATGCAGTAGTTCTTCTCGTCGAACTCATAGAAGTCGTCATCCAGGCCACGGATACCTACCAGACCTTCGCAATGAGTCTCATCGAGTTCGACATACAGTCCCCACTCGGTCACGCCCGAGATGTGTCCGGTAAAGACACCACCCAAGCGCTGTCCCATAAACTCGACTTCCTTGTACTTGATTGATGCACGCTCGGCATTGGCGGCTAGTTGCTCTTGAGCACTCATGTGCTTGCACTGGTCCTCGAGTTTGACCGGGTCGACGCTCTTGCCACCAGCGGCATACAGGTCGAGCAGACGGTGTACCGTCAAGTCGGGATAACGGCGAATGGGCGATGTGAAGTGCGTGTAGTAATCAAACGCCAAGCCATAGTGACCGATGTTGGTAGCACTATAGATAGCCTTGGCCATCGAGCGGATGGCGAGGATTGCCAGCATTTCCTCTTCGGGTTTTCCCTTTGCCTCCTCCAGCATCTTGTTGATGGACTTGTTGATGTCGCGTCCCGACCCCTTGGTGCGTACCTTGTAACCAAAGTGTGCAGCGATATCGGCAAAATTCTGCAATTTGTCAAGGTCGGGCTGGTCATGCACACGATAAACAAAGGCCTTTGCAGTACGGTTTTTGGCCACCTTGCCGATGTGCTCTGCCACCTTGCAGTTGGCCAGCAGCATGAATTCCTCGATGAGTTTGTTGGCTTCCTTCGACTCGTGGACGTGCACGGCTGTTGGTTTGCCGTTCTCGTCGATCTCAAACTTGATTTCCTCGCGGTTGAACGACACCGAGCCACCCTCTTCAAAGCGGCGTTTCCTCAGCTGCTTGGCCATCTCGTTGAGCACGGCCAGCTCTTCGGCCAGGTCGCCCTTTCCTGTTTCGAGGATATGCTGCGCCTCTTCATAAGAGAACCGCCTGTTGCTGCGGGTTACCGTATGGCAGATTTTGTATTTCTTCACCTTGGCTTCGGCATCCATTTCCAGGATGACGGAGTGAGTGAGTTTATCTTCATCGGGACGGAGTGAGCAAATGAAGTTACACAATTTCTCGGGCAGCATGGGCACGGTGCGGTCCACCAGATAGACCGAGGTGGCGCGCTCATAGGCTTCCTTGTCGATGATCGAGCCTGGCGTGACATAATGGCTCACATCGGCGATGTGTACACCGATTTCCCAGTTACCGTTTTTGAGTTTCTCGATAGATAGGGCATCGTCATAGTCCTTGGCATCAGCAGGGTCGATGGTGAAAGTGGTCACGTCGCGCATGTCCCTGCGCTTGGCCACCTCCTGGGGCGTGATGCCCGGCTCCAGCGCCTCGGCGGCTTCGGTCACCTTCTCGGGGTACTTGTAGGGCAAGCCAAACTCGGCGAGGATGGCGTGTATCTCGGCATTGTTCTCGCCGGCGACACCCAGCACGTCAATCACTTCGCCAATGGGCGAATTGGCATCGGTGGGCCAGTCGACAATCTTGGCTACCACTTTGTCACCCGTCCTGCCACCGGCAAGTTTGTCGAGAGGGATGAAGATGTCGGTAGCGAGGAACTTGCTGTCGGTAGCCAGCTGAGCGAAATATTTCATCACCTGGAGGGTACCCACAAATACCTGCTCCTTGCGTTCGAGGATTTTTACCACCTCGGCCTCGGGTTCCATGCCGTGGCGCGCGGCCCTGATGTGCACCAGGACACGGTCACCGTTGAGCGCATGCATCGAGTTGCGCTCGGCCACCATGATGGGCAGTCCATCGTCGCTGGCGGTATCGACGCTGTTCTTGCCGTTGCCGCGACGAATGAAGATTCCCTCGGCGACCGAGGAACGATTCACCGCCTTGTAGCTGCCGACACCTACCTGGGTCAGGAAGCCGTCAACGGCCAGCTGGTCGAGAATCTCGACGATGATGGCGCGCCGCGTGGGTGTGTTGGCCCCCACAGCAGCCGACACCTGCCTGTAGTTGAACGATGCCTCGCCCTGCTCATTAAAGAAGTTGATCACCCTGTCGTGGTATTCACGACGTTCCTGTCTCAACGATTGAAATCCACTCTTTCTTGCCATATCTTGTTTGGTTTTTGCTCTTGAAAAACGATTAACCTACAAAGATAATGACAATTCTCGATAAGACCCCAAAACTGTGGACAAATTCCACAAATTTAACAAAAAGGGGCTTTAGTTTCTAGTTTCTAGTCCCTAGTTTCTAGTTGGCATCCGCGTTCTTATGATTAAAGACAACTTAACCAACTCAAACAACCAGCTTCCGCGCCCCTGTTGCCAGGAACGCGGATGCCTCTCTAAACATTATCCTTTATCCTTTAAGCTGCGAGCAACGCGAGCATCACTGCTTTTTGACATTGACAGCCGCCCCCTCATTCATTACCTTTGCCCCGCAGCACCATCTTGTCCCTTAACGGGCAGCGATGTTGTTCAGTATACGGCGATGCCATCGCCGTCCCCCGCGCGACGTGTCCCGTGGGCGGCGGCTTTGCCGCCGTCATTATAACAAGTAAAACCAAGTAAAAGTAAAAACAAAAACACCATGAAGATCAATTTTCACCGTCATCACAATCCCGGCAGTCACGATGCCTGGAAGGAGTGTCAGTTCACCAGCGGCACCGACCTCAGTGCCCTCACCATCCGGTCCCTCGTCACCATTAACGGCCAGCCCGTTTTGCAGCAGCACCACGCCACCTACCTCACCGGCAAGGAGACATCACGCGCCCATCACTTCGCCAAGTACCTCGCCATCCAAGTCCTCAAAGGCAAGGAAGGAAAAGACAAGGAAGGTAAAGGCAACCAGGCAACAAACGAGAAGTCAGCAAGCGAGGCTCCCACCGTCCTCTGGATAGACACCGTCCACGGCCCCCACATCAGCGCCCAGCTCTTCAAAGAGCTCCAGGCCCACGCCGTCGGCGAGGCCAAACTCCACCTCGCCTGTCTCGACGTCCTCGGCGACGAGCGCAACAACTTCTACGCACTCAACCGCCGCATCGAGGACCTCATCGACCGACTCCAGCCCAC
>JAEEGL013327192.1_pt1 | contig 14351 bp, 10 predicted proteins | sample 9134231 | NCBI WGS metagenome assembly JAEEGL01 (sample SAMN16246548, study PRJNA631951) | gut metagenome | biome: gut microbiome; feature: rumen; material: fiber-attached | host: Bos | place: Iran: Karaj | collected 2018-10
AATCTGGTCCTGACCAGCTCCAACACAATCGCCCTGATCCTGCGCGGATTCAACAACCCGTTCTTTGGACCTATTATCCGTTCCATTGAGCAGGAGATTGCTTCCAGCGGCTATTCTCTGGAACTGCACCAGATTTCTGATGAGGGCGATGAACTTCTTGCCGGCGAAATGGTTTCCGCTTCCCGGCACTTAAAGGGGATTCTGTTCCTCGGAGGGCATCTGAATTACTCCCCAAGGGATCTGGAGAATCTTTCGGTTCCGTTTGTCCTCTGCACCTATTCCAATGCGCTCGGGACTCTGGATCCGGCTTCCTTCTCCTCTGTGTCCATCGATGACCATGCCGCCGCAATGCGTGCGACAGAGCTGCTGATCGAAAAAGGGCATCACCGCATCGCATTGCTGTGCGATGAGACCCAGGACGGTTCCATCAGCGAGCTGCGTTTCAGCGGTTACCGGGATGCTCTTCAAAAGCACGGGATTCCCCTGGATGAATCGCTGATTATCTGCTCGGATACGTTTACCGATCTCTCGGCCATGTATGAAGCGGTCATGAAACGTCTTTCCGAAGGTATCTCCTTCACCGGGCTGTTTGCGATTTCTGATATGATGGCCCTTTCCGCCATCCGTGCATTGACGGACAAGGGGCTCCGGGTTCCGGAGGACTGCTCCGTTATTGGGATCGACGGGCTGGATCTGACATCATATACACTTCCGCGCCTGACCACAATGGTACAGCCGGTTGAGGAAATGGGAAAAGTCTGCGCGGATCTGATCATCTCCCTGATCGAAGGAACTGGGGAAAACCGGCAGATCGTTTTCGATCCGGTCCTTCGCACCGGATCTTCCCTGCAGGAGATCCGTTCCTGATTCTGTAATCCTGTGCGCATTCCAAGCGCATGAATATAAAGAAAGGAAGAATAACCCATGAAAAAAACATTAGCCCTGATTCTGGCTGTTGCCATGGTCGCTGCCATGCTGGTCGGATGTGACGCTGCCAGCGGAACCGCATCTTCGAATGCTTCCGCCAGCACCGGAAGAGTCTACTGGCTGAATATGAAGCCGGAAGCTGACGCGGACCTTCAGGCCCTCGCAGCCACCTATCAGGAGAAGACCGGTGTACCGACCAAAGTCGTCACCGCGGCTTCCGGAACCTATTCTGACACCCTGACCGCTGAAATGGCCAAGTCAGAAGCTCCCACCCTCTTCAACATCGGCAACGGCAGCGCCCTGCTCGACTGGGATGAGTACGCGGCTGTTCTCGATGGTGCTGCCGTCATGGATGAGCTGACCACGAAGGACTTCAACCTCGTCAACGCGGCCGGCGAAACCAAGGCGATCGGCTGGATCTACGAATCCTACGGCATCATCGCCAATAAGGCTCTCATTGAAAAGGCCGGCCACAGCATTGACGAAATCGTCGATTTCGCCTCCCTGAAGGCTGTCGCAGAAGACATCCATGCCCGCGCTGCAGAGCTTGGCTTTGATGCCTTCACTTCCGCCGGCCTGGACGGCTCTTCCAGCTGGCGTTTCTCCGGTCATCTGACCAACATGCCTCTCTACTACGAGTTCCGGGATGACAACGTCACAACGCAGCCCGCAACCGTAACCGGCGCTTATCTCGACAACTACCGTGCCATCTGGGACCTCTACATCAACAATGCTGCTGCTGAAAAAACTTCCCTGACCACCGCCACCGGCGACCAAGCAGAAGCTGAATTCGGCGAAGGCAAAGCCGCTTTCTATCAGAACGGCACCTGGGAGTGGAGCGCACTCACTGAAAAGTTCGGCCTGAATCCGGATGACATCACCATGATCCCGATTTACTGCGGTGTAGACGGTGAGCAGGATGCAGGTCTCTGCTCCGGTACGGAAAACTGCCTGGCAGTCAATGCCAAGGTTTCCGAAGCGGATCAGAAGGCTACCCTTGACTTCCTCTACTGGTGCGTGACCTCCGAGGAAGGAATCAAAACGCTGAGCGGAATCGGCGATATCCCGTTCAAATCCGCTCCAGCTTCCGCAAACGGATTCTCCAATGCTGGATCCAATCTTCTGGCTTCCGGCAAATATGCTGTGACCTGGGCATTCAACTACACGCCCAACGTTGACAGCTGGCGCCAGGGCATCGTGGATGCACTTGCCAAATACTCTGCAGATCAGTCTGATGCCAACTGGGAAGGCGTTAAGACCGCGTTTGTAGACGGCTGGGCAATCGAGTACAAAGCCGTCAATGGCTGAGATTCCGGTTCCCTGACTTGTTCCGGGGCGGGCAACTGCCCGCCCCGCTCTTTTTTCGGGAAGAAGTCCGGAACCCGCCGGACTCGTTCCGGGAAAATGAGCATTTGCTTCAGATAAAAAAGGAGGGGGGGTTCTTCTTGAAGAAAAGAAAACGCGACACAACAGCAGTTAACAGCATTCTGATCCGGCGCCCGATTCAGCGCTGGTTCCCGCTGTTTATCCTGCCGACGTTTCTCTGCTTTACCATCGGTTTCATCTGGCCGTTCCTGCAGGGAATCTATCTAAGCTTCTGCAACTTCAATACTCCACGGGATGCAAAGCCGGTAGGCTTTGCCAATTATGTAAAGGCTTTCAGTGATGCCGGATTTACGCATGCATTCTGGAACACTGCTGCCTTTGCCGTCGTTTCCATTATTCTGATCAATGTCTTTGCATTCTTCATTGCCTATGCCCTGACCCAGAAAATGCGCGGAGCCAACCTCTTCCGGACCGTTTTCTTCATGCCGAACCTGATCGGCGGCGTCGTGCTGGGCTACATCTGGTCCATGATCTTTGATGCGATCCTGAAGCGCTATGCAACCTATCTGACCGCCAATGCAACCTATGGCTTCTGGGGTCTTGTCATTCTGGTTGCATGGCAGCAGATCGGCTATATGATGATCATCTACATCGCAGGACTGCAGTCGGTTCCCGGCGATATGCTCGAAGCCGCAAAGATTGACGGTGCAACGGGATGGCAGACCCTGACGCGGGTCATCATCCCGAATGTGATGCCTTCCATCACAATCTGCACCTTCCTTACGCTGACCAATTCCTTTAAGCTCTTCGACCAGAACCTCGCATTAACCGGCGGCGCTCCTCAGGTTATTATGAACGGCGCCAAAGTGAATATGACGGAACTGCTTGCGCTGAATATCTACTCAACGTATAACATTTCCAAGAACTGGCATGGCGCGGCGCAGGCCAAAGCGGTTGTGTTCTTTATCCTTGTAGCTGTCCTGGCCATCGCCCAGCAGACAGCAACCCGCAGCAAGGAGGTGCAGCAATGAGCAAAAAATACACCGTGGGAAGCCGGATCCTGACCGTTGTTTTCGTTCTTCTCTGCCTGGTCTGGCTGTTCCCTGTATTCGAGGTTGTCATCAATTCCTTTAAATCGAATGCCGCCGTCAATACGGATGCCTTTGCGCTTCCGAACAAGGACAGTTTCGTTGGATTTTCCAACTACACCAAAGGCATGACATTCGGCAACTATCCGTTTTTGCGTTCAGTCGGATACAGCGTTTTCATCACAATCGTATCTGTCCTTCTGATTCTCCTTTTTACCTCTATGAGCGCATGGTACATTGCCAGGGTCAACAGCAAAGTATCCAAAATTTTCTATTATCTCTGCCTGTTTTCCATGATTGTTCCGTTCCAGATGGTCATGTTCACACTGACCTTCACCGCAGACCGGCTGAAACTGAATACGCCGTGGACGATCCCCATCATCTATCTGGGATTTGGAGCGGGGCTTGCGATCTTTATGTTCGTCGGATTTGTAAAGGGCCTTCCTCTTGAAATTGAAGAAGCCGCCGCCATTGACGGCTGCGGGCCGATCCGCACTTTCTTCATGGTTGTCCTGCCGATGCTCAAGCCCACGCTGATCTCCGTGGGAATTCTGGAGACCATGTGGGTATGGAATGATTATCTCCTCCCCTACCTGGTACTGGACCGGACAAAATATATGACCATTCCCATTCATGTCCAGTACCTGAAGGGCAGTTACGGCAGCGTGGATCTTGGAGCCACCATGGCGGTCATCATGCTGAGCATTATTCCAATTATTATTGTTTACATTTTCTGCCAGAAGTACATTATCAAGGGCGTCGCGGCAGGCGCCGTAAAGGGATAAATCCTGAACCATCAAAACGCTATTCTGCGGGCAGACAATCTGTCTGCCCGCTTTCTTCGGAGGAAAAATGAAACGATCCAGCGGTATTCTCATGCACATTTCTTCTCTGCCCTCCCCGTACGGAATCGGCACGTTCGGACGGCAGGCCTACGAATTTGTTGATTTTCTCGTCGCTGCAGGCCAGAAGCTGTGGCAGGTTCTTCCCCTCGGTCCAACCTCATACGGGGATTCTCCCTATCAGTCCTTTTCTTCGGTTGCCGGGAACCCATATTTTATCGATCCGGATCTCCTGATCGAAGCCGGGCTTCTGCTTTCTGATGAACCGAAAGGATTTGAATGGGGATCCGATCCCCAGAAGGTAGATTACGGTGCGGTCTACAGGAACCGTTTTGCTCTTCTTAGAAAGGCGTACGACCGGTTCGTTTTCAGCGAGGAAAACCGGCAGGCCCTGGATTTGTTTGTCCGGGAAAACGCAAGCTGGCTTCCGGATTATGCTCTATTCATGGCCATAAAAAACGAACAGGGCGGCGCTTCCTGGATACAATGGCCGGATGATCTCCGGCTGAGGCATGAAGAAGCTCTTTCAGAAGCCCGTACCCGGCTTTTCGATCAGGTCCGCTTCTATGAATACCAGCAGTTTGAATTCCAGCGTCAGTGGATTTCCCTTAAACGGTATGCCAACGACTCCGGTATCTCCATTATCGGGGACATTCCGATCTATGTCCCTCTCGACAGCGTTGATGTCTGGGCTTCCCCGCATCAGTTCCAGCTCGATGAGGACCGCAGGCCTACCGGCGTCGCGGGCGTACCGCCGGATTATTTCACTGCGGACGGACAGCTTTGGGGAAATCCGCTGTACAACTGGGAGATCATGAAGCAGGATGGTTATGCCTGGTGGATGAACCGGCTTCACCATGCGTCCCGTCTTTATGATGTAATCCGGATCGATCACTTCCGCGGGATCTCTTCCTACTGGTGCGTTCCTCCGCATGAAGCAACTGCCCGGAACGGAAGATGGGTTCCCGGTCCCGGTATGGATTTTATCCGCGCCATTCAATCCACATTCCCGGATCTGTTCATCATTGCGGAAGATCTTGGTTTCCTGACCGAAGACGTGCAGAATCTGGTCCGGCAAAGCGGTTTCCCGGGCATGAAGATCCTCCAGTTTGCGTTCGATACCAGAGAACCAAGCAATTACCTGCCGCATACCTATCCAAACAACTGTATCTGCTACACCGGAACGCATGACAATACAACCGTGGCTGCCTGGTTCGAGGAAGCTGATCCGTCCAACGTGCAGATGGCTGTCCGCTATCTCGGGCTGAACCAGGAAGAAGGATATTGCTGGGGCATGATCCGCGGTGGCATGGGTTCCGTTGCAGACCTGTTCCTCTGCCAGATGCAGGATCTCCTCGGCCTTGGAGCCGAAAGCCGAATGAATACACCGGGGCTTCTCGGAAGCGGGAACTGGCAATGGAGAATGCTGCCGGGCTGCCTGACGGAGGATCTTGCCGCAAGGCTGCTTGAAATGACGCGGATCTATGGACGGCTGTAGGCATGCTTTTTAAAATCTGCTGCGTCGGAAAGCTGAAGGATTCCTTCTATATAAGCGGATGCGATGAATATATCCGTCGTCTTTCCCGTTTTGCAAAAGTCCAGGTTCTGGAAGTGCAGGATGAAAAAATCCCAGATTCCGCCTCTCCTGCAGAGGAAATCCAGATCCGGGACAAGGAGGGAGCGAAACTGCTGGCCAAGCTCCAGCTGTCCGACTACGTTATTGCCCTGTGTCCAGACGGAAAAAGAATGACTTCCGAACGCTTTGCAGGACATCTGCAAGCGCTTGCGGATTCCGGGCGCGGTTCGATTGCGTTCGTGATCGGCGGATCCATCGGACTCAGCGATGCCATTTTAAGCCGTTCCAACGAACGTCTCTCCCTTTCCGATATGACCATGCCCCACCGCCTCTGCCGGCTTTTTCTCCTGGAGCAGCTTTACCGTGCCTGCAAAATCAATGCCGGGGAACGCTATCATAAATAGTGATAAATCGCGGAGGTACATGATTCATCTTTCCCAAATCCGAAAGAATAGCGGGGACAGTTACAACTGTTCCCGCTTCTGCTCTACACAATTCAGCGATCCATCGGCTCCCTCAGCAGCGTTCCATACCGGAAAGCATACGCACCTATACGCCTTGCTTTGGGCAAATACCCCGGAACGGTTCCGAATACCAGTTCTTTCACCCTGCAGCTGTGCATTCCGCACAGCGTGCCGGCCGCAGCAAAAAACCAGAAATTCACATAATGCATCTGATCATAGGAAAAGAAGAACGTCTCTGCAAGCGCCATTACCATGGCCGCTGCGATAGTTCCGGTCAGATAGCTGCTCCAGTCTTCTGGATCCCTGGAGCAGATCATTGCTGTCACACAGGTTCTCACGACATGCACCAGGAACAAAAGCTGCAGCAGCAAACCAGGCAGTCCGCATCCCATCAGAACCTGCAGGTATGAGTTATGAAGTTCATTGGTCCAAAAATTCTGTGCCGCATAAACCATATCTCCGATCTGCTCACCGATCCGGTTCGGGGAGAACCCGATCAGCCAGGAGCGGGCAGTCGCATTCATCTGTGCAATTCCTATTCTCCAGATCTGATCCCTTCCCGTTATCATGCAATCGGAATTTACATATGAGCGGGTTACCATGGAGTGGCATACCATACTGAATCCGGATACAATCGGTCTGTACAGCAGAAAGGCTGCCGCTGCGACAGACGCTGCTGCAAACATGGGCTGCAGCAGTTTTCTCTGGCCGTTCTTCCTGAGCTTATTGAGGTAACATTTCCGAAACGTCATGCATCCAAATCCGATTCCGACTGAAAGCAGCGCTGTGCGGCTTTCGGTCAGTGCCGTTGCAGTATAGCAAACCACCATGCATACTGCTGCGGCAGCTTTCATACTCTTCGCTTTTTGTGTATAGAACAGAAACCCCGCCAGAACGGCAGAAATCGCACAGACCATGCCTGTCGGGTTCGGGTTCGCGAAAATCACCAGTCTTCCCACAAATGTTCCAATCCCGTATAGGTTTTCAAATCCCGGAAAAAACGTACGATCGATTAAACATTGAAAAATCGCCCAGGATGACAGTGCTGTAACAATTCCAACGCTGATCCAGGCAAACAGGGAAGCCGTCTTCCTTTGATTGCTCTGGGCTAAAACAACCCCCATGGGAAACAGCAGAAACAGCTGGGCAGCAGCCACAAGAATAAATCTCCAGTTTTCTCCCGGAGCGTGGGCCAGGCCTTCATTGAGCAATATCGCCCCCAGATACCACAGATAAAACAACGCCAGAATCTGAAAACTTCTCTCCTGGTAGACTTCCCCGCTCCGGATTAGTACTCCTCCGGCAAGAATCCCAACCGGAAGAATATAGATATACAGGAATGCAGAATAATAGTTCGGGCTGCAGTATCTCAGAAAACAGCATCCCAGAAATCCAATTCCCAGGAGTATGAACAGCAGCCTGCCAATCCACTTATAGTTAATGGAGCTTCTCATTTCCATTTCCTCCCCCCGGTTCTTTCCCGCTTCATACCGGATTCATTCTTTTTTTCCTTTATTCCATCAATTGCTGCATAACGTGAACTCAGGTATTCCGTTTCCGATAAAATGGCAGCCTCCGATAACCCCATTCCCTTAAAAAATCTCCTCTGGGCATCCGTCAGACTATGCCGCAGCCGGTATATTCCATCTGCATACCGGCTCATTTCCAGTTTTTCCAGTTCCCGGATCGTCGCCTGGACTGCTCTGTACGGGTTAAACCGGTTTCCGCCTTTCTGATCCCTTTCCGCATATTCCAGCAGCTTTCCGCGGAGCAGAAGTCCCAGCATCTGCAGGAGACACCGTATCCAGTTTTTTCCTTCCGCTGGCTGAATTGAATCTGTCTCCCACTCCGGCAAAACTGCAGATTCAAATAGATTGTTCATTTCGGACCACCGCTGATACCGGCGCGCCGCTTCCGCCGCGGTCATCGGCTCAGAGGTAACGATCACTTCAGGTTCAGGAAAGCATTGATCTGCTTCCCCGGATCCCCTATGTTCCCTATCCCCGGGGAAAATATGTATATAACGTTCTTGGCTGTCATCTGAAAACAGCTTTTCCTGAAATGTAACAGGATCATTTCCTGATTCCCTAATCCGTTTTTTTTCTGCAAATTGTAATAATCTGCCTGTCCAGTCATACTCCTTTCCGCCTACTATCAGGAATGGACAACCGGCTGAATCCATCCTTATCACTTCGGATTCATTTATAGAACTGTTTTCCAATACAAATCCGACTCTCCGGAGTCCGGATCCTTCCGCTGTTTCTCTATCCGCCCTGTGCGTGAACCAGCTTTCCTGTTCAAGTATTCGCCGGTCAAGAAAAAACGGCCGTCCTTCTGCCAAATCGCACCCGAGTTCAAATCCGGGCTGGTTTTGCAGCCCGTTTTTTTTAATCCGGTTCCATGAAAAGAAAATGCAGTTTCCGGATGCGGCAAGCTGATTCAGGGAAGTCAGAATGTTTCTGCATCCGTTCTCCCACTCATTTCCGAAGCGTTTCTGAATATCTGCTGTTCCCTGCCCCTGCAACAATTCAGAAAAGGCAGGGTTCCAAAAAAGATAATCTGCCAATGAAGCAGCGGGATCGCTGTTCATACTCAGCATGCATGTGCATAAATCGAAGAGGATTTCTGCATTCGTCTTCCCAAGGCACTGCAGGGTAATTTCATGGATGTTTCCGGACAATAAATGCTGCACAGCCAGATATAGGCCTACATGCAGGCTGTCGCTTCTTTTTCTGGATGGAATCCGAAGCATTTGAGCCTGTTCCGGAAAGCATGTTGCAAACCACTCTGTCGGATACATTTCGCAGGAAAAAGGGTCCTTGCCAGTTTCCTGCGTCAGTTTCCCAATCGTTACACGCCTGGGAACGTTGTACTGTTTCTCAGCGTTATACTCCCTGCCGGTCTCGTACATGACGTAGCGCTTACGGCTGATCGTTATTTTTCCCCGGATTTGGGGGATTTTTACTGGATTGCTGAAATACATGTTTCCGCCCGATATTGAGTGTGTATTACACTCAAATTATAGCAGACAAGACCTGCCCCTGCAAGCCGAAAACAGCTGCAGAACAGAATATTCATGCCTTTTTTATGAGCTCCGGCTTATGAAATTTGAGTGGAAATGGATAGTTTCAAGCATACAAAAAGGCCCTCCAATCAAGAGAGCCTTTTCCGCCTTATGAAGCTGAATCTCTGTCCCGGGGATATTCCAGCCCGGAACCTCGGATTATTCCTCCGTGCTTTTCTCTTCACTATCCTGTTCCGGCTCGGCCATCTCTTCCTGATGGGGAACGATCTCCACGCCGGCAATGCGTGTCCCTGCGTCTACGCGCATCAGTTTGACGCCCTGCGTATCCCTGGCAATCACGCGGACAGAATCAAGCGGCATCCTCATTACGGTTCCATCATCCCGGATCATCATCAGATCCTGGTTCTCCCCTGTCATCCGCATGCATTTGAGTAGTCCCGTTTTTTCCGTAATCGCCATCGCGTGCATGCCTTTTCCGCCGCGGCGGTGTACCGTATACTGGTCTTCCGGAGTTCTCTTCCCCATGCCGTTTTCCGTTACCGTCAGGATATTCCCTCCCGGGACCACCTTCACCATATCCACTACTTCATCGCCATCCTCAAGGCGGATTCCTCGTACGCCTCCTGCAGTCCTTCCCATTGCGCGGACATCCTTCTCATGGAAACGGACGCACTGGCCCTTGCTGGTTGCGAGCAGGAATTCGTCATTGCCGGTTGAATACTCGACCGCGATCAGCATATCTCCTTCCCGGAGATTCTGTGCAATCAGACCGCCTTTTCGGATATTCCGGAATTCGGTCACAGCAGTTTTCTTGATAATCCCGCTGCGTGTACAGAGCACCAGATATCCTTCATCCCCCTCACCCTGTACCGGGAACATCGCGGTTACGAATTCACCGTCCTGCAGCTGCAGCAGGTTGACGATCGGAAGCCCCTTGGCATTGCGTCCAGCTTCCGGGATCCGGTAACATTTCATCCGGAAGCATCTTCCGAAGTTCGTAAAGAACATCAGCGTATTGTGGGAACTCGTCACAAAGATATCCTCCACGAAATCTTCCTCATGTGTTCCCTGTCCCATAACGCCACGGCCTCCGCGTCCCTGCACCCGGTATGTGTCCGCGCTGAGGCGCTTGATATATCCGTAATGGGTCATGGTAACAACCATGTCTTCTACCGGAATCGTATCCTCATAGTCAATATCATCAATCAGATCCGTGATCTCCGTCCGGCGTTTGTCGGAATGGCGCTCCTTGACCGCAATCGCCTCCTCCTTGACGACTTCGAGCAGTTTGTGCTCATCATCAAGGATTCCCTGCAGATAGACCACCCGCTCCTTGAGCATGCGGTCTTCTTCCTCAATCTTATCCCGCTCCAACCCGGTCAGGCGCTGGAGACGCATATCCAGAATTGCCTGGGCCTGGCGGTCGGAAAGTCCGAAGCGTTCCATCAGGCGGGTCTTCGCTTCCGCTCCTGTCCTCGATTCACGGATCAGGCGTACGATTTCATCAATATTGTCGAGCGCTATGATCAGTCCAGCCAGTATATGCAGCCTTTCTTCCGCCCGTTCCAGGTCATACTGGGTTCTGCGCCGTACAACCGTCTTCTGATGCTCCAGATAGTGATAGAGAATCTCCTTCAGATTCAAAACCTTCGGCACTCCGTCGACAAGCGCCAGCATGATGCATCCGAATGAAGACTGCAGCTCGGTCAGTTTGAAAAGCTGGTTGAGAACAACTTCCGCATTGACGTCCTTTTTCAGTTCAATAACGATCCGCGTCCCGCTGCGGTCCGTTTCATCACGAAGGTCTGAAATGCCCTCCACCCGTTTTTCATGGACCAGGCTCGCAATCTTCGCAACCAGCTCAGCCTTATTAACCTGGTATGGAATCTCCGTCACAATAATCCTGCTCCGGTTCAGCCCGAACGATTCGATCTCCGTCCGGGAACGGACTGCGATCTTGCCGCGTCCGGTCCGGTAAGCGCTGATGATTCCAGATCGCCCCATAATGATTCCGCCGGTCGGAAAGTCCGGGCCAGGGATATACTGCATCAGCTCATCCACCGTGATATCCGGATTATCAATCAGGGCGCACAGCCCGTCGATCGTTTCCCCAAGATGATGCGGCGGGATATTCGTCGCCATTCCGACCGCAATGCCGCCGGACCCGTTCACCAGAATGTTCGGGAACCTGCTTGGCAGCACAGTCGGCTGCATCAGGGTCTCGTCAAAGTTTGGCATGAAATCGACCGTATTCTTGTCGATATCTGCCATCATCTCGGTCGCCATTTTGCTCAGACGGGCTTCCGTATAACGCATGGCAGCTGCGCCATCCCCGTCCACTGAACCGAAGTTCCCATGGCCTTCCACCAGCATGTACCGTGTTGAGAAATCCTGCGCAAGGCGCACCATCGCTCCGTATACCGAAGAATCGCCGTGCGGATGGTACTTGCCCAGGCAGTCTCCGACAATACGTGCGCTTTTACGGTACGGCTTGTCCGGCTGCAGGCCCAATTCATCCATGGAATACAGTATTCTGCGATGTACGGGCTTGAGCCCGTCCCTTACGTCCGGGAGTGCCCGGTTGATGATAACCGCCATGGCGTAGGAAATGAAGCTGGTCTTCATTGTCTCCGTCAGATGGATCGGCAGGATGCGTTTCTCTGCAGGAATGGCAGGAACGGCAGCTACGCCTTCCTCCTCCAGTTCTTCCCTGTTGTTGTCCTTATATTCGTCCATACTGTTCCCCTTCCTCAAACATCCAGATCCACAACCAGCTTGCTGTTCTGCTCAATGAATTCCTTCCGCGGCTCCACCTGGTCTCCCATCAGAAGCGTGAAAAGCTGATCCGCTTCAATCGCGTCATCCACCTTCACCTGCAGCATGATTCTTGTTTCAGGATTCATGGTGGTATCCCAGAGCTGTTCCGGATTCATCTCTCCCAGGCCTTTGTACCGCTGAATCGTCGGTTTCGGCTCCCTTCCGATCTCATCGAGAACGCTCTGCAGCTCCTCGTCGCTATATACATATCGCTCATACTTGCCGCGCTTGATCTGATAAAGCGGCGGCTGGGCGATGTAGACATACCCGTTTTCCACGAGAGGCCTCAGATAGCGGTAGAAGAAGGTGAGGAGCAGAATCCGGATATGGCTTCCGTCCACATCAGCATCCGTCATGCAGATGATCTTATGATACCGGAGCTTGCTCTCGTCAAAATCCTCTCCGAGGCCTGCGCCGAATGCGGTAATCATTGCCTTGATCTCATCATTGGTCAGGATCCGGTCGATACGTGTTTTTTCCACGTTCAGGATTTTGCCACGCAGGGGAAGAATCGCCTGATAGGCACGGTCCCTGCCCTGTTTGGCCGAACCGCCTGCGGAATCTCCCTCGACAATGAACAGCTCGCATTTGCTCGCATCCTTTTCCTGACAGTCCGCAAGTTTCCCGGGCAGTGCAGTGGAATCCAGGGCTGTTTTCCTGCGCGTAAGCTCCCGGGCCTTTCTTGCAGCATCCCGGGCCCTGCAGGCAGTAATGCATTTTTCCACGATCGTCTTGGCAACCGCAGGATTCTCATCCAGAAACCGGTTCAGTCCGTCCGCCAGTGTCGAATCAACCAGCGGCTTGATGTCCGCGTTTCCGAGTTTCGTCTTGGTCTGGCCTTCAAACTGCGGCTCGGACAGCTTTACGGAAATAATTGCGGTCAGGCCTTCCCGGATATCCTCGCCTGCAAGGGAGGAATCGGCATCCTTGAGCAGTTTGGAACGCCTTGCGTAGTCGTTGACCACCCTGGTCAGCGCATTCTTGAATCCGACCAGATGATGCCCGCCTTCAATGGTATTGATGTTGTTTGCAAATGTATAAATGTCTTCCGAATACCCGTCGTTATACTGCATGGATATTTCCACGGAAGCGGTTTCCGATCCGTCCTCCAGGCGTTTAGCGGAAAAATACAGGGGATCCGGATGCAGCACCTGTTTGTTCTTGTTCAGATACTGGGCAAAGGAGACAATTCCGCCTTCGTAGCAGAAGCTCTTCTGCCTTTCCGGCTGTTCCCGTTCGTCCGTAACCGTAATCCGGATTCCCGCGTTGAGGAACGCGAGTTCCCGGAACCGCACGCACATCGTGTCAAAATTGAAATTGACCTCGTCAAAGATGTTCGCATCGGGCAGAAATGTAATCTGAGTCCCCGTGTCCTCGAGCGGGCAGTCAGATTCGATATGCACGTCATTGATCGGTTCCCCGCAGATGAACTCCTGCACATAGATATGCCCGTCCCTGCGCACCTCAGCGCGCAGGTGCTGGGAAAGGGCGTTCACGCAGCTGACACCGACCCCGTGAAGTCCTCCGGAAACTTTATACCCTCCTCCGCCGAACTTTCCTCCGGCATGCAGCATCGTCAGTGCGACCGTCAGTGCGTTTTTGCCGGTTTTCTCATGCAGCCCGACCGGAATGCCCCGTCCGTTGTCCCGGACGGTGACAGAATTGTCGGGATGGATAAAGATCTCGATATGCGTGCAGAATCCTGCAAGCGCCTCATCAATTGAATTGTCCACCACTTCGGTCACAAGATGGTGAAGACCCCGCGTATCCGTAGAACCGATATACATGCCCGGCCTCCGCCGGACCGCCTCCAGCCCTTCCAGGACCTGGATCTGCGACGCCCCGTATTCGTTGACCGCCTGCAGTTTCTTATCGTTTGCCATTTCTTCCATCCGATGTTACTCCTTCGTTTTCCTCTTCCCGGCTGTTTGTTACGGAGAGAACCGCCAGGCCGTTCAGTTCCGCTCTGCTCAGCTGAGCACGCCACCGTTTTTCCAGCGTCGCGCTCGCAATCATTGACTCATGCGCCATTTCCCTTCCGTTCTCCCGCGTAATCACATAGGTTTTCGCGATCCCATGGCAGGGACGGTATCTTCTGGCTTTTTTCAGAGCATTGACATATTCTCTGGTAACCGGCTGAATCTTCTCCGCATTCAGGACAAACAAAATCCTTTCCAGCGGAATCCCTTCATTTTCCCCGATATGCAGCAGCATCTTATGCCTCCGTAATATTGCCGTTTTCCACCCTGTAAATCTGCATGCTCTCCTGGATCCGGGCCTGTTCCA
>JAEEGL014015820.1_pt1 | contig 14351 bp, 11 predicted proteins | sample 9134231 | NCBI WGS metagenome assembly JAEEGL01 (sample SAMN16246548, study PRJNA631951) | gut metagenome | biome: gut microbiome; feature: rumen; material: fiber-attached | host: Bos | place: Iran: Karaj | collected 2018-10
AGAAGGCGTCGGCGAAGTCGGAGCCTTCGGACACCGCGCCTGCGGCCAAGCCCGTCGCCAAGAAGTCCGCCGCCGCCAAGTCCGCGGCCAAGAAGGCGTCGGCAAAGCCGGAGCCTTCGGACGCCGTGCCTGCGGCCAAGCCCGTCGCCAAGAAGTCCGCCGCCGCCAAGCCCGCCGCCACCAAGAAGTCCGCCGCCAAGAAGACTTCCTCGAAGACCACTGCCACCAAGTCCACCCCCAAAAAGGAAACAACCATGAAACTCGTATCGGAAAACGAACCCGAGACCACCGCCACCCCCGAACTCCTCGACGCTTTGCTGCTCGATGACGAGCGCCGCGGCGCTTGGCTCGTCCTGTCCGATGAAACGGACGACGGCCCATTCGTCCAGACCGTTGAAGACGAAGACGGCTTCGCCGTCGAATGGCGCGGCGGTTCCGACGTCCCGCTGCGGCGCGCCTCGCAGATATTCTCTCGCGACGAGGTGCGGTCCGCCTTCCGCGCCTTCCTCGCCGGCGACACGAACTGGATCTCGCGCTACGACTGGTCGGATGTCGACCTCTCCGCTGAATAACAGGAGAAGGCCATGCCCAGCAACGATTTCGACATTGCGCAAATCGAACGCGTGCACGAGTTCGAACGGAGATGCAAGACGTATCAGGAGATGCGGACGGTTCTCACCGACAGGTTCCGCAAGGCGGTGGAGACCGTCGGCGAGACTTGGAAGGACGCCGACTATCGGAAGATCGTCGAACTCTCCGAGACCGTTGAGCTGCAGCTGAGGGCCGCAGGCCGCGTCGTGGACGAGCGCCTCGTTCCGCTCCTCGAACGCACGCGCAAGATCATCGACGAGAAGAACCGCCGCTAGCGGCAACCGACAAAGAGGAGCTTTCCACCATGCACGACATCCAGTTCAACTTGGAGGAGGTCCGGCGCTTCCATGCCGGAACCCGCGCCATCGAGCGCGACATGATCTTCGCCCAGGAGTTTCTCAAGAAAAGCCTCGCCGACGTGACTCCGTTCTGGAAGGACGACGCGATTCTCGCCGCTGAGCGGGACATCGCCGAAATCGACCGGCGGATGCGGACTGCGATTTTGCAGCTCGACGAGGCCATCGACGGCGCCATCCGCCGCGAGATCGAGTGGGCGGAGCGTTACCGCCACGCCATTCGGTAGGGAGAAAACGCCATGCCGAACCGTTCCGACGACATCCAGGTCGACGTCGCCGACCTCAAGTCCGAAATCAGGGCCATCGAGCAGTCCGTCGAGGCCGCGAAGGCCCGCTTCGACGAAAGCGTCCGCCGCGCGAACGACGCCGTGGAGCAGTTGGAGAAGGAGGCTGCGGCCGCGTCGCACGACCCGTCCGCCTCCTCCGGCGGCGATCTAGTCGAACGGCTCGAAAAGGCGCAGCGCAACGTCGCCCAAGTGGAACAGGACGGCAACGCCTCCCTGGCCCGGTTCCGCAGGCAGGCCAACGCCTCGTTGGACACGCTCCGACGCCAGCTCAAGCTCGTCGAGGAAAAACTTGCGGCCCGCCACTAGCCCCAGGAGTCTCCCCATGTCCGAAGATCCCGTCCAGATCCTCCAAAAGGCCGTCGCCCTCCGAGGCGACGACTGCCAGGCAGCCACACTGGTTTCCCCCGCGCGCCGCGTCGTCGCAGTCTGCGACACGGGCGACGAGGTTTCCAAGTCGGTGCTCCGACCCGATTCGAAAAACGCCAAGACGTCCCGCTCCCCGTCGCCGCCGCCGCTCTCGCCGCCGCTGTCCGCCGTGGGGACCGACTTCCTGGGGAAAATGGAGAAAGCCCGCCTCAAACTGGACGGGGCGCTTCCGCAGTTCGTCGAGGTCTTTCGGAAACTCGAAGCGCTGGAGGAAAGCCGCAAACGGGGCGCGGAGTCCGCCGCCGCCCTGTTGCGCCGCCTGGCCGCTGCGGCGGATATCCCCGAAACCGTCGCCGATTCCGTGTCCATGGCGGACATCGAGACGCTGGGGCAAAAACTTGCGGAGCTCTCCTCCGCGCGCAAAAAGCTGTCGAACGCACTGGAGACGCTGGAAAACGCGGATGCGCTGACCACGGCGTCCTCCGCCGCGGAACGCGGCGAAGCACCGGAGGTCTTCCAGGGCCTCGACGCCGCCGTCGAAGAACGGCGGAAGGCGGCCCGTCCCCTCCTAGACGCCTTTGACGGACTGGACCGCGCCTATGCCGAATCCGGTTTCGCGGAGAAGACTCCGGCGAAGGCGTGGGAGGATTTCCGGAAGGAAACGCTCGCCGTGCGCGCGGCCGCACTCGCGCTCCCGGGAGCAAAGCAGGACGACGTTCTCGGCGAATGGGGGGTCGGCCTGGACGAGGACGCGAATCTCCCCGACGGCTATCGGATGCTGGACGCGGAGGAGGCGAAGTTCGCCGCGCGCGGTCTTCTGCGGACGCTTGCGAAGGACTTCTCGGACGCCGTGGCGGCGGCGGATGCCGCGCAGCCCCCCTTCGAGAAGATCGACGCCTCCTCCATCAACGTCTCCGGCGCATTTCCGTCGAAGTTGGCCGTCGGCCGCGTCGATTCATTTCCCCCGAAGTACGACGGCGCGCTTCGGAACTGCGACATTCCGAAGACCATGCCGCGATGCATCGACTTCTCCGTCTTGCTGACGCCCCTCGCCTACGGAGACGCCGCGACGGTAGAGATGCTCGTTCTGCGCCTGGCCCAGGCGCTGCCGCGGGAGCGTTTCAAGGCATACGCCGTCGATTCGGAAAACGTGGGACAGACGTACCGCGAAATCGCCGGCCTCCGCAAGCCCGGCATCCTGACCGTCTCGTCCAAGAGAGACGACGACGAGCGGATTCTCTCCGAACTCGACGCCTGGCTCGGCGACCTTTCGGACCGTGGCTGCTGGGACGATTCGTCCGACTGGGCGGACTACAACCGCAGGCACCCCGAATCCCCCCTGCCGCTCAAGCTCGTCCTCTTCCCCTCCTTCGCCGCGCTGGATTCGCAAGAGCTGTCCACCGTCGCGAAGCTCGTCAAGAACGGACCGGCCTCCGGCATCGTCCCGGTATTCTTCGCCGAGGCGCTGGACTCCCTCGGCGAGCGGGACACCGAATCGGCGGCGAGGGTCCTCCGGGAAACGGCGGAATCGAACGGGGTGTCGTTCGTCGAAGAGCTGGTCTCCGGCGACGCGGAGCAGGGCGAGGCTTGACGACGGCGGTCGCGGCCGACTGGCGGTGACGAATCGACGCAACCAACAGGAGAAAAGAGATGGGCACGAAAGTCTGGATCGAGAAAACGAGCAACGGCATGACCGCAAGGCGCAGCCTCGTCAAGTATACTGTCCTTGACGCCCTCACGTCCGAACTGGGCATAGAGGAGAACGTTCCGAAGCCGGACATCTCCATCGAGGGCCTGGGATGGCGCATGTCCGGGACCAAGGTGGCCGTTCATGCGGAATCCATTCTCAATGGCGGAACCATGGCGTCCGGGGCGATAAAGTTCACGCTTCTTTTCCAGAGCGCCAACGACTCCGACCGGGAGTGGACCATTGCCGAGGGGGTGATCGCGGACGGACTGGACATCGGCATGGGTGCCATGCTCCGGGAGATTTCGTTCGAAGGCGAAATCAACGTCGATTTTCCTTCGGGAGACTATGTGCCCATCATCAGGGTGCAGGAACTGTTTTGGGGAGGGGCGCAACAAAGAACGGAGTGGCTCAAGGTCCCGAACGCTTCCAAACGGTACAAGAAAATCACATGGAAAAGCCAAAAGGACAAACTGGCGGAAGAGGAGGAGAACAGGAAGAAGGCGAACGCCATCGTCAGAAAGGACGGGAAGGCCGCGCAGTCCTACAAGCCCGTGAAGCTCCAGGTCGATGGCGTCCATTGGAGCATGAAGGACGGCAAGGCGACGATTTCCGTCGACAAAATCCGGAACATGTCGACATGGAAGGCGGGCGCATTGAAACTGTCGCTCTGGTACTGCGTGAAGCCGTTCGACCCGGAGCACTCGTCGGACAACACGTACTACAAGATGGCGGAGGGGATCGTCTCCCCTGACGCGCTGAGCGAGGAAGTCGGAAAGGACTTCTTCGACCATCCAAAGGTCGTCGGCGACGTGTTCGGCGACCCTCCGACGGGAGACTACTACTCCGTTGTCTATGTGTACGAATACCAATCCGACGGGAGCTGGAATTGGCGTAGCCGAACATGGTTCAACAGCAAGACGAACCACTGGAACAACCGCGTCGAGGCCCGGCAACGGGAAGAGGAGGAGCGGAAACGGCAGGAGGAGGCGCGGGAGCGGGAGCTGAGCCGTCGCACGACGACGACCTACGGGCTTCCGCCCGCCGACGTCCGCCAGCGCCTCTTCGACGCCATTGCCGAGGCTTACCAAGCCGCGAAGGAAAATCTCCCGAAGGCGCCGCCGCTTGACATGAACGTCCTGTTCGCCGGCACACCGCTCTGGTCCGGCGACGCGACGACGGGCCTCGATTTCCCCATCGGCGTCCAGGAGGAGGACGGAACCCCGCTTATCATGGAGATTGGCGACAAAAACCCGCACTGTCTCTGCGGTGGCACGTCCGGCTCCGGAAAGACCGTCCTGCTCCACGCCATCATACACTCCCTCTGCTGGAAGTACTCCCCCGCCGAGTTGGAACTCCATCTCCTCGACTTCAAGAACGGCGTTGGGTTCCGGCCCTATTCCAACGCGGACGAGTCCGCGCCGTGGCTCCCGCACGCCAAGACGATCGCGACCCACAACGACCCTGCCTACGCGCTTTCCGTCTTCGACGAGTTGGCCAATGAATTCAAGCGCCGGAGCATGCTGTTCAAGCGCCTCCAGGCGGTAGACTACAAGAACTACCGGGAAAAGGGCGGCAAGCTCCCGCGCGTGCTCGTGCTCGTGGACGAGTTCCAGGCAATCTTCGGGGGGGCGGAGAGCGATGTCATCGAGGCGCGCCTCCTGAGCGGCGTCAAGCAGTGGCGCGCCGCCGGCATCCACCTGCTCCTGTCCACGCAGGGCCTGAACGGCGTCGAGATCAACAATCGCTCCTCGCTGGTCTCCCAGCTCAAGGTCCGTCTCGCGCTGAATGGCGGAGCCAGCGACGGCATCCTGGATTCGGACAACGACGCAGCGACGCGCATCTCCAAGCCGATGTGCATCTACAACGACTCCCTGGGAACGAAGTCGGCCAACCGCCTCTTCAAGGTTCCCTTCGTCAAATTCGACTCCGACGCGGAGACGGAGTTCCACCGGAGAATCGACGAGGCCGCCGACGAAAAGGGCTTTTCCCGCGACGGACGCGTCTTCAAGGGGTCCGAACTGCCGCGCCGCCCGTCCGACGCGGACCTTCTCGACGGGGCGCCGGACACCACCGGATTCGCCATCCGCATCGGCATCCGCAACGACTACCTCGGCCGACCCGCCTTCCTGGTGCTCGCGGATCGCGCAAGCGGCCACTTCCTCGCCGCCGCGCCGGACGGCGACGAAGACCTGGACGATGCCGGCAACCTCACCTGCAACGCCGTCTGGAACGGGCTGTTCGACACCGTGCTCGCATCCCTCTCGGCCACGCCTGAGACGGAAGTCCTGCTCTACGACCCGCTCGCCAAGGCCCGTCCGGCGTCCCTGCCCGGCGGCTGGGCGTTCCTCGGCAGGGGCGTCGGCGAAGAGACCCTTTGCGATGCCCTGAAGGCGCTCGCGCAGTCGCCGGCTCTCCATCGCGTCCTCGTCGTCCGGGACTGGGAGAATGCCACCCGGCTGCATCCGCGCACGGAAAGTGCCCCGCTCTCGGTCCGGACCGAGACGGAAGACGATACAATCCACCGCATCCTAAGCGGTTCGTCTGGCTTCGGAGGTGGATCGTCGAACGAAACGGCTCGCTCGGTCTTCGCCTCCGCATTCTCCTCCGCCAGCGACAGCCGTCCGTTCCATGCGGTGTTGTTCGTCCGCAACTTCTCCTCCGCCAGGCGGGAGACGTTCGGCGACGGTTCCATCCTCAGGAATTGCTCGCAGCGTGTGGCCGTCAACCTCTCGGAGGGCGACCTCGGAACCCTCTTCCCGGACATGAAAATGCGGGGAACCACCCACGGCATCTTCGCCGGCAAGGCCGATGCAAACGAACCCTTCCGTTTCCTGCCCTTCCGGCCGGAAGAGGAGGGGAAAGACGAGCCGTAGCCGTCCGCCCGCATTCCCGAAAGAACTCCCCCGCCGCGCAGCCGCAGCTGGCGAAGCACAGACCGGAGACGTGGTCGCCCGCCGCCGGCGGATTCCGTCCCCGCAGACGAAAACGAAAAACTTTTCGAAAATCCCGTTCTTTCACTCTTGCGTCCGTCCGTCTCTTCTGCTACCATGGCCGCGTACCGGGCATTGGCCCGGTCCCAACCCGTCTCCGTCCAACCTCGAACCGTTTCCCAGCCATGGCCAAAAAAGCCGACACCGCCCCCACCGCCAACGCGGACCTCGAATCCATCATCCAGCAAATCCGCAAGGAATTCGGCGAGGACTCCATCATGCGCCTCGGCGAGGATGACCAGCAGCACAACATCGAGGTCATCTCCACGGGCTCCTGCAGCCTCGACATGGCGCTGGGCGCCTGGGGGCTCCCGAGGGGGCGCGTCGTCGAAGTCTTCGGCAACGAGTCCTCCGGCAAGACCACGCTGGCCCTCCATGTGATCGCCAACGCGCAGAAGGCCGGCGGCCTGGCCGCGTTCATCGATGCCGAACACGCGCTCGACCCCAACTACGCCCGCAAAATCGGCGTGAACCTCAACGACCTGCTCATCTCCCAGCCCACCTCCGGCGAGGAGGCCCTCGCCATCGCCGAGTCGCTCGTCGCCAGCGGATCGCTCGACGTCGTGGTCGTGGACTCCGTGGCCGCCCTCACGCCCAAGGCCGAGCTCGACGGCGAAATGGGCGACAGCCACGTCGGTCTCCAGGCGCGCCTCATGTCCCAGGCCATGCGCAAGCTCACCGCGCTCCTCGCCAAGACGAAGACGCTCTGCATCTTCACCAACCAGTTCCTCGAGAAGATCGGCATCATGTTCGGCAATCCCGAGACGACCACCGGCGGCAACGCGCTCAAGTTCTACGCTTCCGTGCGTATCGACGTGCGCCGCACCACCCAGCTCAAGGACGGTGACGAGGCAACCGGCAACCGCACCCGCGTAAAGGTTGTGAAGAACAAGATGGCTCCGCCTTTCAAGAAGGCCGAGTTCGACATCGTGTACGGCGAGGGCATCAGCCACGTCGCGGAGATTGCCGACCTCGCCATCGAGTTCGACATCATCCACAAGAGCGGTTCGTGGTTCAGCTACGGCGGCGAGAAGCTAGCCCAGGGACTCGCTGCGGTAAAGCAGCTGCTCAAAGACAACCCCGAACTCTGCGACGAGATCGAGGCCCAGGTCCGCGAAGCCCTGTCCGCGGTCAAGGACTAGGGAGATTCCTACTTGCTTTTATTCCACTGGTGGCATAGTTTTCCGTCAACTCCGTAGGTCTTGACGTCTATGCCGCCGGCGGATATCGTTACATCCATGCGCTCGGTATTGCTGTTGGCCAGAAGAGGATAGGCTTTGCCGTGCTGTCCCGCTTCGCTGCATATCCATTTATGGTGATGGCCGCAGAGCATGAGGTCGATGCCGGCCTCCGCAAGGATGGGAGCCCAGTTGTCGGTAACCCAGACCTGGGAATACCAGCTGTCGATGAAATGTACCGTAGGTATGTGCATGATGCATATCTTCACCGGAGCGGAGACGAACGCCGGGTCCTTCACGGCCTCGCGCAGCCATTCGGTCTCGCGCCGGCGGTATGAGTCGTAATCGGCGGTTCCGCCGTACTCGTGACTTTTGTCGGGCTTGTCTTCGCCGGCGTCGAGCACTATGAAGGCGGCAGGGCCCTGGCGGAAGCTGTACCAGAATTCCCCGGTGGAGGTCGGGAACAGCGAATACACCTTGTAGAAGTCTTCTCCCCTGCCCTCATGGTTGCCACGGGCGTACACCAGGGGCAGCCTGGCGGCGACAGCGGCGATTGGCACTATGCTGTGCTTGGCCACAGTGTCGATGTTCTGCGCTGTGGACACGATGTCGCCGTTCAGCACCAGGAAGTCGGTGTTCTTCAGGTCTATTGGCTCAGCGAGCGCGGTATAGCGGGCGTCGTTGAAATGGATGTCGTTAAGCATCGAAAAGCGGCAGGTCTCAGCCGAACTGTCGAGAGTGCGCACGCTGGGATTCTGCTTGGGAGAGATGAGCACCCGCGGGCCGTAGTGCATGCGATAAGGAGTCGAGTCCTCGTCGACCACCTGCCCCACGACGCGATAGCGATAGGACGTACCGGGCTCCAGTCCTTCTATGCGCACGCTGTGATAGCGCCCCGCCGGCCTGCGCCCGTGAACGGTCTGGTAATACTTCGGCCTGTCCTTGCATTCGAAAGCGCTCCCGTCGTCCGGCGCCACCTCAACGTAGTCCAGCGACGGCTTCTCCGTCACCCAGATTACGGTGAACCCGCGTTCACCCACATTGTGCACCCAGGGCCCGTAGATCAGATTCGAGCCGGCATATAAAACGGCGGGCACTGAAATAAGGAATAATACAATGGCTAAACGAAATGCTTTCATATCTTTTTTAATTACAATACCGGAGTGAGCAATCTGGAGGCGCCCTGAAGCATCTTTTTGCCGACGCTCCAGCGCCGGATATGCTCATCTGTAATGAGTTCGGATTCCGCTGCTCGCTCAAGGAAATTGGCCTTCATGCTGGCGGCCACGCCCTCGTCGTAGAGGAAGGTATTCACCTCGTAGAGATATCTCATGCTCAGCTTGTCGAGGTTGGAACTGCCTATGCATCCGAGGTAATCGTCGGCCACGAAAACCTTGCTGTGGTTGAACTGCTCGCGCTCGTAGACTTTGACTCCGGACTCCGTGAGAGTCTTGTAATACGAGCGGTTGACAGGGTCGCACAGGGATATGTCGCAGGCTCCGGGGATGATAATCCTAACGTCCACTCCCCTCTCGGCGGCGCGCTTCATTGCCTTGACCACCCGCTGCGGAGGGCAGTAGTACGGGGTTTGAAAATACACATACGAGGAAGCGTGTTCCAGAGCCCAGATAACAGCTTCCATGCAGGTGTGGGCGGGCACGTCGGGGCCGTCGGAGACCGTCTGCAGAATCACCCCCCTTTCCGGTGCCGGAACGGAAGAACGCCGGACTGACATCGGGACTTTCTCATCCCCGGCGCCCTTGAAATTGTTCCAGTTCTGGAAGAAAATCGCCCTCAGGTCGTAGGCTGCAGGGCCGGAGACGCGGATATGGGTATCGCCCCAGTCTCCCATGCTGCCATCGGTGATATTCATGCCTCCGGCATAAGCTATGCCTCCGTCGACGACCGAAATCTTGCGGTGGTTGAGTTCCCGGGTGCGACACAGGAACTTGTACGGAGTGTAGAAATCGCGCTTGTCGATTCCGTCCTTCTCCATCTGCAGATAGAAGCCCGTCAGCACCGGCCGGTCGTCGAAAGCGCTGTCGAAGAAATTGCCGAAGGGTTCGTGCATGTAGCGAACGTGGGTGCCTTCGGACACTTTTTCCACAAGCATCTCCTTGACTACGTGCCCCACGTTGTCGTCGCCGAACAGCAGGCACTCGATTTCCACGCTCCCGGAGGCCTTCTCCAGGTCGCGCGTGAATAGTTCCTTGTAGCGCAGGCCATCGGTAATGATTTCCAGCGAGTTGCCGGATGTAGGAAGGAACGCCGGAGTAATGGACAGCATCTCCGCCAGCGGGCGGAACTCCTCCCGTATCAGAGGGGTGGCGTCTGAAACGTATACGGTATCTCCGGGCGCGGCGGAAAGTGCAGCGGAAAGCAGCAGGTTGAGGATTATGCTCATGTCAGAATGCTATCTGCACGCCGGCGGAAGCGTTGGTCATGTTCCTGTCGAGGAAGATGGTGTCGACGCCTGCGAACAGGTTGATGCCGGGAATGCGGACGTTCATCGCAACGCCCACGTCGGTGCCGAAAGTGTTGGCGGCGACGGATCCGGCTATGCTGATAATCTTCGCCGGCGACAGCGCCAGGCCGAAGCGCACCTCGCGGAAATATTCCTGGAAAGTGGACAGCACACCAACGCTCAGGCCGCTGTAGAACGGCATAACGTAATCAGCGGACAGATGAATGTTGTAGTTCAGCATGCGGGCCAGGGTACTGCGGTCGGCGACCTCGAGTTCGAAGAGATTGGCCCCGTAGTCGACGATGCGTTCGGTATAGCGGATGGAGCCGTTGATACTCTCGCCCCAGCGTATGTAGCCGAGGTCGAGCAGCGACGCCCCGAGTGTCAGGCCCTCCATGGGCTCGGCGGTGAGACCGATGTCGAGTCCCAGTCCGCGCCCGGTGAATCCGGGACGGCCCAAGGAAATCTGCGAGAAATCGTACACGGTGCGTCCGCGGCTGGGCACTGTTCCCACCTTCACAAGCGACGACGACAGGAAAATGTCGGCGTCGGCGTCCACCTGCACGTCGCCTTCGTCAAGCACGATGGCGTCCAGGTTATAGAGGTCGAACCCGGCGCCGAACAGGCCAAGCAGGAACTTCAGGTTGGCGCCCAGGGTAATGTAGTCGCCTATCTTGTGCGAGAACGAGAAAAGGAACTCCATGTAATCGTTGGCGCGGAAGCTTATGTCGCTGAAACCCATACGCCCGGACGGGATGCGCCAGTTGCCCCACAGGCTCACGTTGAAGTCGGAGAAGAAATCGACGGGAGCGTATATGATATTGTCTGAGCGTATGTTACATTCGAATGCGAAGCGCCCGCGCCTGCCGTGCCTGCCGAACGACACCAGGTTGACAGCGGCCTGCGGCAGGATGGTGTTTCCCTGATTGTAATTAGAGAAAAAGTCGAGGCTCTGCCAGTTCCAGCCGGTGTTCATCCAGTCGATGTTGAAATACGGCATGCGGAAATCCGTCTGGGCCGAGAAAGACATGTGGCCAAGGCCGGCGGAATAGAATGTATAAGGGTCGCCGGTGATCGGAGCGCCGGGATTGATTTTATACGAATAGATATAATTTTCGAGGAAGAACGCAGTCTTGAGCTCCTGCGCCCGGGCCGCTGGAGCCAGGACGGCAATAGCGGCGGCAATTGTCAAGAAGATTCTTTTCATAGTGCAAAGAAACGAAAAAAATCCATATCTTAGCACGGTAAACTGATAACGATGGCTAAAGACTCTAAAATCCGTATCCGCAGGTCCTCGGTGGAAGCCCTGGTTTTCCTGGCCCTGTTTGTCGTGGTTTTCATTCCCCTCGGGCACAAAATGGGCAGCGGCAACCTGCTCAACACCATAATGAACACCGCCCACAACCTGCTGTTGAATACGGTGTTCTATCTGATGGGCATCACGGTGCTTACCGGAGCCCTCTCCAAGCTCATGTCGGAGTTCGGAGTGGTGAAGCTGCTGGAGCGCATCCTGAGGCCGCTGATGAAGCCTTTGTACAACCTTCCGGGAGTCGCCGCGCTGGGTGGCCTGATGACCTTCCTGTCCGACAATCCGGCCATCATCGCATTTGCCAAGGACAAGACTTTTTCGTCGTATTTCAAGAAATATCAGCTGCTTTCGCTGACCAATTTCGGCACCGCATTCGGAATGGGCTTTGTGGTGATTATCACCATGATCAGTTTCGGGCATGCAGGCGGTGCGCTGGTGGGTCTGGCGGGAGCCTTCTGCGGCTCTATCATATCCACCCGGATCATGCAGCGCAGCTGCCTCAAAACCTTCCCGGAACTCGACGCTCCTGTGAGTGAAGAAGGCGTCAAGGACGGAGATCACGAGAGTACCGAAAACGAGAAGAAAGACAGCATTTTCCTGCGCTTCCTGAACGCCATTCTCGACGGTGGCAAAAACGGCGTGGAGCTCGGTCTGGCCATCATTCCCGGTGTGCTCATCATCACCACCATGGTCATTCTGATCACCTTCGGACCTGGCCCCGAAGGATACACCGGAGCGGCCAATCAGGGAGTGCCTGTCCTGCCTTGGCTGGCAGGCAAGATCCACTGGGTTTTCGAGTGGCTTTTCGGTTTCGGCGACATGCGCCTGATAGCCTTCCCCATGACCGCTCTCGGAGCCGTGGGAGCCTCCCTCGGACTGCTTCCCACCTTCAACGAAGCGGGTATCCTGGACGGCAACGCTATCGCGGTTTTCACCGCAATCGGAATGTGCTGGAGCGGCTTCCTTTCCACCCATACCGCAATGCTCGACACCCTGGGATTCCGCAAGGCCATTTCCAAGGCACTCGGAGCACATACAGTGGCCGGTCTGTGCGCTGGAATAATTGCGCACTTCCTGTACCTGCTGGTTTCGTTACTATAATTTTTTAATCCATATTTTTTGCATAGTGTTGCAATTTTCGTAAATTGCGACACTATACCACCATACACTGAAACCAATGACCGACGTCAAGATTATCGAGATCAAAAAAAGCGTTTTCGCCGACAACGACAAAGACGCCGACGAACTGAGGTCAGAGCTTAAACGCAGGGGCGTTTATCTCCTCAACCTGATGTCCTCGCCCGGAAGCGGCAAGACCACCACCCTAATACAGCTGATCAACCGGATCAAGGGCAAGCTGCGCGTTGCCGTGATGGAGGCCGACATCGATTCCGATGTGGACGCCATCAAGATCAAAGAGGCCACCGGCATCCCTTCAATCCAGCTTCACACCGGCGGCATGTGCCATCTGGACGCCGAAATGACGCGCCAGGGCCTCGGCAACGTGGACCTGGGCGGCGCCGACCTGGTTATCCTCGAAAACGTCGGCAATCTGGTGTGCCCCGCCGAATTCGACACGGGCGCCTGCCGCAACGCCATGATACTCAGCGTCCCCGAGGGCCACGACAAGCCTCTCAAGTATCCCCTCATGTTTTCCGTCTGCGACCTTGTGATCATCAATAAAATCGACGTGTTGCCGTACTTCGACTTCGACATGGACAAGTGCCGCGAGTACGTCCACATGCGCAACCCCAAGGCAGTCGTGATACCCATCTGCGCCAAGACAGGCGAAGGCGTCGACGCCCTTGCCGACTGGATACTCAATGAAGTCGAAAACTGGAAGAATCAATAAAACTGCATACCATGCCTGAGATGTCAACCAAATTCGTCCCCAAACACAAGGGTGACAATAATCCCAATCCCAAGCTCCTCAAATTCGTCCGCCATGTCACGGACCGCGTTCCAGGCAAAATCAAGATGACCTCGGACGCCCCGGAATACTGGGGTCTCGCCTGCATCTTCGAGGACGAGATGGACGCTACCACCCGCGAGGCGGCACTCGACCTGCTTCTGGACATGCTCCCTCCCAATTTCTTCAAGGTGCGCGAGCATCGCCCATACGCCCTTCTCCATGAGTGGAACGCGCAGAAGCACTACACACCCGACGACAAGAGCTTTGACGAACTTCTCGACAAACTCGCTTACTTCGGCATGCTGGAGTACGACTACGGTGACAAATATACCGACGATGGCCCCGTCCCAGGCACCACATACAACCGCGAAGACCGCATCTACTGGGTTCCCATGTTCGTTCCCGGCAGCGCCGAGTATACCAACATGAACACAGAACTGATGGACCGCCACCCGGAGCTCGCCATGTTCTTCGAGCGCATGACCTTCCTGCCGCTGGAGAAGATCACCCCAATGGTACCCATGGGCGGCAGCGGCATAGGCATGCACGTGATTCCGGTGGAGAAGGCCATCAGCATGGAGAACCAGTCAGTAAGCATAGAGCACATTTCATATTGGCTCAAGAAATACGAGGGTCACATAGGCGTAGGTATCTGTTCCTGCCGCTACGGCCGCAAGAAACTGGATGAGGGCTGTGCCGACGACTACCGCGACTGGTGTATCGGCGTGGGCGACATGGCAGACTACCTGCGAGAGACAGGCCGCGGACACGACATCACCTACGAAGAGGCCATGGCAATTCTCCGCAAGGCCGAGGACCACGGATTCGTACATCAGATTACCAATATCGACGGCGAGGGCAAGATATTCGCCATATGCAACTGCAACGTAAAGATTTGTAATGCATTGCGCACATCGCAGCTGTTCAATACCCCCAACCTCAGCCGCAGCGCTTACGTGGCCAAGGTGGACCCGAAGAACTGCGTTGCCTGCGGCCGCTGCGTGGAATACTGCCCGGCCGGCGCCGTCAAGCTCGGCCAGAAGCTCTGCACCAAGAGCGGGCCGCAGACCTATCCCCGGCAGGAACTGCCCGATGCGGTCAAGTGGGGCGAGCACAAGTGGAATGAGGACTACCGCGACCGCAATCGCATAAACTGCTATCCTACAGGCACTTCGCCCTGCAAGACGGCCTGCCCCGCGCACATTGCC
>JAEEGL015284590.1_pt1 | contig 14351 bp, 9 predicted proteins | sample 9134231 | NCBI WGS metagenome assembly JAEEGL01 (sample SAMN16246548, study PRJNA631951) | gut metagenome | biome: gut microbiome; feature: rumen; material: fiber-attached | host: Bos | place: Iran: Karaj | collected 2018-10
ATACGGCGCGGGGCGGACCTGCTCGGCTGGACGCTGGACGACCTCATCACGCGCACCATCGTCGCCGTCCAGTCGTTCGAGACGTGATTGAAAACAGTGCTGTGGTGTTGAACCGGCGGCGCATCCGCCGTGTTTAACAGGGCATGAACTGGAAATAGACGATAACTCAAAGCGCGGCCTTGACGCCGTCAAGCTGCGCGGCCCAGTCGTCCGGCAACGTCTAATCCTCGTAGGGATTTGACGTGTCGTAAACGGGATTGGACGACAGGCCTCTTGTGCTTCTTGAGTATCGGAACCAGCGTACTTCCATGACGTGGTCGTGGACGATGTAATAGACTGTGTAGTTGCCAACTTGAATCGTGTAATACGGCTGCCGCACGTCAGGCGGACGGTAGCGTGGCGCGGTTACGAGCGGATGGACAAGAGCCTGGTCGATGGCTTCATATACGTCGGAGACCAGTTTATCAGCTGCAACAGGGTTGAGCAGGTGTTGTTCAATGTACGCAGCGGCGCGATCCAGTTCGTCAATGAACGTCGGACGTATGTCAAGCGTGTACTTTTCGCCGAGCATCGCGACGTTCCTTCAGGATTTTCAGCGACTGCGCGCGGGTGTAGTGCCGAGTGTCGCTTTCGCATAGATCGTCTGCCCTGTTTAATTCGCCCAAGACGGGGTCGTTGAGGTGCTTGTAGGCGTCAAAACTCATCGTCACCATGCAACCGTATCCATTACGGGTGAAGATGACTGTATTGCCGCCTTGAACGTAATCGGCTATCTCCGCAAACTTGTTGCGGAGGTCTGAAATCGGCCTGATGTCCGTGTCGACGGTCTGTATCATCGTTAATCCTCCTTAGCCTGTTGACGTGGAATATTTTATCATAATCTTGATAAGGAGACAAGTCGTCGCCCTGCCGACTGCCGCACAGTACTTCGACAAGATCGAAGCCGACGACCTGATGCTCTACGGCTCCAACTGCCTGGTTCTCTTCTACGGCGCGGCCGGCGGCTATTCGTACACGCGAATCGGCAAGCTGTCCTCGACGGACGGACTTGCCAAGGCCGTTGGGAACGGTGCGACGACGGTGACGTTCGAGAAGCCTGCATACAGGTTTTTCAGGCTTGTGGCGAATGTCGATTGAAGATGTCGCCGCATTTTAGGCGCCCCTATGTGTCGGAGAAATGAAGAAAGTTCTGAAGTCTGATGTCCGAAGTCTGAAGTCCTATGCTATAATTGGCGACAGAAGACGAGGCCATGGGGACTTGTCCTCATCGGCTCTGCGACCCTCTTGTGCCAGGCCTACTTGGCCGGAGATATGGTAATGCGGCGGAATTCGACGGGACACCCCTCGCTCTGGAGCTGGATTTTGCCGCGTGACGGGGAAAGCCTAGTAAGGCGGTTCACGCATGCGCCGTTGAGATGGTAGTCGGAGAACTCCTCGCACGTCGTTATGCAGCCGAACTCCTCGCCGCTCACGTGGATTATGCCGTTCGTGACGGTGAACACTCCCTTCGGATCGCAGTTCGCGCCGCGTCCGCGGATGAACGTGTACCAGTTGTCAAGGTCGCGTCCGTTGAACAGCTCCCGAGCGGCTGTCTCGCGCCCGAGACCTGCGCAACCGGAGAAAACGCCTGCCAGGCTGCACAGCCCGGCCACCATCAAGATGCTTTGTTTCATGGCGGGAAGCAGCACTTAGCGCCGTTTTGGCGTTCAGCCGCGGCCGTCGGCGCACAAAGTGGTAAAAAGTGGTAAAAACGTATCTTGAATTTCGAGGGGGAAGATAGTAAAATGCAGGCAAACAAAGTTCTAGGGGTATAGTATGACAGGGTGTTTCTCAGAGTTGATCGCCGATGTCGTGCATCGCCGAATCGCCAATGCGCCGCGAGAAGGAATTCTCGTCGGCACATACTGCGGCGGCGGACTTTTCCCCGTCCTGGCTAAGATGGCGGGGCGCTTCTGCATATTGCAGCGGACAGCGCAACGAACCCCCGACTCTACTTTTGAGGAAAATCTGCTTGCAGCTCGTTCTTTAGCAATTCCCCTCGCTGATGGCGTGGGGCAAACGAAAGGAGTAACGATGAAGACGAGGAAGTTCGCAATGGCCTCTCTTGCTGCTGCGGCGCTCATGGCGCCGCGCCTCCAGGCGGCCACGTACTGGGTCGGCAGCGTGCAGGACCCGGATTGGCTGAAGGCGGAGAACTGGCGCCACAACATCTCCGACAGCGAGTGGGAAAATAAAGTCCCCGTCACCGACAACATGTACTTTACTAACGACGGGTTAGACCTTGCGACCATCTCTCAGAACTTCACGGGCAAAGGGTCGCTCCACGTCCATTCGGGGCTGGACAACAAGCCGCTCGTCATACAGAACAACGGCAAGACATGGCGGATCTTCGGAAAAATCCGCATCGACGACGAGCGGTCGTGGCGCAGGGGCGTCGTGGTGTTCCGCGGCGGATCGTTTCTTGCCTCGTCGATGGTTGTCGGAAGCGTCATCACCAACTCCTGCCTCGCCACGCTGGAGAACACCTCGATGACGCTCTCCGGCGAGACGACGCTGAACCAGGGGCGACTTACCCTTGGCTCCGGCGCGACGCTCGAGACGACGTACGTCACGTACGGCACCGGCACGAATGACGCATTCCTAGTGTTCGACGGCGGCACGCTGCGCAGGGCCGCCGGTTCTGAGCCTGAGTTGGTGCGTCGTTCCGACGGCATTGCTGTCTTAGTCGGCGCGAACGGCGGCACAATCGACACGGCGGGTCGTTCAGTAAGCATCTCGACAGACATTGCGGACGCGACGCCAGACGAGCCCGGCGCCATGAACTTCAAGGGTGGCGGGACGGTCTGTCTGGATGGCACTGTCGGATGGACAGGCGGCACTACAGTCGAAGTTGGAACCTGTCTGCTGATCAGTAACGCTTCAAAGGCCGCTCTCCTTGATCATGGGTTAAAAGTTTTCGTGCCGGACGCATGGCTAGAGAGCGCAAGCGATGCCGAAATCGTCCGATTCGTCGGAACGGCGGGACGATTCACCCATGCCGATCTCGCGAAGGTGCGTCTCTTCTCTGGTGCCTTGGCGCCGGTCAGACTCTCCGCCGATCACAGGGCAATCATCATGAAAGGGGACGCGGCATCCTTGAACAATGCCGGATTGTCACCAGGTGCCGGTGCTGTCGTCGAGATTCCAGATGCGAACACCCCGGGCGTCGTCGAACACGTGGCGACGGTGAATTCCAATACGTCGCTTTCTGCGCTGTTTCCGACTTCTCTTGAATACGGCGACATGCTTGTTGTCAACGTTGGCAGTGACGCGACGCTGAGCATCGACAAGACTGCCGACGTGTGCGCCGTGAAATTCAATGTAACATCCGGCAAGACCCTGACGCTTACTGGCGGAGAGCTTGGCGCCGCGTATGTCTGGGTGAACGGCGGAAAGGTTGTCGTCCAGAACGGCTATACGGCGTCAGGCATGAAGGTCGCGGAGCTAGGACGGCTACTCGGCAATGGCACGGTTGCCGCCGCGCCTGGCGTCTCGCGCTGCAGGTTCAAGGATTGTTCAGACTTTACGGGAACCCTTGACGCTGGTGACGGAGATTCCTTGTGGCGCGTCACGATCAAGGGCGGCGCGGAGATCAACCCGAGCGACGGTGGAACCGTATGCATCCTCGCCGATGCGACGGCTACCGCCGATCCGTCCGGGCTGACGGTCAGGGGTGCGCTCAAGGTCAAGGACGGGGCGACGTTCCGCAAGGACGAGTCCGGCGCGACATCCAGAGGAAAGTTCCAGATTGAGCTTGGTGCCAGGCTGGAGTTCCGCTTTACCAGTGCGAACAACGCGCCGCAGCTGCTGCGGCAGCCGTCCAACGCTTCCATGATTGTCCAGTGACTGCAAGGAGGAGAACAAAGCGATGAAAACGACGAACATCTCAAGGAAAGACTTCCTCTCCGGGGCACTGGCCTCAATTGGCCTTGGTGCGTTCTCGGGACGCCCCATATTCGCCGTCGAGACGGGGTCAATGGACTACGGCGAACTGAAACTTACATTCGGAGTCGTCTCGGACACGCATTTGCGCCAGAATTGGTTAGGCGAACCTTTTGCGCAATGTAAATTCTACAGCCATTACGACAACCACGGTTTCACGGATGAGAGTCTCAGGAACGCACTCGCGTACTTCAAGAGCCAAAACGTCGATGCCGTGATGCACTGTGGCGACATGGCCGACAGGGGGCTCATCCAAGAAATGGAGTTGCACAGGGAGGCATGGGACGCCGTGTTCAATGATGGCCCAGCGCCAGTAAGACTCTTCGTGTTGGGCAACCATGACGTACAGGGGCACAAAGGCGGGTCGCATGGATATCCTCCATTGCCATATGCGGAGGCACTTTACAGGGGTCAGGGGGACGAATGGAAGAAGCACATACTGCATGGGAACCTTGCGAGCGCATGGCAAGGGATATGGGGAGAGAATTACTCCGACGTGTGGCACAAGACGGTAAAGGGCTACCATTTCTTCGGAATGCATCACAAGTATGATGACGATTTGAGCGGCAGCGTGAATGAACTGGCGAACCAGATTCGGCATGAAGTCGAGGTGTCCCATTCATTGGACGCAAGCAAGCCGTTCTTTGTAGTGACGCACATACGACAAGATTACCGGTATAACAACACCGATCTGAACAGCAGTATCGCCGATGCGCTTGGAGGCGAAAAAGTCGAAGGGTATGGCAATGGAATCCTTTTCTTCGGGCACTCGCATGGCTCGGTCGCCTCATGGGAAAACGTCACTAACGGTTTTGAAGGGCATGCGAATGCCGTGATACCGAACATACAATGCTGTTCATTGACGCAAAAAGATCGGGATCCCGTTAGCCCGCGTATCCACGGTTTCCTCGTAAAAGTCTATGCTCGTGCGCTGGTCATACGCTGCATCGATTTCGCGTATGGCAACAACAGCGCAAGAAGGGGTGGACCGCTATTCTACGAGGATGGTGGAATGCCGCCGTACTATGACCATCATTGTGCAAGTCTAGGTCCAGATTGGGTGATGCCGCTGCCTCAGCAGGATCCAGGGAACGGGGAGTGGCATTGGCCTGTTCCTGGAGTGCATCCGTTCTCGCGCGCAGCACTCGAAGAAGCGATAAAACGGCCGGAATTCCACGACAACGCGAGACTGGTCGTTGAATATGAAGGCGACAATGTCATTGTTGCAATCCCCAATGCTGACGGCAACCTTTTCCCCGACGGGAACGGGGGGTACACAGGGTCTCGTGTGTATCACTACGAGATCGAGATAGCGGGTGCAGGGGGAATAGTCAGAAAGACTGCTTTCGCGGATGGTTTCGAAGTGGGCGTCGGGCAGGAGCCGAACGGCGGCGTGACTACCGTTGCCATACACAAGTCTGAGTTGCCCAATGGAGAGAATCTGACATTCCGCGTCTATCCGTGCTCTTCTTTGGGCACGAGGGGCAAACCGCTCTGTGTTACGCAAAAGGTCATCCGCGTGTCCTTGGATAAGTCTGTCCCTAACGTTGGCCATGACGCGCGGTTTGCCCTCACGAACGGCGCGAAGCTCGCGGATGACGCAAAGATCGTCGCGGAATGTCCGCCATGGGTGAAGCGCGTGTGTGTGGAAGACGGGGAAATCGTCGCCTACACCAGGCCGATTGGTGCGACAGTCAACGTGAAGTGAATCTTGAAATGGAGGTGATGTGATGCTGACATTGTTCAAGAAACCGCTGGCCGTCTGCGTTGCGGCGGCTGCATGCACGGTGGGCAGCTCCAGCTACGGTTGGGAGCTGAAGGAATCGAAGGACCAGCATGACTATGGCACGTGGTCGCCGCTGGTGTCATACGACAGTGACGGCTGGGCGTCTATAGCTAACGCCACTTACACGGGAAACAGTCCATCCGACGGCAGCCTTGTCACGCTGAAGACCGTCATGCGCTTCTGCGGCGAAGGCTCTGCCGCCGCCGATGGGCATGCCGTAGTGAGAATGGCTGAGGTCGAGAACCGGCCAATGCTCCAGGTGCGTTCTGGCGGAGAATGGATCCTGGCAGGGGCAGAGGGACTCGTTCCGCAGTATGACACGGAGTACACGGTCGAGTTCGCGATAGACTACGCGTCCGGCCGCTACAGCGTTAAGGTTGGCGGCAAGTCTCTCACGACATACGAGAGCGGAGCGTCGTCCTTCGTCCTGAACGGCACGCCAGCGATGCTCCAGTCCGTGCTATACGGCGGCACGGCGGCGTTCAAGTCTCTCGAGGGCAGCCAATCGGCCGACAACAGAACGGCTTGGTTGGGCGGCAGCAGCGACAACTGGAGCGACGCCGGCAACTGGGTAGGCGACAACCGGAACGAGCCGTACTTTCTGGAGAACGCGATGCGCGGCAACCGGACGGTTATGTTCGATTCGGCTCAGACAATTGCGGGCGTCGTGCATGTTGCCGGCGGCACGGCTTCATGTCCGCTTGTGTTCAAGGCGGCGAACGCGGATTGCGGCCTTTCCAACGGCGGCAAAGTGTTCAGGGTCGGAGAGAACGGGGACGCCGTGGTCCGCTTTGAGAACGGCAAGTGGAACTTCGGGACGATGTACGTCGCCATGAGCGACGGCTTGACCGCGGCGGTGACCAACTTGAACGCCGACCTCTCTCTCTCGACGCTGACCATCGCGTCAGGGAAGAACTCGACTGGAACGTTTACGCAGGAGGACGGAACGTTGACTGCGGCGAGCACCTTGTTCGTTGGCAATGCCGAGGGTGCGAACGCATCATTCTACAACAGGGGAGGCGTTCTTACGGCAGGGGGATACGGAATTTGCATCAGTGGGAACAACAACTGTTCGGGACGCTCTTATTTCGAGCTGAGCGGCGGTGCCGTGACCAACAAAGGCGGGCAGAGCAACCTCGCCATCGGTGACCGTGGAACGCTGGGATCGTACGCCGAGTTCAAGATGACCGGGGGCGAATACTATGCCGCGAACGGGAACATAATTGTGGGCGGGAGGACGAGAGGCGTAGTCACAATGGACGGCGGTCGTCTTGCCGCGGCGAACGGAATCAAATTCTGCACCGACACCACGTATACCGACGACAAGGGACCGTCCACGTTCGCCCTCAACGGCGGCGTGGTGGAAGTGAAATACGTTCAGCATGGCTCGAGCACTGCCGTTGGCGAATTCACGTTCAACGGCGGAACTCTGAAGGCTGCGGCGAAGGGGACTCTGACGCAGAATCATGAGCTTCTGAATGTCATTGTCGATGAATTCGGCGGCACGATAGACAACGGCGGGTTCAACGTAACCTTGGCGAAGTCGATGGAGGGGACGGGCTCGCTTGAGCTGACCGGCAGCGGAGTCACGACGTTCACGACGAACCAGCTCTACACTGGCGCGACGAAGATCGCCGAAGGAACTGGGATCAAGTCCGGAACGGGCAACACGGAGTTCGCCGGAACGCTCGTGTTCACGAACGGTTCGCGCATTGTCGTTGCCAAGAACGGCAGCGTCTGCAACTGCCTCTCGGCTGCCGACGTCGCGCTTCCTTCTGACGGGACGGTGACGGTCTCCTTCGAGGGGGCGCTTCCGGCGACTGCTTGCCCGATCCTCACGAAGACGGACGGAACCTTCAGGGCCGCAGATCTCGTGAAATTCACCAATTCTAATGAGAAAGTGACGTTCCATCTGGCGCTCTCCTTGGACAGAAAGTCGATTTGCATCGTTCCAGGCGGTGTGTCGTTCGTCTGGACTGGTGCATACGACAACAATCTGCTTGATGAACGAAACTGGAGCGGTGAAGGAGTGCCCGGTGCTTCAGGCGCGAGTACGGAGGTGAATGCGGTGATCGGAGTCCCGGAAGCGACGACCCTCGTCTGCAATGGCGAGTTCTCTCCGTCGTCCATTGTGTTCCTCCCGGACTCCGCGCAGGTCACGATCAACGGCTCAGGCAGGGTGACGAACGTCTGCGAAATCGCGAACCTTGCCTCCGGCGTCCATCACGTCTTCAATGTGCCCGTCACATTTGCCGACGGCGTTGAGGCGGACGTCACGCTTGACCCCGGCCGGTACATAAAGTTCTCTGGCGGCTTGACCGCATGGGACGTCAAGAAGGGGTGTGGCACCGACTACTACGGCAAGTTCAATTTCATCAAGCAGGACATCGACTGGTCGAAAAAGGACGCCGTGCACGTCCTCCAAGGCAGTGTTACGATGAATGGCGGACTTAACGCCAGTAACTTCGGCATCTACACGGGCAAGAGCGTCTACGTGAACGGCGATATGCCGGTCTCGGGCGAGGAGAACACGACGAAGCAGCTCGTCTGGCGCGTCTATGGAAGGCTCGCCGTCTCAAACCTGATCACGCTGTCTGGTGGGACCAACCTGAAGCCTGCCGCATCGTATGGCAGCGGCGCTTATGCCGCGAAGGGACTCTACAACGGCTCCACGGGAAAATTCTACCTCAACACTACGCACGAAGGTTTTTCCGCCCACTGGGAGATCGGCGAGTCCGGGCTCGCGGCATCCGGGAACAGCGGTGGCTTCCATGTCTACGCCAACAGCCCTGCGACGCTTAATTCGCTGGCGAACTACACGATATCCGCCCCGATAGACTCGGACGCAAACGCACGGCTGAAGATTGGGACGGGGGACGTGCAGGATCGCACGATAACCGTAGAAGGTGAGCTGAAGGGCGGGATGACTGTCGAGCTTTCCGGCGCGGGCACTGTCGCGCTAAACAGCGTCTCGACGTTCACTGGCGGACTTGTCGCCACGAACGGCGTCACGCTGGCACTTGGGCCCAACGCGAAGCCCGGCAATGGGCCTGTGACGATGAAGGACGGCACGACGCTCTCCGCCTGCGGGAACGAGATCGGAGGGCTCTCGTTTGCGGCCGGTTCGACGCTTGACGTCGTGAATCCGACGGCAGCGACGCCGGCGGTCAGGGTAACCGGGGCGCTGACGCTTCCCAATGCCGATGCGAGCGTTGCGCTGCGCAACGACGGCGAGGCTTTCGGCGCTGGCACATACGCGATTCTGGAAAAGTCTGGCGTGGATGCAGCGACAGGAGCGAAGTTTGCGCCCGTGGTCGAGGCCGGCATGGAGTACAGGTTCATGGTAGATAACGGCGTATTGAAGCTCGTCGTCTACTCGCCTGCCGACAGCTATCGCTGGACTGGCTGGGGCGGCGACAGCAACTTGTCCAATCCAATGAACTGGATGTGCGGGTGTGTGCCGGGGAATGACGCCAGACTGGTGTTCGACAGCGAAATGACCGTGAACGCCGACCTTATTGGTGGCGTGACGCTCTCCGGACTTGACCTGAGGGCCGTTGTGACGTTCAACGGATCGCTGAGGACAACTGCGGACGTCGATACCTCCAAGATCGTTGTCGGCGAGAACTCGACGATCACGCTCGTCGGCGACCTTGTGTTCAACGGCGACGGCCAGGCGTTTGTCGCGAACAAGATCAACGACGGCGGCAGGCTTGTCGTTACGGGCAGGATCGAAGCCCGCGGCACGCGAGAGGTGTATCCGACGGTCAACGGCGGAAACGGCTACATCGTCGCCAAGGGCCTTGTCAATCAGTCTGGCATGAACGACATCGCTCCGTTCAAGCTCGTAAGGAACGCTGCCGGTACGGTGCGCTGGGCCATCGGGCAAGACGGAATGGACGGCAGAAACGACAAGACGTTCTGGCTCCTGAACAACCAGAATCATCCTGTCGCTGAGATCATGCCGATTGCGAGCGACTTCGTCGTCGGGTCGGTAATAGCCAACCGCCAGAAGGCGACGCTGAAATTCAACACGACGGGACTTGACGACAACCTCGGTCACACGATAACGGTGACGAACGGAATCTACAGGGAAGGCCCAGTCCATGTCAACGGAACCGGCAAGGTTCTGTGCAAATACGTGCAGACGAACTCAACCAATCCGTTCAACGTCAACGGCACGGCCACGCTTGAACTTGCCGACGGCGCTGACATCGGCAGGGGAGGCGTCACGGTCAACGCAGGGGCCAAGCTGGAAGTCTCCGGCGGCGGTGCGACGGTTGGCGCGCTGACGTTCAAGGCGGGATCGACGCTGAAGGCCGCTGCGCTTCAGACGGGCGTCGCCGCGCTGTTGGCTACGAGCGTCGCGCTTCCTTCGGACGGCACGGTGTGCCTCGACGTCGCGGAGTTCTCGCAGGGCGTCTCGACGGGAAGCTACAAGCTCATGGAATGCTCGGGTGGCATTGACCAGAACGCCGTAGGCAAGTTCGAGCTCTCGGGGTGCACTCTCCCTGAAGGTCTCGTTTGCTGGCTCAGCGTAATAGACGGCACGCTCTACCTCATGGTCAACGACCCTTCCAATCAGGTATACGTCGGTTCCGAGAGCAGCAATCTGAGCGATCCGGCCGGATGGGCCTGCGGATGCGTCCCCGTCAGCGGCGTAGCCGTCATGTCGAACGAAGTCCCCGTGAGCCTTTCCGTCGGCAATGTGTTCCGCCCCGATACGATCACGTTCGCCGAGAATTCCGGCGTCGTGACTATCATCAATGGCACACTGCATCTTGCGTCGCTAACGAACGCCAGCAAGCTTGCAATCGGCCCGGCGGCGGCGCTGGAGATCGAAGGTGACTTTGTCGCGGAAGTGAATGTTGCCAGCACCAAGAGCTCATTCCTCCATTCCAACGAGGGCAGTGTGACTGTTGGTGGCAAAGCCATAGGCTATGCCAATGTTGGTCGTGCGTCGTTGTTCCAATACAAGGTCGTGAGCAATGACACCAAACCGATACGGGCTAAGGGCCTTGGCTACTACGGCGACTGGGGCGGGCAGCTCTATATGCTCCTCTGCTCTGACAGCAACAAGGCCGGGATGTGGATTGTTGGCGAGGACGGCATGTCGTATCTCAATGGGCGCAACGCGAGCTATTCGAGGTTCTACGCCCAAGGCAATGGCGGAGACGTAACGATCTACTCGTCAGCCAACTGGACGCTTGCCACGCTGGCGAATGGAGGAACGCACGGAAAGGTCAACCAGGTAAATGGTGACATCTGGCTCAACAACAAAGCGTCGCTCACGCTCCACACGTCTGACTACGACAATCCGGCATCGACAGGCCACACCATCACGCTCAACGGCCGCATCATCACCTCCGATAATGCGGGAACAGCCACCATCGCCGGAAACGGCAAGGTAATCGTCGATACGAATTTCTCCGCCGGAGTCAATCCTGAGGAACTGCGGCACACGTGCATTGCCACAGCCCTTGCCGTTACCGACACCGCGACGCTGCAGATCAACAACGGAAAGAAGATAACAGGCAACGGCACGGTGTCCTTCGCCTCCGGCACGACGCTGGCCATTCCCGGCAACGCCGAAATCAGCACCGCGCTTTCGATGGCGCGTGGCTCGAACATCAGGCTTGGCGCGGTCAACGGGAATTCGGCACCTCTCATGGTCGGCGGAGAGTTCAAGGTCCCTGGCGCAAGCGATGCGAAGGTGTCGGTGAGGATCGGCAACGATACTGTCGAGCCAGGAACGTACACCGTGCTTTCTGCGCCGATCATATCTGCGAGCACTGGCGACTTCGAGCTCGCGAACGCCGCTGCCGGCTGCACTGCTACGTTCTCGACAAGCGGCAACGCGCTTGTCGTCACAGTGGCGGCGGAGACGCCCAGGGGAATGGCGCTTGCCAGCCCGAAGGGCGCGATGCAGGCCAAGGGCCTTGCACGCGCGGGACTGCTCGACCTCGATCCCGCTCGGACGGACGCCGTCGGCGAGGTGGCCATCAAGGCTATACGCGTTGACGGGAACAAGGTCGAGGTGGAGGTCGCCCTTGTGCGCAAGGGAGTGGAGAAGGAGGAAGGCGGCTACACGCCGATAAACGGCGTGGTGAAGCTGTACGCGGTAGACCTTTCCTCCGGCAGTCAGACACTGGTCGATCAAGCGGTCTGTGGAGACCCGACGTTCGCGAAGGGCGACACGGCAACGTTCACCTTCGAGACGTCAGTGCCGGCAGGGTTCTACAGGGCCGTGATCGAGGAAGAGTAGGAGCGCATCCTTCTTAAGGGTGGCACGATGCGCGGGCGAATCCGCCCGCGCATCGTCCTGATTCAGGACTAGGGGAAAATGGGTGTTGGATGCCTGGGCAGGCCCTCCTCGCCCACGACAACCGCATGAAGTGGTAAAAAGCGGTAAACGGCATATTGATTTTTGGCCGAGAAGATAGTAAAATCATGGTGTAAAAATTGACAGGGATATAGTATGACTGGGTACTGTTCTGAGCCAATTGCTGTTGCCGTGCATCGCAGAATCGCCAATGCGCTGCGGGAAGAGATTCTCGTCGGCGTATACGAGGACGGTGCGAGCTTTCCGAGCCTGACCAAGATAATGGAACGCTTCTGCATATCGCGCCCGAGCGCGATAAAAAGCGTAGCCGTGCTGAAGAAGCTGGGGCTGGTAAGGACGCTTAAGGGCTCCGGTACGCGCGTCTACCGTCCGAGGCGCGCGATAGGCGTCGCGATTCCAGGCACGGCGGATTCGGAATTCTTCGCCGCCCTCCTTGAAGGGCTCGTCATCAACTGCCAGAAAAGCCGCATCGACCTCATCGCCGGCAACATCTTCCCAAAGGACCACAGCCTTCGCGCCCGCGAGGCCGAGCGCCTTGCGCGGCATTTCGTCTCGAAACGCGTCAATGGCGTAATCATGCAGCCGATCACCTACAACGCCGAGGCGGAGAAGATAAACCGAGTCCTGGAGAGAATCCTCGACGATGCCGGCATTCCGGTGGTTCTCGTTGACTACGACATCGTTCCCCCTCCGGAAAGGAGCCGGCACGACCTCGTGGCGATAGATAACTTCAACGCCGGGCGCCGCATCGCCTCGCATCTAATCTCGGTCGGCGCGAAGCGCATTGCCTGCCTGCTGTGCCGCCTGAGCGCCGAGAGCGTCTGGACGCGCTACGCAGGCGTCGACGACTCCCTCATGCGCGCAAGAGGCGTACTCGCCGACCGCATCGAGGCTACGGCGGACGACGAAAAGGCCGTTGCCGCGGGCTTGAAGAAGTTCCGTCCCGACGCAATCGTCTGCTCCAACGACATTGCGGCGGACAACCTCCTGAAGACGTTGAAGAAGCTGAAGGTGCGAGTTCCCGAGGATGTGATGGTCACGGGCTTTGACGACGTGAAGCTCGCGTGCTCGACCAGTCCCGCCCTCACCACCATCCGCCAGCCGTGCTTCGACATTTCGACGACGGCGTTCCAGGTCCTTCTCGAACGCATCGGGAACCCCAGTCTGCCGCCGCGCGAGATTCTCCTGGACGCGCCGCTCGTCGTCCGCAGTTCAACCAGAAAGAGAGGCATTCGTAATGGACGCTAACAGGCGAGAGGTGCTGAAAGGCGGGCTCCCCGCAGGGAAGAAGCTCACCGTCGCCGTCCGCCCGTGCAGCTCGCTTGGCACGAAGGGAAAGACCATTGCCGCGAAGTATGTCCTGCGCGGCTGAGCCATCTGTCCTTGCAGGGCATCTGGAAAACCAGTGTACTAGAAGACCATGGAAGCTACCAAAGGCACAATGATCGGCGGGTACCGTGTCGTGCGGCAGCTTGGCAAGGGCGGCATGTCGTCCGTCTTCGAGGTGGTGCATCCAGCATCTGGCGCGCACCTCGCAATGAAGGTCTTCGACGCCACGGGCGAGCGGGCTGAGTTCCTGCGCTCCCGCTTCATCGCGGAGGGGCGCGTGCTTTCGCGCCTCGGGCACCCAAGCCTGGTCAAGGTCCACGAATGCGGCTTCGACGAGGCGACCGGCGCGCCGTACATGACGATGGACCTGGTGCTCTTCTCCGACGGCGAACCGCGCACCCTCTCGGCTCTCCACTCCCTTCGCGAGATCGACGAGGAAAGCCTCTTCCGCTGGTACGCCGACATCGCGTCCGCGCTCACTTACATCCATTCGCAGGAGATTGTACACCGCGACGTGAAGCCGTCCAACGTGCTTGTCGCAGCCGACGGGCGCGCGGTGCTGGCGGACTTCGGCGTGTCGCGCTTCTGCGACGAGGGGCTCAAGCGCGAGCTCGCCGTGGAGCCGACGATGGTGACGGACGCCTCGTCCGCGAAGATTGTCCTGGGCACGACGAACTACCTTGCGCCGGAGGTGAAGCGCGGCGAGCCGGCGACCGCCAAGTCCGACATGTACTCCCTCGGCGTCACGCTCTTCCGCATGCTTACGGGAATCTGGTACGAGCCGGGGACCGGCGCGATGAACCTGCTGGAGCCGTTCGACCCGGCGTGGGCCGAGATACTGGGCGCGCTGCTGGCGGAGGACCCTGCCATGCGCTCCATGCCGCTGCGCCGCCGTTGCCGCCGCCTGCGGCG
>JAEEGL017026406.1_pt1 | contig 14351 bp, 13 predicted proteins | sample 9134231 | NCBI WGS metagenome assembly JAEEGL01 (sample SAMN16246548, study PRJNA631951) | gut metagenome | biome: gut microbiome; feature: rumen; material: fiber-attached | host: Bos | place: Iran: Karaj | collected 2018-10
ACGCGCAGGAAGAAATGATTATCATCATCGGGTATGATCGAGATCTGCGGTCCGAAGACATCGATCATCTGATCGATCGCATCACTGTCGCATCTATAGGTGACATAGCCCATCTCACCGTTGTACATGAAGAGCTTGTTTCTGGCATATTCGTAGGCATCGACATCTTTGGAAAGCGCACGGGCCTTTTCGTTTACCACAATGGCGTCCTTCATGCGGTCGAGCCGGTAGTGGGTGAAGCCTTCGTGATGCGTAGAAGTCGAGATCATGTAGGCTCTGGAATCAGCGTAGACGATGTAGCGGGGTTCGACGATGTAAGGGTCGTTTCTTCGGGCGACGAGCTTTTTGTCGAGATCATATTTCAGATAGGTGAACTGTAAGACCTTGTGATCGCGTATGGCTTCCGAAACGGCTTCGATGGTGTAAAGAAGCTGTCTGTTTGCCGTCTTCAAAGGATTGGCCATGTAGACCCTGTCGGTGAATTCCTTGGCCTGGTACTTCGATTGGGTGGAAAGAAGCTTCCTGATCAGCTCCTGGGACTGTTTCTGCGAGATGAAGTGGGAGGCGTGGATGGCGTTGCACAAAAGAAGGACTTCGCCCTTGTCGAATTTCCTGCCTTCCAGATAATAGCCTTTGCGGTTGTCGTCATATTTAGAGATCTCATAGCCGCTGTCAGACAGCATCGCGATATTGGAATAGATGGTCCTTCTTTCCAGTTTCAGACCGTATTGTGTTTCCAGATGACCTGCGATCTCATTCAAGGAAAGGGGGTGTTCCTCATCGGAATACTTCTGCAAGATGTCTAACATTGCCAGAGCACTTTGTTTCTTTTCCATCGTTGTACCTCTTTTTCATAGTAACACGGTGGCGGGTTTTTGTGCCATAGGGAAAGCGCGCATCCCTTGTATGCGCTCTTCCTTATGTGACAGAACGTTACAAAATAAGATAGCCATGATTGATGAAGAAACAAAAAAAGATTTAAAATTGTGAGTAAATAAGGGGGACAGCATAATGGAAAAAGAAAACAAGAAGACCATCGGTCTTTTGGAAAAACTCGGTTTCATGAGTTTTTCGGCTTCGACCAATATCGTTTTCAATTTCAAAAGCACGTACTACAAATTCTTCCTGACCTCGATCCTGCTGATCGATCCGGTCGCTGCTTCCAATATGGCACTGGTCTCAACGTTCTGGGATATCGCCAACGATCCTCTGATCGGTGTCTGGGCAGACAATATCCGATTCAAGTCCGGTGAAAAAGTAAGACCGTGGCTCAAGTATATCGCCGTACCGTATGCCGTAGGCATGGTGCTGCTGTTCACCGATTTCGGGGTGAGCGAAAGATGGGACATCATCCTCGGTCTGACGGTCTTCTTCTTTTATGAGATCGTCAATACCTTCCGCGGCATCCCGTACAACGGCATGGGTGCTCTGGCTTCGCCGAACGATGAAGACCGCAAATCGATCAACGCCTTCCGATCGCTGGGTGCCTGCATAGGATCGGGCATCGGTGCGGTCGCCGTGCCGATGATCGTCAAGGCGTTCGGCGGTTTGAAAGATCACAAGGTCATCAATTCCTCGGATTCCCCGGCCATTTTCAAGTCGGCGATGTTCATGGGCGTGCTGATCGTTCTGGGATGCCTGCTTCATTACTTCACGACGAAGGAAAGAGTCAGACAGGTATCCGACAACACGGAGAAGGTCGGTATCGTCGATACGTATAAGATGCTGTTCAGATGCAAGTCCTGGGTCAGGAACATGTTCTATGTCATGTGCTATGGTGTTTCGACCTGCCTTCTGACCTCATCGATCACCTATTACTGTGCCTATGTTCTCAACAACTCTTCTCTGGCTACGCCGATCATGGCGGCATATCTGGTGGCGTCGATCGTCTTTTCGATCATCACACCGCGCATCGATTCGCTCCTGGGACGCAAAAAGGCGATGGGCCTGGCAGCCATATTGCAGGTCGTCGGCAAGATCCCGTTCATCCTGGCACCCAAAAGTATCATCAACGCCTTCATCAATGCGGTATTTACCGGCATGGGTCTGACGATGACTTTCGTTTTGTTCAATACCAACCGCAACGCCATCTCCGATATCGTCGAAGTGCAGAACGGTAGACGTATGGATGCGATGGTCTCTACGGGCGATACTTTGGTCTCCAAGATCGCGGAAGCGGCCGTCGACAAGCTCTTTTTGGTCGCTCTGGCAGCTGCCGGCTTCTCGGCAAAACTGGCCGATGAGGGGCTCCTTCAGAACATCGCCACCCAGAATACGATCAATGCCTTATTAGGCTGGATCCCGGCACTTGTGGGCATCCTGATGTTTGTCTGCTGCATCGGCATCGATACCGACAAGGAACTAAGGGAAGCGATCGCTGAAAAGGGAGGCTACCGCTAATGAATCCGCATGCCTATCTGCAAGATGAAAAACAGATCAAAGCCGTCGAGTCGATCACAAGAGTCGATGAAGCCGGTCATCTCTATGCGATGAAGGCAGACTATGATTATTATGATCTGCCGGAGGCTTTCAAAGCCTACATCGATGCGGGCTGTTCGTGTTTCGTGACAAAAGACCTCGACGGACACGTGCTGTTTTGCCGCAACTATGACTTCTCCCATTTCCCGGACAATGACAGAAGCAAGGAGCGTACCGGCCTCAATGTGATCGTTGAGACGAACAATCCCAAAGCGAAGTATAAGACCTTAGGCGTTTCCGATGCCTACTGGCTGGATTTTCAGAACGGGTCGTTTTATGAAGGCAAGGCCGATGACGGAAAGAGCGATGTCTCATCGTTCGTACTTTGTCCGATGATCTGCATGGACGGCATGAACGAGAAAGGTCTGGCACTTGCCATACTGGCTTTAGGGGTAAGGGCCGACTGGCAAGAGATCCCCTACGACAGCTATGAAGAAAAGATGAATAAGTATAAGTCGAACCTCTTCATGGATGTATCCGGGCAAGAGCCCGATCCTTACTGGATGCCGGCAACGCTTGGCTCGGTGGCTGTCAATACGGCGGATAAGAAGGCCTGGATCGCCACGATGGAACTGATCGAAACAAGGGCGGAAGGAAAACCGACGCTCCTTCATCCGATACTGATGCGCATGGCTCTGGATAACTGTGCGAACGTCGAAGAGGCTATCGGCTTGTTTTCCAAGTACAACGTCAAAGGCGCCATGCCCGGTGCCGATTACCACATCCTTGTCGCAGATGACAAGGGCAGGTCCGTGCTGATCGAGTGGGATGGCGATGAGATGAAAGTGACGGATATCGATCATGCGACCAACCACTATGTCTGCAAGGAAGATCTTTTCTTTAAGGATGGCGGTGGCAGGGACGAGTGTCTCAAGGCCGGTCTTTTCCGTACCAGGAACGTCGGTATGTCCAAAGACTATGCCAGGGATCTGTTGAAGATCGTCGTCCAGGATCCTTCAAACAGGATCGACCGATCCAAGACCCAGTATTCCTGCATCTACGACCTGACGGAAAAGTCGATGCGGATCTTCTCCTATGGCGATCTTGAAAAATACTGGACCTATTCGATCAAATGAAATGACGCTGTCTGACGGCGTCATTTATACATTGCATCATATGATGTTTAGAAGAGTCACTCCGTTTTGAGGACGCTTTCCTTCAGAAACGAAAGGAAGATCTTGCCGGCCCTTGAAAAGAAGGGGCTTTTTTATAGATGATCCTGTGGTTCTGGCAGACCGGCGGATCCAGGGGGACGAATCTGAGGTCTTCGTCTTTTTTGAGTCCTTCGATCGTGAAACAGTAGCCGCCTTCGTTTTGACCAGGATCTCGGTTTCCCTGTCTCAAAGAAGGAAGGCATGTTAACAATAATAGCGCATCATCGGAATTTTTCTGATCTTATGGAATCCGGCGATGTTTCAGCCTATAATGAAAGAAACGGGAGGAAACGCAGTATGTTTTCCGAAAATAAACTCATCAATACCGCTTATCAGAGAGCTTCAAGAAAGCTCATCGTTTCCTGTGTCTGCATCGCCATGGGCTTAGGACTTCTGGCGTATTCTGTGATCGGTTTCCAAGCTAAGACCAGGGACATCCGACACCTCAACTACATCATCACGTCCGATGAGAAAGACAAGACCGGAAGACTCGCCTATGGCGATTTCGTCGGCTTTTTTGAGTTTGCGACGTATGGCGAAGATACGGGCTATTACATCGCCTATGATGAAGAATTCTTCTACATCATGTCCATGCCCGAAAAGGATTTCGATTATTTTGCCGGTCTCTATGATGACAATGCCGGTTCGGCCAGGATCTATGGAAGGACGTTCTCTTTGCCTGAGGAGGCAAAATCCTACGCCATATCCGCACTTAACGAAGAGATGGAGACCAACTATGTCACCTACAGCAATTTTGAAGATGTCTTCGGCGATGTCTGCCTGGCGGCGAGAAAACAGTCTTCGTTACTTGGGTTCAACGGCTACATCGAAACGATGGCACCGTGGTTCATCTTCTCGATCTTCTTTCTGGTCGGAGGCATCCTGTATCTTCTCATCAGCCGGAAGCAGAGAAAAGATCTCGATATCTTCAAAGACAACGGTCTAGTGGAAAATGAGATCGTGAGACAGATGAACAGCGAAAACTGTGTGACCTATGAAAAAGCGATGCTGGCGCTGACGGATGACTACCTGGTCAGTCTTGCTGAGCCGATCGCCGTTGCGAAGTATTCCGATATTGCCTGGGCTTATATCACCAGACACAGGACCAATATGATCTCCGACTATAATTACCTCAATGTGCTGACAAAGGATGGCAAAGCGATACATTGTGCCAACTCTTCTTCCTTCGGAAAGAAAAACAAGACCGCTTCCCAACAGTTCCATGAGGAGATCCTGTCAAGGCTTGCCGCGAAGAATGAGAATATCCTTTTCGGCTATACGGAAGAAAACAGGGAAGCTTACTCTTCCATATTGAAGGCAAGATAGATATCCGATATCGTTCATCACAAAACAAAGGGCAGACTTCAAAGTCTGCCGCTTTTTAGAAAACTGATCCTGTATCCGGATTCAGTGTCTATCCTATTTTCAGAAAACCGCCTTCTGCGGGATTGATCTCTTCCCAGGCTTCTTCGTAGATCTTTATGAGTTCTTCAAGATCCTTTTCCGATCCGTCTGTCGAAAACTGAAGCGGGTTGCGGTGATATTCATCACGAAGCCCCTGTTTCAGTTCTTCGAGCGTAGCTCCCCCGCGCTTGAAAACGGTCACGGCATATTCGATCGAATCCAGTGCTTCATCGCTTATGGCAGCACCGCTGATTTTTTCCGGAGCAGCATCATCCAAAGCCTTCATATTCTTGATCATCTTTTGATCCTCCTCACTACTGCTACAACACTGCGACCTGTTTGATTTTTCTGATCGGTGTGTCAGAACGGGACTTTTAAACAGAAGAGGGCACACTGATCGTTTTTTTGCACAGAAGAAAAGATAGTATGAAGCCAGGTGAGGCAATACTATGAATAACGAAAGAAACTATATCACGATCTGTCATCTCGAAGATCACTTCGGGACCGGTTTTCTGAAAGTGAAAGATGAACTGATCTTAAAGAAAGAAAAAGACAATATCTATGATGATGAGGCGATCGCCGTCTATAAGGACGCCGTGCGCTGCGGTTATGTAGCCAATTCGGTCTGTTCGGTCGCCAGAGGGACGCTTTCGGCGGGAAGGGTCTATGACCGCTTTGAAGAAGAGGCTTCCTGCCTGGTGCGTTTCATCATCGAAGACAGAGCGATCGCTGAGGTCTTTGTCAGAAAGGCCTAGATCTCTTTGCGGCGGTAATCGCCGGGCAGATGAACAAGCGTTACGGTTTCATCCATATCGATCCCGATGATAAAGGAAACGGCACATTAAAAAGAAGGAAAAAAGATTCCTTCGAGTGGTATAAGAAAGTCATCGCTTCAAACGGCGAAGAATTACAGTAAAAACAAGAGTTCTGCTATGCGGCAGAACTCTTGTTCGTTTCCAGACAGATGACGACCCCGCGTCGTTCCATGTAGTAGCTGCATAAGCCTCTGGTCGGATAGATGCTGATATCGGCTTCCGGATATTTCGATAAGACGAGCTCTTTCAGGCTCTTAGCGCCTTCTTCGTTTTCCGTATGGGTGATGATGGCTCTTCTGCCGTTGAAGCCGGCTTTCTCCATCTCATCGAGCAGGATCTTCTGGCATTTCTTTTCGCCTCTGGCCTTGCCGGTCACGGCGATCTTTCCTTCGGCGGTTGCGGTGCCGGTCACGCCGATGTTGAGCACATTGAGCGATGCGGCGACGACCTTGTTGACCCTGCCGTTCTGGGCGAGGTTGTGGACCGAGAAGAAAGAGAAGAAGAGCCTGGTGGTCTTTGCATAGTCCCTGACCTTTTCATCGATCTGTTCGAAGCTGAGACCCTCTTTTTGTAATTCGATCAGTTTTTCGATGAGCAGTATCTCTTCGCCGCCCGTGGACAAAGAGTCGATGACGGAGACTTTGGCTTTTTTGTTTTCGTCCGTGTACATCTGGGCAGCGGAAAGTGCCGAATTGTAGGAGCCGGAAAGTGCGGAAGTGATGGTGACCACGAAGATCTCATCAGCTCCTTGGAAAGCCTCCAGCCAGGCGTCGATGCTTGGGCAGGAAGTATAGGAACGGTTCTTATAAGCTGCCAGATAGTCTAACATTTCGCTGACATTGAGATCTGTTGAATCGGTGAAACTTCTTTCATCGGTATAGATCGTGAGCGGAACTGTTTTGAAATCCGTGTCTTTAATCTGATAGAGATCACAGGATGAATCTGCAATGATGCGCATAGTAAAATCCTCCATCCATACATGTCAAATTGTAAGAAGAATCATACTGTGTTAAAATGTACAAAAAGGGACAAAATGTCACAATAGCGACATCAGAGGTGATTTTGTAACAATATGAAGATCAAAACGGAGCTGAATAACAGAACGGTCGCGACCAGAATGGCGATCGGCGATGCGATCATCGATGAGCTGGAAGACAAGGAATTTTCCAAGATCCGGGTCAGTGATGTCATCCGCCGTGCGAAAGTTTCACGCATGTCTTTTTATCGTTACTATGAAAACCTCTATGATGCCTTATGCGACTATCTCAATATCATCGTCAACGGCTATATGATCGAGGGCGGTGAAAAGGATGATCCGGATGTCTTCATGCGTCTGGAACACATCGAATTCTCTCTGAATTATTTCGACCGCTATGCCCGCTACTTCCTGACCCTCAACAACAAGGGCCTGTATGCGATACTGATGGATGCGGTCAATGAATATATGGTCAAAAACATCCTGCCGCAGAAGAAACTGCATATGTATGAGCTTTATGCCTATGCGGGAGGACTTCTCAACTCCTTCATGAAGTGGGAGGAAGACGGCAAGAAAGAGACGGCACACAATGTGGCGTCGATGATCTACCGGCTCTATGATCATCATCGGGCCGAAGAGGATATCTGGGTTTAAGGCCATCCTGAAACGATGGCTTTTTAGTTTATGAAAGGCAGATCATATGGAATATAACAAACCGAAAAAGATCGAAGTGCGCGGGGCAAGAGTGCACAATCTGAAAAACATCGATGTCGATATCCCTCTGGATAAGATCACGGCGATCGCCGGTGTCTCAGGTTCGGGAAAATCTTCCCTGGCTTTGGGCGTCTTATATGCGGAAGGATCGAGACGCTATCTGGAGTCTTTGTCGACCTATACCAGAAGAAGGATGACCCAGGCTGCCAGAGCCGATGTCGATGAAGTTTTGTATGTGCCAGCCTCTCTGGCTTTGCATCAAAGACCCGGCGTTCCGGGCATCCGCTCGACGTTCGGTACGGGGAGCGAACTTCTCAATTCCTTACGTCTGATGTTTTCAAGGCTGGCCTCGCACCGCTGTCCGAATGGCCATTACGTAAAGCCTTCCTTTGCGGTCGCTTCGATGAAAGAGATGATCTGTCCGGAATGCGGCGAACACTTCTACGGTCCGGGAGCGGAAGAACTGGCGTTCAAGTCTTCCGGTGCCTGCAAGTGCTGCGGCGGTACGGGCATGGTGCGGACGGTCGATATGGATACGCTCATACCCGACAAAAACTTAAGCATCGATGATGGCGCGGTCGCGCCATGGAATTCGCTGATGTGGTCTTTGATGACCGATGTCTGCCGTGCGATGGGCGTAAGGACGGATGTCCCGTTCAAAGATCTGACCAAAGAAGAACAGGACATCGTCTATGACGGTCCGATGGAAAAGAAACACATCTTTTACCGACCGAAGGGAAAAGACAATCCCCTTGCTGCCGAGATGGATTTTACCTATTACAGTGCCAAGGCAACGGTCCTCAATGCCTTAAGCAAAGTTAAAGATGAAAAAGGCATGAAGCGGGTCGAGAAATTCCTAAAGGAAGACATCTGCCCGGAGTGCCATGGAACGAGATTATCGGAAGCCGCAAGAGCGCCGAAGATCATGGACCTTTCTCTGGATGAAGTCTGTAAGATGACGCTCAAGGAATCGATCGAATGGGTGAAGAAAGTTCCTGCTTCTCTGCCGGAAGAGATGCGTCCGATGGCGGAAAGGATCGTTGAATCCTATCTTGATAACGCAAAGCGTCTGATGGAGTTAGGACTTGGCTATCTGAGTCTTGACCGCGCCTCTTCCACGCTTTCCACCGGGGAAAGACAGCGACTGCAGCTCTCCCGTGCCGTACGAAACCGCACGACCGGTGTCCTCTATGTCCTGGATGAGCCTTCGATCGGCCTGCATCCGGCAAATATCGTCGGTCTCAACGGTGTCATGCACGACCTGATCAAAGACGGCAACTCCGTGATCCTGGTCGACCACGATACGCAGATCCTTAAGGAAGCCGACTACATGATCGAGCTGGGGCCAAAGGCGGGAGCGGATGGCGGAAAGCTCATCGCACAGGGAACGCTTGATGAGATCGCAGAAAACAAAGATTCCGTCATTGCCCCATATCTGAAAGAGGAACATGCGATCAAAGCATCCGATCGAAAAGATGATCTCTTCGAAAGCGGAAGCATCGATATGGAGACCGATGTCATCCATACCGTCAGACCTTTGAAGGTCTCGATCCCAAAAAACAGACTGACGGTCGTGACCGGCGTTTCCGGTTCGGGCAAGACGACGATGGTATTGGAAAGTCTCATCCCGGCCTTGCAGCATCTCTGTTACGGAACTTCGCTTCCAAGTCACGTGAAGAAGATCGAAGCTAAAGGCATCAGGGAAGTCAAACTGATCGATGCCACACCGATCGGCATCAATGTCCGCTCGACCGTAGCGACCTATGCCAATGTCCATGACGAACTGCGCAAGATCTTCGCCAGGACGGCGGATGCGAAGAAGTACGGATACAAGGCTTCGGACTTCTCCTACAATACCGGATCTTTGCGCTGTGAAAACTGTGATGGTACCGGTCAGGTCTCATTGGACGTACAGTTCCTGCCTGACGTCGATGTGCCGTGTCCTATATGTAGAGGAAGCCGCTATTCCAAGAAGGCCAAGAAGATCGTCTATACCAACAAGGATGGCGTTTCTCTGTCTCTTCCGGAGCTGATGGAGATGGATGTCGAACATGCATTGAAGTTCTGCGAAAAGATGAATGCCGTGAAGTCGAAACTGGAGACATTGAACGATCTGGGTCTCGGTTATCTGACACTGGGCGAGGCGACACCGAGCCTATCGGGCGGCGAAGCGCAACGACTCAAGCTGGCCTATGAGATGGGCAGGAAACAGAGCGATACTCTGTTCATCTTCGATGAACCGACCATCGGCTTACATCCCAAGGATGTGGAGACCTTATTGAAAGTCTTTGATTCTTTGAAGGAACTTGGCGCTACGATACTCGTCATCGAGCACGACCTCGATGTCATACGAAGTGCCGACTACATCATCGACATGGGTCCGGAAGGCGGCAAGGACGGCGGGCGGATCGTCGCCTGCGGCACGCCGAAGGAAGTCAAAGAAAACACAGACAGTATCACCGGACGTTTCATATAAGAAGACCAGGAAGCAGGATGACTGCTTCCTTTCTTTTGTAAGAAGAAATGGTACTATTAAAGTATCAAAACGAAAGAAAGAGGAACTATGCATATCAAGCCCTATGCATTTCGTAAGCTGCTGCATATGTTTGCCGTGAGCATCACGACGGCGATGCTGATGCGGATCGATACCTGGCTGCATGTCATCTATGCCTGTCTTACCGCGATCGTCATCATCTACCCGCTCTTGGCCCTTTTTGAAAAGTATCCGGCCTATAAGCGTTTCTTTGTCGAGAAGGAACCGGGAGAAGCCAAACTTTCGATGGTCCTGCTGTTTGGGATGCTGATGGTCCTGACGCTTCTTGGCTGGGCACTGTTCAACAATAAGTACACGGTCTTAGCCGCCTTGCTGATGTGGGGACTGGGCGATGCCTCCGCGGCACTAATCGGTATCCCCTATGGAAGACACAGGCTCGGCCGCAAATCCCTGGAAGGAACACTGGCGATGTTCATCGTTTCCTTTCTTGCAGGCTATCTGATCCTGGCACATTTTACTGTCTTCTCAGATACTAAGATATTGTTGACCGTAGCGATCTCCGCTGTGATCGCAACTCTCACGGAATTCTTTTCTCCTTCCAAGGCCGATACCTTCACGGTACCGATCGTGACGTTATTGTGCCTGCAGCTGCTGGAGATCCTGCTGAAGTTATAAACCATGCCATTACAGATATCAAGAAACGACATTCAGAAGATCAAAGCCGATGCGATCGTCGATCCGACCGATGTTTTCCTTTCGGGTTCCGGCAGCATCGATGCGCGCATCCATGAACTGGCCGGTGAAGGCCTGGAGGAAGAACTTTCTTCCTATGAAAGACTGGAACCGGGCAAGGCCATCCTGACCAAAAGCTACGGTTTGAAAAACTGTAAATACATCATCCATACCTGCGGTCCGCATTACATCGATGGAGATCATGAAGAAGAAAAGATCCTTGCCTCCTGTTATAAGGAATGTCTGAAGCTTGCGAAAGAAAAGGAACTTTCTTCGATCGCTTTTCCTTTGATCGCTTCCGGTACCTTTGCCTTCCCGAAAGGCAAGGCGCTTCGCATCGCTTCCGATACGATCACCGACTTTCTGATCGATGAGGAGATGGATGTCTTTCTTCTGGTCTATGATAAGGAATCCTTCGATTCGGCAAACCGCCTCTATGCGGATGTGAAAGACTATCTCGATCAGAACCTGAAACCGCGCAAAAGAAAAGAGATCTCGGAAACGGGTCCCCGTCCGCGCAGGACATCTTCAAGCAAGCCTTCTCTCTTTAAAGAAGAGACGACGGAAGAGATGGAATTGTCCGCTCCGTATTTCGCGATGGCGGAAAAGGAGAGATTTGAGCCGGATGAGTCGTTTTCGCAGTGTCTGATCCGGATGATCGATGAAAGGCATATGAAAGATCCGGATGTCTACAAGCGGGCGAACATCGACCGCAAACATTTCAACCACATCAAAAACAATGCCGCCTATAAGCCGAAGAAAGTGACGGCCGTGGCTCTGGCGATCGGCATGCGTTTGAATATCGAGGAGACCAATACGTTACTGGAACGAGCGGGTTTTGTTTTATCGCGTTCTTCGAAGTTCGATCTGATCATCCGCTATTGTATCGAACATCAGATCTACAACATTTTCGATATCAACGAGCTTTTGTTCCGGGAAGACCAGCAGACCCTGGGCTGTTAAATGTCGTCCGGCAGACGACCATAAGTTTTTTCATTCAAGTTAAGATGTGATCGTAGAAACGATCACGTTTTAAAAGGAGGATTTAACTTATGAATGAAAATTTAACGGAACTGGTATTCATTTTGGACCGCAGCGGTTCGATGTCAGGACTTGAGGAAGATACGATCGGCGGTTTCAATTCCTTCATCGAAAAACAGAAGAAGGAAAAAGGCGAGTGTCTGGTCTCGACCGTCCTCTTCAATCAGAGAAGCAAGGTCATCCATGACAGGGTGAGTCTCGATACGATCGCAAAGATGACGAAGGAGGATTACTTTGCCTCCGGTACGACGGCGCTGATCGATGCCTTAGGCGATGCGATAAGTCATATCAAGACGGTCCATAAATACATACGGGAAGAAGATGTGCCATCCAAGACCGCGTTCGTCATCATCACGGACGGATTGGAGAATGCATCGAAAAGATATTCTTCCGACGATGTGAAGAAGATGGTAAAGACGCAGAAGGAAAAGGGCTGGGACTTCTTATTCCTGGCGGCCAACATCGATGCGGTGCAGACCGCCAAGACCTATGGGATCGAAGAGGAATTCTCGGTCGATTACCGTAATGATGAAAAAGGTGTGGCAAAAAATTTTGAGACACTTTCCAAAGCGATGTCCGGTTACAGAGAAAAACGCGTACTTCCCGCAGGCTGGGCAGAAGAGATCAGAGAAGATTTCAAAAAAAGGAGGAACTGATATGTACGGCGCTTTGATCGGCGATATCGCCGGTTCCAGGTTTGAATTCAATAATTTCAGGTCCAAGGACTTCGAACTGTTTTCGAAAAATGATTTTTTCACTGACGACTCGGTAATGACGATCGCTGTGGCAAAAGCCTTGAGCGTATCAAAGGGAAACGGCTATGCGGATCTCGAGGATCAGCTGTATCACTATATGCATGAGATAGGAAGAAGATATCCCGACTCCGGCTATGGCGGAAACTTCTATTACTGGATCATGAACGGGGAAACAAAGCCCTACAATTCCTTTGGGAACGGTTCGGCAATGCGTACCTCTGCCTGCGCGTGGTTTGCGGAAACTCTCGAAGAGTGTCTTGATCTGGCAAGACGCTGCGCAAGCGTGAGCCACGATCATCCGGAAGGCATCAAAGGGGCGAAGGCTGTTTCTGCCTGCATCTGGCTGGCCAGGGAGGGAAAATCGAAGGATGCGATCCGTGACTATGCGAAGGAAAACTACTATGATCTTGATTTCACATTGGATGAAATACGGCCTTCCTATCGTTTCGATGAGACCTGCCAGGGTTCTGTCCCACAGGCGATCGAAGCCTTCCTGGAATCCAAGGACTTTGAGGACGCCATCCGCAATGCGATATCCATCGGCGGGGACTCCGATACGATCGCTGCCATCACCGGCAGCATCGCCGAAGGCTTATACGGTATCCCCGAAGGATTTAAGGAAAAGGTTGATTCCTACCTTGATCCGTACCTGAAGGAAAAGCTATCAGAAGTCCTTTCCCATCTTTCTTAGGCTATAATTGTAAAAGAGGTGTACTTATGTTTCTTGCGATCGGTGTGAGTGATTCTGAAGAACGGCTGGAATATGAAGAAGGCCTGATGACCTGCGGTGTCTGCGGCAATTACGGACGCTATGAGGTGTATCTGGTCTGTAGTGTCTTTTATCTGTTCTTCTTTCCGGTCTATCGCTTCAACTACCGCTACTACGTAAGGACCACCTGCTGCAACAGCTTATATGAGCTCGATCCTGAGGTCGGCGAAGCCATCGAAAACGGCGAGCGGGTCATCATCAGAGAAAGAGACCTGCACATCCTGGGCAAGGGACGGGCACACAAGAAATGCGGCTACTGCGGCTATGAGACGGCAGAGGACTTCGAGTACTGCCCGAAATGCGGAAACAAGCTATAAAAAACCTTCATTTGCACAGATGTGCTGATAAATCCTTTATTTACTGCTTCTTTTTAAAGTAGTAATCTCTGAAAGTAATTCTTTTTGATGAATTTATGGCTTTCTCCAGCTTGTTATGTGGCTTATTCATCATGAAGGAAAACAGATTCAGATAGTCCTGTAATTCATCTCTGTCAAAACCGGGATGGGAGTTAAGAAACTTCTTGAGCAGGTCACAGTAGTGGCTGATCCTGTTCAAGAGATTGTGCATATCATCCAGAGTCTTGAGATAGGCTGACTTGTATGACTCACTTTTAAGTCCGATCAGGATGTTATGGGATCTTTCATCATCGTGGATAATGGCTGATCCTTTTCTGATGTGTTCCCTAAAAGCCTTGAGTGTCTTGGATTGCGAAGTCTAGGCCTTTCCCTCAACGACCAGGTATACCTGATCTTTGTCACAGACTATCTGGGCAAGGGAAGGCGGCTCTGATGGAAGCCAAACCTACACTCCGCCTAAGACTGGAATAGAGTAACAAAAAAATAACTGCCTTTACAGTATGCGAAGGCAGCTTTTACTTAATATGGTTTTTCGATCAGATCGACCAGAATGGTGTTATGCAGATCTCTGTAGATTTTTGGTGCTGATGAATCGGTGACGATGAAACCTTTGTCTATCGGCGCGAAAGTATAGGTGCAGATGACATTGAACTTGCTCAGATC
>JAEEGL010858382.1_pt1 | contig 14350 bp, 17 predicted proteins | sample 9134231 | NCBI WGS metagenome assembly JAEEGL01 (sample SAMN16246548, study PRJNA631951) | gut metagenome | biome: gut microbiome; feature: rumen; material: fiber-attached | host: Bos | place: Iran: Karaj | collected 2018-10
AAAGATCAAGCTTTCTTCAGTTTCAATTGAAATAGCTGAGCTCAGAAGTGGTGTCTCTAAACTACATGCGAGGATTGCTAATTATTACGACCTAGCTGGTAATAAAGTTAGATTTAAACCCATTACTAACGGAATCGATGTTGAAAAATGGGTTTTACCGGAAATTTTAGACTATATGAAGAAAAATGAAATCTTCGATAGTCAAGATATTCTTACACAAAACTATGCCGAGAAAACAGATATAATTTCCGCTCAAGATATTAGGGAATTTAAGAAAACTGGCAGGAATATATTGAACGAAACACTAAAAACTAGGCCCGATCAAGATGGTCGCATTTTACACTTTAGCGATGATGATTTTATCTTTGATTTTAAACGTCGATTCGTTGACTATAAGAGGCCAGATTTACCATTCCGCGACCCGATGAGACTTAAGAACGTCTTGGAAAGCCGAAATGCACACTATGTCATTGCTGGTAGAATTCATACTGGCGATGATAATATGCTTAGAAAACTAAACTTTATTCTTGAGGCAGTCCGAAAAGACGATTATTTGCGTGATCATGTACATTATATTTCCGATTATGACGAAAAACTTGCCTATGGCCTTTCGGTAGGATCTAATGTCGCAATTAATATCCCTATAGTCGGCCTTGAGGCCTGTGGTACATCCTGGATGAAAGACGTTATGAATTTTAATATTTTAATTTCAACGCATGATGGTGGAGTTGCAGATGCGTCAAATAAATCTTACCTAAATGTTTCTGGCGAAGATGATCATGAAGAGTTAAATAATCTTCTCCAGAGAATGGAAGAATCGATTGCAATCTGGAATAGCGATTTCGATTTAGAATATATGGTTAAATTGCAGTTAGATAATTTCTTACCAATCATTTCTGGTACAAGAATGATGAAGGATTACCTTGACTATTTATTCCCGGTATAGTATAATCTTGACAAGTCTGGTATCAGACTTTTTTGATACCTAAGTAAAGGAGTATAATGGCGAAGATTACTAGAATCAAAGCAAGCGACTCTCCTAAGAAAAAAGAGGACGAGACGCCAACGATTACTCGCAAAAAGGTGGTCGTTGAAGATAAAAAATCAGAAAAGCTAAAACGCAAAGAAGCAAAAAAAGCTGAAAAGCAAATTGACAAAAAATCCGAGAAGAAGCCTTTTATCTTAATTAGACCATTTGTCTATTTATTTAGATATATTCGTAATTCTTGGCGCGAATTAAGACAAGTAAGGTGGCCAAATCGAAAAGCTACCTGGAAAATGGTACTTGCAGTAATCGTATATACATTACTTTTCGTCGTGATTATTACTTTACTCGATGTATTCTTTAGTTGGTTATTTAATTTAATTTTAGGAAAGGGTTAAAAAATGGCAGTAAATAGATACGATGATACAAGAGCTTGGTATGCTATCTCGACATATTCTGGCTACGAAGACAAAGTTGCTGATTCAATTAATCAGCGTGTAAACACTGTCGAAATGGCTGATAAGATTTTTGAGGCTATTGTTCCAAAGGAAAAACAAATTGAAATTAAGAACGGAAAACGTAAAATTGTTGATCGCAAAATTCTACAAGGATATGTTTTAGTCGACATGAAACTCTCTGATGAAACTTGGTATATTATTCGAAATACCCCGGGCGTAACCGGCTTTATTGGAACTGGCACTCAACCAACTCCAGTTTCTGCAAAAGAGATTGCAAAAATCAAAAAGCGTATGGGCGTCGAAGATCCGAAGTTTTCGGTCAAATATGAGGTTGGCGAAGTTGTTTCTATTACAGATGGTCCATTTAAGGGATTCGATGGTTCCATTTCTGAAATTGATGCAGCTAAGGGCAAGCTAAAAGTAATGGTATCAATGTTTGGACGAGAAACACCAGTTGAGCTTGACGCTTTACAAGTTAAACAATTGTAATTTTAGCTAAAGTGTGATATAATAGAATTATTGTTACATATAATGCTTCTAAATATTAATTTAATAGGGATATAAAATGGCAGAAAAGAAGGTAATTGGAAATCTAAAGCTCCGAATTCCTGCAGGACGAGCTACGGCTGGACCTCCAGTTGGTTCGACTTTGGGTCAATGGGGCTTAAATATGATGGATTTTATCAATCCATTTAATGAGGCAACTAAAGATTTAATGGGGAAGAATGTAATAGTTCATATTCGTGTATTCGAAGATCGAACTTTTGATTGGAAATCTTTAGGGCAACCAGTTGATGATTTAATTCGCGAAACAATTAAGATTGAAAAAGGATCAGGAAAACCTAATGTTGATAAGGTTGGCAAGATCACAAGAGCTCAACTTGAAGAAATCGCGAAGAAAAAGATGGATCAGCTTAATGCTGTCGATCTAGACGGAGCGGTTAAAGTAGTTGCCGGTACTGCACGTTCGATGGGCGTCGAGGTTGTAGACTAATTAAAACTTTTTCAAAAAGCAGCCTTTAAGGCTGTTTTTTGATACTACGATTGACTTATTGCCTGAAGTATGGTAAAATATATGTGGCTTTTGCTAATCCCAGAAAAAGCAAGGAGGGCGATAAAATGGATGGGAAAGCACGTTACGGCTTTACGCTTCAAGAGCTTCAAGAAAAGGCTCTAGAGACCTGGAGGTCGCATGCTGAGGAATATCGAGGTTTGGTGCCAAGATATCAATCTCTTCTCTCAAGAAAGAGATGGCTCAAAAAGAACATGAGGGGTTATAGAGGTATGCCTCTAAAAAGACTCAACAAGAGCGTTCTTGATGATTTTGTTCAAATCCCTTTCTTCGATCTAGAATCAGAAGATAAGGCGATAGACTATATTCGAAAACTCGAATATAGCGAGCTAGGCTATTTGGTCGCGACAATCTGTCGCGCACTTGAGAGCTACGCATATAAGACCATCAAGTCACGCATCAGCGACTATGAATACCAGATTAAGTACTGGAAGCGTTCCTCATATTTTGGATATGACCCTACGTATCCAACATCTTCAAATCGTACTGTTCCAAGGGGCTCTGGAAAACATTCCAGCGGACTGGACGATTAATGAGTAGGGCGGGAGACTTATGTTTCGGTCTCCCTTTTTCATTGCTTATTTTTGAGACTTCTGTTATAATATATCTACTAAACTAAGTTGGGAGGGTTTTACCCGTTATTACCACAGAAAGGATATTATGGCCAAAGAAGAGGTCAAAACTACAGAAGTTGCTGAGCAGGTTGTCGAACAAGCAGCTGAGCAAGTTGCTGAACCAGAAAAATTTGCAAAATCTGGTAAAAAATCAAAGAAACACATCGAAGAGGTTAAGGCCGAGGAAGAGCGCCAGGCACGAAAGGAAGAGCGCAAAGCTAGCGATGCTGTTGAAAAACCAAAAGGCGCAAAGCCAATTGTTCGTCCATTGATCGAGCGACGCGGTAAAAAGTATCAAGAAGTTGCAAAACTCATCGAAAAGGGAAAAATTTATACTTTGAAAGAAGCAATCAAACTTGCTATTAAGACTAACCCGGCTAAATTTGATGCTTCTGTTGAGGTCCATGCTCGCTTAGGTGTTGATCCACGACAAGCTGACCAAAACATTCGTACTACAATTGTACTTCCTAATGGAAGCGGTAAGACTGTTCGTGTTGCAGTATTCGCTCCATTGGACGTTTGTAAAGCTGCTAAAGCTGCCGGCGCAGACATTGCCGAAGACGAAGAATTCTTAAAGAAATTAGATAAAGGCGTAATTGACTTTGATGTATTAATTTCGACTCCTGCATATATGCCGAAGCTCGGTAAATATGCTCGTGTTCTTGGTCCGAAAGGGCTAATGCCGAATCCAAAAGCTGGAACTGTTACTATGGATGTTGAAAAAGCCGTTAAAGAGTCAAAGGCAGGTAAAGTTGAATATCGTGTCGACAAACAATCGATTGTTCATATAGGCGTCGGTAAAGTTTCGTTCGGTGTAGATAAATTACTTGAAAATGCCGAAACATTCTTTAATAGTTTGAAGGCTCAAAAGCCAGCGTCACTTAAAGGCTCTTACGTAAAATCAGTATTCATTACTACTACAATGGGTCCTTCGATCGCTATCGAAAACCTTTATAACTAATTATTTAAAAAACAGACTCTTAGGGGTCTGTTTTTTATGTTATAATCAAAATATTATGGACAAGCTTAAGGAAATCACAAATAGAATTGGGGGAATGGAAATATATGAATCGCTAGTTATGGCGGCAATCGGACTTGCGGTCTTGTTGTTTGGCTATCGAATTAAAAAGATTGCGTTCTTTATCATCTGGTTTGTAATAGGATATAATCTTATGCAACTTTTGATGCCACTGATCAACACGGCTGTTCCGCAAATTGCTGTTCAAGACTTATGGCAAATGCTACTTCCAATTGCGGGCGGCTTACTTTTAGCTCTTTGTGGGTTCTCAATCGAGAAACTATGCGTTGCTGGTATTTGTTTCTTCTTAGTAATGATGATTACCGTACAATACTTTGGAACGGATCTTTTAACGTTAGCTATCGGAGCAATCATTGGTGTTATAGCTGCAGCTGCTGCGACCGCAATGATTAGACCGGCTATTATTATTGCAACTTCGATTGCTGGAGCTTGGGCTTTAACCCTTGCTCTTTTGAATATCTTCCCAGTCATTGATGCGACAGTTTTCTATTTGCCATTCATTGCAGCATTCGCACTACTTGGTGCAATCTTCCAATTTGCCACAACTAAGCATTTAGACTAGACATTTTTATTCAAATTTGATATAATTTAAGGAGTTACCAAAGACAGCGACGGGATAACTCCTTAATTATGTCGCCTAGGAATAATTTCTTACAATTTGTTTGGTGACGCTATTTAACAATTAGCTAACGAAATATTAAAATAACCAAAGGAACTTTTTATGGCAATTACAAAGGATAAAAAGAACGAATTGGTTGCTGATTTGACGGAGCTTTTGAGCTCGGCTAAAACTACAGTTTACGCTAAATATCAGGGTTTAACTGTTGACGAATTACAAGAATTAAGAAAAGCTGCTCGTGAAGCTGGCGTAAAGATTAAGGTTGTAAAAAACCGTTTAGTACGTGTCGCTATGGGTCAAATTGCAGTTTATAAAGACACCGATACAACCGGTCTCGTTGGCCAATTGCTTTACGCAATTTCAGCCGATGACGAGGTTGCGCCGGCTAAAGTTTTATCAAACTTTGCAAAAACTCATGACGCGCTTGATCTAGTTGGCGGATTTAACGATCTTGGAAATTCGCTTTCCAGCGATGATGTAAAAGCTCTTGCGGCTATGCCAAGCAAGAACGAACTCATTGCACAGGTTGTCGCGCAACTTCTCTCGCCAGTCACAGATTCTATTTCTGGGCTTTCTGGTGGACTTTCGGGAATTATCTCGGGTCTAGAAGCACATGCAAATTAGTAACCAACAGGGGGATAATTAATTAGAAAGGATTTAAAATGGCTACAGATATTAAAAAATTAGCCGAAGAACTAGTTAAATTAACTGTTCTCGAAGTAAATGAATTAAAGAATGTCCTTAAGGACGAATATGGCATTGAGCCTGCTGCCGCAGCTGTCGCTGTTGCCGCTGGTCCAGCTGCTGAAGCTGGTGCTGCTGCCGATGAAGGCAAATCTGAGTACGACGTCGTTTTGAAGGACGCTGGTGCACAAAAAATCGCTGTCATCAAGGCCGTTAAAGAAGCTACCGGACTTGGTCTCGGTGAAGCAAAAGCAATCGTTGATGGCGCTCCTGCTACTGTAAAAGAAAAGGTCGCTAAAGACGAAGCTGAAGCGATGAAGAAAGCTCTTGAAGAAGCTGGCGCAACCGTCGAACTCGCTTAATAAGTTTTAAGTTAGCTAATTGTTTTTCTTAAATAAAACCTAGGAAACTAGGTTTTATTTTTTGCATAGAAAACCCAGGCTGATGCAGCCTGGGCTGAAATGATGTTAGTAGATTCTTCCTCTGTGAGTTGCTGGGTTGTATGTTGCTCTAGATAGCGTGTTGTTGCTCGTATCGATAAGCGTCAAGTTAAACACGCCATTTGCGACGCCATCGATCTTTTTTATCCTGAACATTACGTGCGTTTTGTAGTCATTTGACGGGCAACCCTCATCGGGACAAAGTTTCAGGTAGTAGTTAAAAACTGCTCCTTCTCTGATGTCTTCGACTTTTGGGCCATTTCTGATAAATACCAACAAATCTATCACCTCATTTTTAATACTTCGAGTCAGAATTACTAACTGTCTTAATTATATCATACTTTCGCATAAAGGTCAAGGTTATTTTTTTGCTCGAACAGTGTATAATAGATGTATGGAAGAGTTTGATTATTTGAGGTCTGGTGAGGTTTATCTTGATTCTGCCTGCCAGAGTTTAAGGCCGCGCTCTGTAATTGAGGCGATTAACAAGTATTATACAGAACATAACTCCTGCGGGGAACGCGTAAAATATAAATGGGGAATTGAAACAGACGAGAAAGTCGAAGCTACGCGTGAAAAGATTTTGAAGTTCTTAAAGCTGTCACCGAAAAAATATACCGTTTCATTTACTCTTAATACTACTTATGGAATTAATCTGATTCTAAGCCAATTAGATGGTAAAAAGTTTAATAAAGTAATGACTAGTGAAATAGAGCATAATTCGCCTTTCTTGTCGACTATGGCATTTTCTGAGCGTACGGGATTACCTCGTGAAGTAATGCAAAGGAATGAGGACGGCTCAATAGATATAAACAACTACGATTTTACAAATGCGGTTGTTGTTATTAATTGTGCATCGAATTTCGACGGACGGAAACTAGAGAACATCAAAGAAATAGTTAAAGCCGTACATAAAGATGGTGGAATAATAATTATTGATGCAGCACAAGCGATGGCTCATTCTTCTGAAATAATTCGAGGGATTGAGGTTGATGCAATCTGTTTTTCGGCGCATAAACTATATGCTCCGTCACTTGGCGTAATTGTGTGGCGCGATGATTTAGATGAAAAAATGAATGTTGGAATTATTGGCGGAGGGATGGTCGACGATGTAAAGAAGGGCTCATATTTATTATCGGCCGAGGGGAAGGAACACCGTTATACTCGCTTCGAGGCTGGTTTACAGGCATGGGGTGAAATTGTAGGCCTTGGCGCTGCCCTAGATTGGCTGGACAAGCTTCCAAAAACAGCTTGGAGGAATTTAGAAAACAATACAAAAGAATTATATAGTTTTCTTTCTGGCTCGGATAAAGTGAAGATGGTTAACAAGGTGCCTAACCCCACTATGTCGTTCTTCATCGATGGTTTTGATTCTCATCTTTTAGGAAGCGCACTATCAAGAGAAAACATCATGGCGCGAACTGGATATTTTTGCGCACACTATTATCTTGATCATGTTTGTGGATATCCACCTCTAATCCGTTTTTCACTTGGCTTACATAACAAGCCGGAAGATATTGAAAAAGTTAAAAAGATAATGGAAAAAATCATCTGCTAATGGTAGAATAAGATTTAATTATGGTTTGTATTGCGGCGTTTATAATTTTGGCTATAATTGGCGTTTTTGTCGCTTTTATTTCGATCTTTAAGCCAAAAATCGGAAAAGCTTATTTAAAGGCTTTAAAGAAATCTTGGGGTTGTTTGTGGAAAAAAGTCAGGTTACAAAAGTGTGAGACCGGTTTTAAGGATGATGTTAAAAATACTTTACTTTCCAGAATAATGTTAAAGCACCCAAATTGGGTCAAGCCATTATCAATTATTATCGAGGTATTGTCTATCGTGATTGGGATTGTTGCTGTTTGGGCAATTTTAACCGCGATTAAGTCTCTATTGGCGCTATGGGCACTTGGAACGTGTAACGTAACGAAGCCAGCGGCTTGTTCATTGGGCGCGGAAGTATGTTCGATAGACGAAAGTGAACCCTCTAATATACTAGAAGCAACTGGGCGTTGGTTCACTGAATGGGGAGAAATTTTTGATGCAATTCCTGATAAGTTTAAAACTTATAGCGCTGAAGAGTATGATTTTAATTATATAAGTATTAACGGGAGTCAATCTGAAGATTTGCCTATGGCTGTCGATATTTTTGATCCTGGATGTTCAGTTTGTATGGTTTCATATCGCAATCAAAAAGAAGCAGGATTCTTTAACAATTATAATTTGAGGTTGGTTCCTTTTGCAATTCAAGACGCAAATAATAATTATAAATTTAAGAATTCTGAGATAGTCGTGCGTTATATATTTGCTGTCGAGAAAATAAAGGCTGGAGCCTCTGTAGGTATAATTGATAGAATCTTTACTAAAAAGAATAGCGAAGACCTTTCTTACCAAATTAAATTTAACGAAGATTACTCGAGCGATGAAGCTGCTAAAAAAATCGAGTCTTGGTTAAAAGAAGACGGGTTACACTCTAAGGAAATAGAGAGTGTTCGAAATATGATTTATTCAGAAGAGATCACAGAAACAATGAACCACAATAGGAAGGTTATTGAAAAACAACTGAAGGTTAAAGGCATTCCAACAATAATCTATGACGGCAAGAAACATACTGGTTTATTTGAATTGTAAAAAAAACAACATTTTTGTTGTGACCGATGTTATTTTAGTGGAAAACTTTTTTTAAAAATGCTTGACTTTGACTGGTGGACGATATAATATAATATTAATACTATATTTAGACAGGATGCGAGGTGATGTCTGAAATACCAGAAAAACAAATAAAAAGATTACGTACGCTTCTAGGAGAAGCTGAAACTAATTTATCAGCAGCTAAAGAGCTATTGATTTCCATAATTGGCGATGGAGAAACTATTTCTGCTCCGCGCGAAACAATAGTTTCTGGTCCAGAGGGTAAAATTATCGAGGGTATCTTTGACGGGCAGATAATGATTGGTCCAGACGGGAAGAATTATCCAGTTCCAGCCAATTACGCTTCAAAGTCGAAATTGGTTGAAGGCGATATCATGAAGCTAACTATCACTGAAGATGGCAAATTCCTTTATAAGCAAATTGGTCCAGTCGAAAGGAAGACTGTTATTGGGACCTTAGTGCATCATGATGATAAATATTTTGTTGAGGTTGCTGGAAAAGAATATCAAATCCTTTATGCTTCAGTAACTTATTTCCATTTACGTGAGGGTTCGCAAGTCTCCGTCACGATTCCGGCAAATAATGACGACGCGACTTGGGCAGCGGTCGAAGCTGCTCTATAATGGCAAAAGCGCTTTATCGAAAATATAGACCAAAAACCCTCGAAGGGGTTATTGGTCAATCCCAAGTCACCGACACTCTTTCCAAATCTTTAAAAGCCGGTAAGATTTCTCATGCTTATCTTTTCATTGGGCCACGTGGCACAGGTAAAACCTCCGTTGCTCGCATTCTTGCCCACGAAATCAATGGATTTAAATATGAAGTCGAGGACGATTATGTTGATATTATTGAAATCGACGGAGCAAGCAATCGGGGAATTGATAATATTAGAGAACTTCGCGAAAAAGCTTTAATCGCGCCAACTAGCGGAAAATATAAAGTATATATTATAGATGAAGTTCACATGTTAACTAAAGAGGCATTTAATGCTCTTCTTAAAATTTTAGAAGAACCCCCAAAGCATGTCGTTTTCATTATGGCAACTACCGACGCATACAAGGTTCCCGTTACAATTACTTCGCGCGCCCAGACATATACTTTTACTTTAGCTGACACTAAAACGATGTTTGATTTTTTGGATTCAGTTGCCAAAAAAGAGGGCATTAAAATTAATAGTGATGCGCTTTCGATAGTCGTGAAAAAAGGAGGCGGCTCGTTTCGAGATTCGCTCTCGCTATTAGATCAAATTTCCACCTTATCTGACACGGAAATAACTAAAGACTTAGTGATTTCCGCAATGGGTTTACCTGAAGACGAAAAAATTCAAAAATTATTAGACGAATATATTTCTGGCGATGTCGCAAAAATCACAAATATATTAAAAACTTTGCTCGTTTCGGGCGTGAAGCCGGAAACCCTTGCAGAAGAATTGATTTCGAGTATATTAGAAGATCCTCGTAAAGAATTTTTCAATCTGCTTGCCGATCTGCCTGAAGTAAAAGCTCCTTTTCCGGAGGCAAAACTATTAGTTGCTTTAACACGTAATATGCCTAGTAGCCCGCATGTAGTATCACGCCCCACTAATACTATACCCCATATTCCTTCAACTCAAGCTTCTTCATCGCCAAAAGTACAAGAGCCTATCAACGAGTCTCCAAAATCTAATGATTTTAGCTGGGAATTATTTATAAACCGTATTAGAGATGCTAATGATGCGATTTATTCACAACTTCTAAAAACTGAACATAGTTTTTCTGATAATGTTTTAAATATTTACCCGCTCAAAAAGATCGTTAAGACTATTTTAGAACGCGATAATAATAAAAAGATACTAATTGATGCTGGAAATGGTATTAAAGTTAATATTTGTGAAGTGGGAGCAAACAAGGTAAATGATGAAACGTTAACAAAAATATCTGATATAATGGGAGGAGAGGTAAAAAACGATGGAGGAGAAAACCCGTTCTAAAGATTCCGGCGGTCGTGTTCCGCCGCAAGATATTGTTGCAGAGAAATCTCTGCTCGGCGCTATTATGTTGTCTAATGAAACCCTGCCAGAGATTTTAACCATTCTTCGTCCACAAGATTTCTACGAGGATCGACATAAAATAATTTTTCAATCTATTATTGATTTATATGATCAGCATAAACCTGTTGACCTTTTGACGCTAACCGCGGAATTACGTACAAAGAAAAAACTAAAGGAGGTCGGCGGAGCTTCATATTTGACTGAAATATCTAATTTTGTTCCTGCCGCATCACATGCTAAGGCTTATGCGGAAATAATCGAAAAAGCATCAGTGAGGCGCAAATTAATTAAAGCTGGGACCGAAATCGTTAACAAAGCTTATGAAGACGATGCTGAAGTTGACAATCTTGTCGGAAAGGCTGAAAAAGAACTATTTGAGGTTTCCGACAAAATTATTAAGAGTGATTATGTAGCAATGGACGATCTACTTGCGGATGCATTTGATAGGATTGAAGAATTACATAAAAACAAAGGCGCTCTACGTGGTCTTAAAACTGGTTTTACGGATTTAGATAAGAAAACAGCTGGGTTCCAGAAAGGTGATTTTATTGTAATCGGTGCGCGTCCAGCAATGGGTAAAACTACTTTAGCGCAAAACTTAGCTTATAATATCGCCGACATAAACAAAAAAGGTGTATTGTTCTTCTCGATGGAAATGGCCGCAAATGAAATTGTAGACCGTATGATTTCTGATGTTTCCGGCGTAGACAACTGGAAGATGAGAACTGGTAATCTTTCGGATGATGAATTTGCGAAAATTGGTGATGCTCTCGGTGAGATGGATGAAATCCCGATATACATTGACGATACAAGTTCTATGACTATTGTTGAATTAAGAAATAAAGCCAGAAGAGCGATGCATGATCATGATATAGGTATAGTGATTGTTGATTATCTCCAACTTATTTCTGGTTCTGATCGTTATGCCGGAAACAGAGTCCAAGAGGTCACTGAAATTTCTCGCGGACTAAAGATTCTTGCGCGTGAGCTGAGTATTCCTGTCATTGCCTTAGCGCAGTTGTCGCGTAATGTAACAGGGCGTGATGATCCGAGACCGGTTCTCTCTGACTTACGCGAATCTGGCTCTATCGAGCAGGATGCCGACTTAGTGATTTTTATCCATCGTCCAGATTATTATAAAAAACCAGACGAAGAAGATACTAATATTACCGAGCTTTTAATCAGAAAACATCGTCACGGGGCAATCGGCACAGTTGAATTATATTTCGATGGCGCAAGGTCACGTTTTATGTCGCTCGACAAAACTCACGAATAAATGCTATAATACTTATGTGAAGAAAATAATTATTTCTAAACTTTTTTTGTACCGATATAGGTTTATTATTGGTTATTTAGTTCTTGGTTTCGTTTTCGCATCTTTGCTGTTTTTATTACCTATGGTCGCGCAACGTGGTTTATCACAAGATGAAATAAACTCAGTCACAACTTCCTTTAAACTAAGTGCTTCTAATATGCTTGAAGGAAACTTAATTGATCTGCCATACCATGTCATACAAAAGATTTCTATTTTATTATTCGGCTTAACTCCATTTGCTATTAAACTACCGAGTATCTTAGCTGGTTTAGCGCTTGGACTTTTGTTAATTCTACTTCTTAACCGCTGGTTTAAGAGTAACGTTTCCTTACTCGCTTCTTGTCTAATGGTTTTATCGACTCCATTTCTATTTTTAGCTGGTTCAGGAACTCCGTTAATTATGCTAGTGTTCTGGCCGGTTTTGATGCTTTGGCTCGGCTCAAAGATCCAGGGAGAAAAAAGACCAAAGCCGCTATATTGTTTTATCTTTGTGTTAACGATGTTAGTTTCGGTATTTACGCCATATATGATTTATTTTGCTGTTTTTTGCGTACTGTTTGTTTTGTTCCAGCCGCATTTAAGATTTGTCGTTAAAGGACTTCCAAGATTGCCTCTAATTATTACTTTAATTGTTATGCTTGGTGGCTTTACTATTCTTGGCGTTTGTATTTTCCATCGCCCAGAAATTATCCCTTAATTATTATTGAGTAAAGGTTTTGATCCAAATTCTTTCTTTAATAACATTACAAGCGCATTGGCCTTAGTATTTTCATGGCATCAAAGCGTCGAAAGCGTGTTTTTATCTCCATTAATTAGTCTCCCGGTTCTCGCTTTGGCTTTAATCGGCCTTTTCTCGACCACAAAAGGATTTTTCGCTTCAAGAAATTCGATCGCATCGCTTTTGTTAGTATTTTGCATTATTATTTCCGGTTTTAATCCTGATGCTATAGTATTTTTGATACTACCTTGTTCAATCTTGGTTGCACATGGTATTAAGTATTTACTTGAAAAATGGTATGGTCTATTTCCTGAAAACCCATATGCTAGAATTTCTGCATTGCTTCCGCTTGTTATACTATTTGGTATTATAATTATACCTGGGTTATTGCAGTATGCTTACGGTTATCGTTATAATCCTACAACGGCTGATAGGTTTTCATATAAATTATCTGCGATAAATAACAACATTAAAGAGGGTACTTTGTTTGTTTTTGACAACTATGAATTTTATAAAATTTTAGAGCGTAAAACGAATTTAAGAATAATCAATAGTCTTGATGATGAAAAATATAATGATGTCGCTTTCTTAGGTAAACCAGAAGATTTAGACAATAAATATAAGTTAGTTCAAATATTTACTTCGCCAATGCGCGATAACTCTGATATAATATATCTATATACATATACTGAAAAAGAAGGAGAATAATATGGGTCAAACGATGGACCAAATGAAATTATTAAATCAGCTCAGAAAAGCCCAAAAAGAATTGAAGAATGAAATTGTTGAGGTTGAAGCCGGTGATGGTGCTGTAGTAATTCAAATTAATGGCGAATTAAAAGTTAAGAAAGTTAAGATTGATCCTGAAAAAGTTGATTTAGACGACATTCACGAACTTGAACGATGGATTGAAAATTGTATGCGTGATGGCTTCGCCAAAGCGCAAGAAATTGCTACTGATAAAATGAAGCCTTTGATGGGCGGTCTTTCCAATCTTGGTCTTGGCGGAATGTAAAAATGCTTCCAAGAGCCCTTGAGGATGCAATCAATGCGCTTTCAATGTTGCCCGGCGTTGGGCCGAAAACTGCCGAGCGCTATGCGTACTATTTGTTCAAGTCAAATTCTAAAATTTCAGACGGGATTAGTGAGGCGCTAAGTAGATTACATAGCGAAGTTCATTCTTGTCCAATTACTTTTGCTCTAATTAGCGCCGATGAAGAATACTCTCCTTTCTATACTGATCCTTCAAGAGACAAATCAACTGTATTGGTCGTCGAGGAACCACTTGATATATATGCAATTGAGCAGACTAAAGCTTTTAAGGGAACTTATCATGTTTTAGGTGGAGCTATTTCTCCAATTGACGGAATTACTCCCGAACAGCTGCATATTGGTGAGCTAATTAAGCGTGTAAACGATGATAATGTAAAAGAAGTTATTATCGCGACCAATCCTTCTGTAGAAGGCGAATCGACAGCTCTTTTGCTTGAAAAAATGTTACACGAGCAAAATCCTAACCTCAAACTTACTCGCCTCGCAAGAGGCCTTCCACTTGGCGTAGATTTGTCTTACGCTGATCAAATTACATTAAGCGCGGCGCTCGAAAATCGCACCGATTTATAAGTTTTCAAGGGCTTTAAAATCGATTTTAGCCATCTTGGTCTTCGGAAGTTCCGGAAGGAAGCGAATATCGCGCGGTATCTCGTATTTAGCGAGATATTTTTTGTA
>JAEEGL011253632.1_pt1 | contig 14350 bp, 13 predicted proteins | sample 9134231 | NCBI WGS metagenome assembly JAEEGL01 (sample SAMN16246548, study PRJNA631951) | gut metagenome | biome: gut microbiome; feature: rumen; material: fiber-attached | host: Bos | place: Iran: Karaj | collected 2018-10
ATACAGAAGGACAGATCTCGGGTATTCCCCGTGGTGGTAAGGTAACCATCCGCGTAAAGGCACTTAACGACGGAAACAACGAGCTCATCGCATGGATGCTCGATCCGACAAATCCTAAGAACGTCAGCGTGAAGTTCTACAACACCGTAGACGGCTCAACGATGAAGGAGCTCAAGGGCACCAACTGCTACTGCATCCACTACGTGGAGAAGTGGGAGGACGGACAGCAGCACTATGAGCAGATTGAGATCGTATGCCAGAAGCTTGAGAACAGCTCTGTATCATTCGACAATCCTTGGAAGTAAAATTCCAATAGTTTGAGAATCAATTAATTCAGCCCAAAAGGCTGGGTTAATTGATTTAGCGTGCAAATTACACTATATGAGAAGATTCATTGTTATCTGTCTGACATTCGGACTGACCCTGGCTGCTGACGCACAGTATATCCCAGCATACCCGAAAAGGGAGAAGCAGGACCCTGGTACAAAATACTGGAGTAAGGGAAACACATTCAGGCATCTTGAGATCTCGCTCTCTGCCGGCACCACTGGTGTTGGTTTAGACTTGGCCGTGCCGTTGTGCCCGATCATGCAAATAAGACTGGGCTATGACTATCTGCCGCAGTTCAGTAAGACGTACAATATGAATCTGGCTGGTGGTGGTCAGGCAGCCAAGCAGTATGACTCGAAGGGCAACCGCATCAACACCCCATTCACCAAGATAGAAAAGTATATCTACGAGCAGATGGGGGGAGACCTGAAAGACCATATCGTGCTGAACGGGAAGTTGACGATGCAGAACTTCAAGTTCCTGATTGACTTCTACCCATTCAAGTACGACAACCACTGGCATTTCACTGCAGGCTTCTACTATGGCGACAAGGAGTATGCGAAAGCAGAGAACGACCAGCAGTCGAACGAGACCATCTCGCTGATGAGAGAATACAACCAGAGATACGAGGAGGCGGGTAATAACGACGAGATCAAAAGCTATGGCAAGCTGAACCTTTATCCTGGCGACTATGCCTACAACAAGACCAATGGACTGACAGAGCACAAGACGGGCGATCCTTACCTTACCGATCCCAGTAGCGAGGGCAAGGTAAGCATCAGCACGACGTCGAATGCCTTTAAGCCATATATCGGCGCAGGCTATACAGGACGACTGGTAAAGTCGCGTGACGACTGGAAGATATCAGCAGAGATAGGCGTGCTGATATGGGGAGGTACGCCCGTTCAGCGACTCCACGACGGCGCAGATCTCTCGAAGGACGTGATACACATCCCCGGATCGATGGGCAGAGTGGTAGGAATAGCGGAGGCCATGAAGGTGTTCCCCGTGATTAGTGTCAGATTTGCAAAAACGATTTTTTGATATATACATATATATAATATAGTAACAATAGTAATTATAGAAGGTATATGGGAAATTTTGTATGTCAGGGAGCAATGCTCCAATGCAGTTTCGGAATGGCACCGTCGACACTGACGGTTATCGTTCCATTACGTCCCAAATGCGGTAATATGCTCATGGCGACGATTATGGATTACATTCCAATGGTAAACATCATGACGTTCGGTATGTGCCAGTCGATGGCCAACCCCACAGTGGCATCAGCTACGGCAGCAGCAATGGGTGTACTCACGCCGATGCCGTGTATCCCCGTCATCGCCGCGCCATGGACACCTGGCGGACAGGTGAAGATCATGGGACAGCCTGCACTGATCAACAATGCCAAGTGTATGTGCAGCTATGGCGGCCAGATTTCCATAACTAACCCCAGCGGAAGCATGACGGTAACGGGGAAGTGAAGAGTGAAGAGTGAAGAAGGGGCTGCTCATAGGAGTTTTGGCAGGGCTTGCGCTGGCAGCGCAGGCTCAGGAGATGCATATCCTGGAGTATGCTAAAGTCAAGAAAGGCCCATTCAACATGAATCATATTGTAATCGACAAGGAACAGGCCATACTCGACCTTAAGACCAGCGAGAACGGATTCACCTTCCTGGCTAACGGGAAGACGGAAATAGCGGCTGAGGAGGGCGAAGGCATGCTGACGCTGAAAGCGCCGGACAAGACGGCCTATATCGTGGTGAAGCATGCTGACTACGGACAGCTGACATGGAAGGTGCCCGCCAAGAAGGGACTGCGCAAGAAAAAGCACTATACGGCAACACTCGCCACCCTCTCGCCCGACAAGGAGTACAAGTTGCAGAAGCAGTGGGTAATCTTCCACATACAACCCAAGGATGTCATCCTCACAGTCGACAGCACGATGGCGATGATCCACGACGGCAGGCAGCAGCTGTATTTGCCCTTAGGCGAACACACCTATCTGGCAGAGACACCCTTCCACAAAAAAGAAGAGGGGAAGTTTGAGCTTACCGACGAGGCACATAAGATCGTCGACCTGACCTTGCAGCCAATCTATTCGTATATAACGGTGAGAACACCCCTGAAGGGCTGCGACATCCTTATCGACGGACAGCTGATAGGCAACACGCAAGCCACCAGCGGACATCTGAGAGAGGGCAGTCACCACCTCACCGTCTTCAAAGACAGCCTGAAGTATTATGATGCAGACATCAGCATCGGATGGAGTGAGAAAAAAACGATCGATCTGGCATCAGAAAACCTGAAACCGATGGATATCGAGGAAGGAGGAAAGAGTAAGGCGGAAGGAGGAAACTCCCAAAAAGAGAAAGGCGACAAGGGTAAAAAGAAAGAAAAGAAGGCGGCAGCTGCTGCAAAACGGGCATCGATCTTCGGCGACAGGAAGGAAATGGCCTATGCGCCTGTAGCCTACGAGACACCCGGGGACACTGCGGCCTTTATGCCTGGCAACGGGAAGGACTACTACGGAATGATAAATGTCCACTCGAACGAGATTGGTGCAGACGTGTATGTCGACGGGAAGTTGCAAGGTACGACGCCATGCATCGTGAAAGAGCTGAAGGCAGGAAAGAATTGTAAGATCAGACTGGCGAAAGCCGGATTCCAGGACACGGAGACAGTGATCAAGGTGGAAGGCAACGACCTAACCTTCGTGAAACTGGATATGAAAAGGAAGAAGAGAAAAGAAAATAGCGAATAGTGAAGAAGTGAGCAGGAGCTTCAGACAGGATCAGGTTAGTGCCGCCCGTATTATGGTGGTCGGCTGCGGTGCCTTGGGTAACGAGGTGCTGAAGAACCTTGTGCTCATGGGCGTGACGAAGATCGTGGCTGTGGATTTCGATATCGTAGAGACAGGAAACCTGACACGCAGCATACTATTCAGGAAAGAGGATGCAGAAAAACGGAGGAGGAAAGTGGACGTCGTGGCAGAACGGCTGAAGGAGATCAATCCTGATGCAGAGGTAAAGACCATCTGTGGCGACATCGCCTACGACGTCGGACTGGGACTGGTGAGGAAGATGGACGTGATTATCGGGTGTGTGGACAGCCGCTGGGCGCGATTCTGCATCAACCGCCTTGCGATGAGAGCAGAACGGCCATGGGTGGACGGCGGTATAGAAGGGCTGGAAGGAACGGCCCGCGTGTTTGCGCCAGGCAAGAACTGCTACGCCTGCAATCTTGGTCCTGAGGGACTGAAAGAGATGAAGCGGAGGATGCCTTGTACGGGTATCATACGAAGAATGGAGGCGGCAGGCAGTGCGCCTACGACGTCGATTGTGGCTTCTGTTATCGGGGCCATCCAGGTGCAGGAGGCACTAAAGATAATTGAGAATGGGGAATGGACATCGCTGTGCGGCAGGATGCTGTATTATGAGGGGGGACACATGACAGTACGTACGGCCGAGTATCAGGCCTACGATGACGACTGCACGGAACATGAGCTCTGGACGCCAGTATTGAAGACGCAAGTGGACACGACCATGACGGCGGGCGAGGCTCTGGCACACTGGCAGGAAGAACTAAGCTGCACAGACGTGACGCTCTGTCTGAGGAACGACTGCTATGTGGACTATGTGTCGAGACGCGACAATGACGAACGAACGCCCGTGATGCTGCCTGGACGACAGGTGGAAGCGTATATAGAACACGACAGCAACTTAAGGGGGCTGCAGACCAATGCACTCTATCAGCACGAATATCGAGAGGTGGGCAAGGATTTCCCCTACCCTGAGCAGACACTGGCACAGCTCGGCATCCCACAGGAAGATATTGTGCACGTGAAGGCCGACGGGAAGGATGTGTACTTGGAATTGAGGGAATAGTGACTATAGTAAATATAGTAAGTATAGAAAATATAGTGAATAAGATAAACGATATACCGGAGATCAGGGCAGAATTTCTGCTGAACTACCTCTATCCAGAGGTGGGAGGGAAGTGGACTGTCCAGAACGAGGGCACTTTCTACCGGAACTACAACAGCGACCTGCTGTCTGTTGACGATGAGAAGACAATAGCTCAGACGGTACGCGACAGTTTTATAAAACTGTTGCCTCAGGGAATTATTACATTATCGACAGACTTGAAGGGTGAAGACGCAGCAGAGAAATACAAGCAGCTGCAACTGAAACTGAGGCTGCTGAGAGAGACTTTCAAGCCGATCGACAGTTTCAGGTTCCGCGACAGCATGCTGATAGAGCAACAGACAGACGCGCTGCTGCAGGAAAAGCTCTCACACGTGCTAAGCACATACTTCGGCATCGACATCGACAAGATAGAGAACCACTACGTGCGCGAGGCTGCCACGCTACTGCCATACGTGAGCAAGAGACGCGGGGACTTCGGATTTGTGGCGGATCTACTGAAGGTGTTGTTCAAATGCGAAGTCAACGTGAGCACTGGACGCTACAGCCACACAGACTCCACACGCCGATGGCTGCCGATGGTGAGGTTTGAACTGCTGATCAGCGGACTGTCGCCAGAGAAATATCGAGAGTTGACTGAAGAGATAAAGCCACTGAAAGAATTTATCGAAGAGTGGTTCATCCCTGTTGAGGTATGGTGCCGGATAGACATCAAGGAACATCGTGTCCAGCAGCAGACGAACACGAGGCTGGCGCTGGGGTATAACACGGAGCTATAAGGGGGGGATAGTAAGTATAGTAATTATAGTAAGAATAGTAATTATAGTTATAATAATGGATATTAATGCAAGAATCAACTGGATACCAGGAATGGAGCTGACAGCGGAAACGTTCTCAGGCATTTCAGAACAGTGGGACTTCCGCCAAAGCCTTGCCATACGTGCAGCCTTGGGCAGTAACCACATGGGGCTGGTGCCTGGTACTACCTTCAGCTGTAACGGCACATTCGTGAAAAACCGTTTCGAGGTGACAGGTTTACAGTGTATGGCCCTGCTGCCTTCAGGGAAAATCGTCAGTGCCGACGAAGACGTTCAGGTATCCATCCCCATGTTGTTTGGCGACAAGTACTATCTTACCGTTGGATTCAGCAACAATCAGACAGAATTCGAGAAGGAGGGTGTTCCGTTTGTAAGACCCCACTACGAATACGCCATCCATACCCTCGAAGAGATTGAGGCTGGCGACCTGTTCCCGCTGGTACGCTTCCTCTCAGCAGACGGCGTCTTTTCCGTTGACACGGACTTCATCCCGCCCTGTCTCTTGTTGGAGGACGATGCGCGATTTAAGGGCTATATCGAGAGATATAAGGAGTTGATGGGCATACTGGCCAACCACGAGAACTTGGCAGAGGGTGAAGGCAAAAGGGCCATGCTGCGCTATGTCTTCATGCTGAAGGGCTATCGGCTGCAGAACACCATGCAGGACTTCATGCTGCTGACCCAGGAGATAGCCCAGGCCATCGACTACTATATCGTGACGCCCAACAGGCAGCCTTTGGAGATACCTGTTCCGCACCATGCAGACATCCAGGCCTGGCTCGGATGGCTGGAGAGCTATATGCAGGGAGCCGCAGAGATACTCGACGGCGTGGTACTCGAAGACAACACCATCGACTACGAAGCCCTGCTGGCCCAGGCTAAGGCAGAACTCTACGAGAAGCTGCATCCTGAGCTGATTGAAAAACTGCTGGCCGACATGAAGGCCGAACTGCAGGAAGAGATGCGACAGCAGACAGCGCAGATTACGACATACATCAATGAGACGTTGAAGAAGGAGATCGTCGACGAGCTGACAACAGAATTCAACGACCGTGCTGACAAGCTTACCGTGATGCTTACCGACAAGTTTGACGAGATGGGCAAACAGCTGAACGATTCGCTCTACGAGAAACTCTATTTCAACCTGTTCGAGAACCTGTTTAATGCCCTTTACGTGCCAGAGCCGGAAGAGCTTAAGTTCATGCCACAGATATGACAAGTATCAGCATACCACTGCAATTGACCCCCAAGGGGTTGCGACGCGACGAAAACCAGAAGAGTGCCATCGACGACGTCATCTACCTCATCATCACCACGGAGCGCTTCAGCACTCCGGCAGACCCCCAGTTCGGGTTTGTCTTCAACAACGTGCGCTTTGAGATGTTCAACGAGAACGAGGGCGTGGTCTATGACTCGGGCGATACCGACACAATGAATAATATCCAGAACATCTATGATAAGAAGATTTCAGGTTCTTCAAAGAGTATCAACACCTTTGCGGCAGAGTTGAAAACGGCTATCGAGAAATACGAGCCCCGTTTGGAAAACGTCACTGTGGCAATGACCTATATCCGCGAAGAGCGTCAGATATACGTCACGGTGAAGGGTACTATCGTTGACACGAAGGAAGACTATGCCTACAACCAGACAATCAGAGTATGGAATTAAGGGAATAAGGAATGAAACAGACCATATTTGAAACAAAACAGAGGGCAGAAGAGTTGTTACGCGAGGCCATTAATGTATGGCGGCACAGTGACGACAACGATAAGCTTGAGGGACTGGAGAACGATCCGATCCTGAAGCTCATGATTACCGCCCTGGCCTATCAGACCAACGAGAGCATCAGTGACCTTGAGGCCATGAAGACTGAGGTGTTGGAAGAATACGCTCAGTTGCTGACGCCCTACGAGATAGGACACGCTATGCCTGCTACTGCCGTCATAACCACTGCTCCACAGGATCCCATAACTGAGCTTGAACTCAACAGCTCGACCACTTTCTCACTCACGGGGACGGAATATCGGTTCATGCCGCTGCTGAAGACCCGCCTGCTGAACGTCAAGAAAGTATCTATTGTCAGAATGGACGGACGCCGATGGAAGGTGACGCTGAACTTCAGCTCACCCATAAAAGACATCTCCAGCTTCGCCTTCGCCATCAAGAACAAGAACTTCCAGGACCTGAATATCACCATCAACAGGCAACCATTGCCTATTGCCAAGCCGTGGGACTACTCAGAACTGCCCCTCGCCGACAGCTTCGGCCTTGACACCATCCTTTATAACAGGTCACAGACTTACGAGGCTTCCGCCAGCTGTCTCGACTTGTTTGCCAGGCAGAATATCCGTATCTTCGTGATAAGACCACACAAGCCGACGCAATATGCAGAGGTCGAGACGGATTCAATGGATCTCGTATTCGAGTTCTCAGGCATCAACGACAATTTCATGTTCGATAAGAACTGTCTGATCCTGAACCCTGTCATTCTGGTAAATGCAGAGCTTCACCATACGACACTGTCGGCTCAGACTCCTGTGGCACGTGTGGGGGGATACGACGGGAACAACGACGACAACGTGAACCTGCAGTTCCTGCATGCCATCCGCCCAGCAGAGGAGCAGCTCTATGGCAACAGTCTGATAGAGGTACGCAGAGTGGCTGCCGACAGGTTCAACCAGGGAAGACTTGTGAAACTGCTGAATGCCGTCATTGCCAGATATCACTCAGACTATTACGCCTTCCTGAATCTTAAAGGCATCTCGGGCGATAAGACCATGCAGGCCCTGCAGGAGATATTGATGCGACTGTCGGACTCGGCCAAAAAAGATCAGCTGCGTCAGGTGCCGGGTGTATATATACTGCTGCGCGACACAAAGCTCTTCCAGTCAAAAGAAGGCAGTGTGGAGATCGGCTATCTCACTACCTCAGGAGCGGGCGTCAACAGCGCTCTTAACACAGACAGCACATTTGCCGTGCCCACAGGCCTGAGTTCCACTCAGACCCGTCAGATCGCAAGTCCTGTAATGGGCAGTGACGAGATAACGGACGAGGCAGCAAAGACATGTCTCGCAAGATATTACATTGCCACCTGTGACCGCATAGTGACATCGGCCGACATCAAGTTGTTCTGCTATAATGAACTGCTGACACGCTATGGCATCGTACGCGACATGGTCAGGAAACTCACGGTAAACCGTCGTCAACAGATAGAACGGAACGGGCCTGGATATGAGATAGTGGTGGAGATATTACTGGCCGACAATCCTTTCGTCAAGCGCAGCTTCGAGGAGAAGATTTCCACGGTAGAGATACTACTGCAGAAGATGATAGAAGTAAGAAGTACTAATATCTATCCGATAACGGTAACGATAAGCATTGAATCGTAATTATAGTAAGTATAGTAATTATAGTGAATATAGTGAAGAAATATGGATGATTTTTTATTAGATATTGTGTATAAGAATAAGACGGTGCGATTCAAGGTGGTTAATCCTGAGGCACCGCTCAGCACACTGATGACCAACCTGCGTCATTCCATCGGTGAGGACGGAAAGCTGATATTCGACTTCCCGTCGATAGACGATACGGGCGCACCTCTCGACTATTTCTTCGGGAAAGAAGATCCAGAGGTTCATGAGATACGTGTGCTCCGTCCAAGAATTGGACGTAACGACCAGACGCTTATGGACTACAACGTCCAGAGCGGCGACAAGGTGTTCCTAATGCCTGACCCATTCCCAGGATGAGAGAGAGTGAGGGATACGAGATAAACCAGTACAAGGGACGTAACCGAAGGCTGCTGGCGGAGTGGAAGCTGCTGGAGGAGCGGCTGGAAGGCAGGCATGATATCACATACGATGTCATTCGGCGTAATACGGCAGGACTGCCCACGGCATACTTGATCTCTTACCAGATAAAAAGTATCTGCGGTGTAACCAACATAGAACACTTCGGAGAACCTGGTGCTGAAAACAAGCCTGTCTATGCCACTGGCTACAAGATGCGGATCGACTTGCCTGAGGGCTACCCGTCTGTGGATGTGCCGCCAACGTTCCGTTTCCTCACACACGACGAACAGGGACAGGCAATCCCCCACCCCTGGCATCCTAACATCCGATACTTCGGAGATTTTGCCGGCAGGGTGTGCCTGAATCCGGCAGACACGTATACCGACCTCGTATGGGGTGTGAAGCGTGTGGCACAGTATCTTAGATATGATATTTACCACGCGACGTCAGAGCCCCCATATCCAGAGGATCTGAAAGTGGCGGCATGGGTTATCCGACAAGGAGAGCCAAATGAATGGATTTATTTTGATCAAACAAAAGAAGATATAGAATCATGAGTAACCGACAATGTTGCTTTGCCTGGCAAAGAATAGTCTGCGGAATAATTATACTGCTTTTCTGGTGCTTTGTCCCACAGAACATCAGAGGCCAAGAGATGCGTGCTGATGAACAGACCCCGGAAATGACAATAAGGGAGATCGCCGTCAGTCAGGATAACCCCTACACTGACCATATCAGCATGGAGGGCGACGCTACGGACAAAGACATCATGGCGAAATTCGTGTTCGATGAAGCTGCCAACCAACTGACAGTCACGCTGATCTCGCATCGCATGATATTCGTTTTCAGGGAAGATGTAAGATACAAGCCTCTGATAAAAGGCCGAAAACTGCGTCCTGACCAGCTGCCATACGTGGTAGCATTCGAGAAGACAGACAATTACAAGATTTCGAAACTCTTCAAAAAGACCGTACCCAAGCCAAAGAAAGAATATGTATTCCGCCGTTGGATTGACTACGAGGGACTGCAACCTGCACCACAGGAATACGCAATGATCAATGACTACATCAGCCAGACATTCGATATCCAGAAGAAAGGTGACTCCGTGGTAGTGAAGCTGCGTGACATCATGCTGATGAACGACATCAGCAAGCGACTTAATAAACGTAGGTATGAGATCGGCTTCGGACGCGATCTGTACACGGAGTATCATGTGAAGATACAACGTAACCCATGCTTCGGGATGGATGAAGACATCGCTTCGGCACAGGCAGCACTTGCCGGTGTAAAGAAGAGTTTCCGCAGCCTTAAGGAGAAGTATGGAAGTGGGATCGCATCAAGTCAGGAGAGTCTGACTGTATTTAAAGAAGTGAAGGAGACGTTGCTGAAGCAATACCCCAAGAGGGACACGCTGACCGCCTGTCCTGACTTGCAGCAGGCATTGGAGAGCTATAATGCCTATTCTGACTCTATCGCAGCAATGAAATGCAAGGTGACGGCAGACACAAGTTCAGTAGCAGGACTGCTGGGTGAAGGTGTCAGTGAAAGGATGCTCCTGACAAAGGCGCGTCTGATAGACAGTTCTGTCGCCCGCTGGCTGTTGTCAAACGATCCTATAGAACGCCGCGACATCATACTGAATGTAGATGATATCATAAGGAATGTAAATGAAGCTGTGAACTCACAGGGAGTGTACACCAAGGAACAGCGTCAGGCTTTGGCAATCTTCCGCGAGGCAGAGCGCTACTATAGATACAACTGTCTACGTCAATGAAGATAAAAGGGATACTGCTCATAATCGTGCTTCTTTTGTCCGTCCTGCCATCGGCGGTATGGGCACAGGCAGAGGAAGAGATGACTGTGGATGAGGAACTGGACTCGACATACACAGCCATCAACGAGCGCATGCTGCTGTTTCAGGAAGAACTGTTACAGCTGGGTGCAGTGAGCAGGTTCCGTATGGATATTGACATGGAGATGCCGTTGACGGAGGATCTGCTCGGAGTGGTGGAGAAGCGGCTGAAAGCAATGACGAGGGCGGTGAACGCATTCTCGTCGCGTTGGAACGCCTATTCTCAGGCGCAGCAGGTGTATATTGCCGACAATGACACGCTGCTGAACAAGATGGCAGAGATTCAACAAATGCAACAGATCGTGACAGACACGTTGGCATCAAAACAAAACCAATTCGACCAACTCTCCGCCTTTGCCAAGGCAGAATCATTTATCTGGGGACAGGACAACATCTATCGCAAGCTATACAAACAGGCTGTACAATATTCACTTTCTGACAAACTGTCCGCAAAACTCGAAAAAGTCAAAGCCGAGGAACAGGCAGTATTTGCAGACATAGAGACCCAACACGGTCAGGCAAAGACGGCAGCAGAGGCTTTCCCCGGGCTCGAACTGAGGATGAAGGCTATAGACGATAAGTATTTCCAGTTGCAGACGGTATCGGCAAAAATCCAGGAGATGGAATACAAGCCGTTTATCCAAAGGATCAAGGACTATCTGATAGGTCTGGCGGCAGTGGCTATACTGCTGATGTTCTTTAATCTGATGAATGCAAAGATAAAGACGATCAAGACTGCGCGTGAACAAGCAAAGAAAATGAAAGAAATGATGAATGGTCAACATAATTATCCGACAATATAAGTAAGATATGAAAAGATTGAGTGCTTCTAAGATAAAAAGAGTGTTGGCGGCAATGGTATTCTCTTACCTCTTGCCTCTCACCTCTTGCCTCTTAATATTTTCCTGTAACGGTCAGCAGGATTCTGACATCGACGACATGCTGTCATCGGACGAGCATAAGGAGACTGCAGGTGATGCCCTGAATATAACGGAGTTGAATTTCTCTGATAACAAGAAAGAGATGAAACTCTCAGTACAACTGATGCATGATATCGGTGGCTACGACCTGATGGACTCCACGAGGGTTGAATTGAGACGACTGCAACAGGTTCAACTGCTGCCGGGTAAGTATGGAAATGAGATCCAGCCTGAGATAACCAAGATTGAGAATCCCAGCCGTGATGTGCTGAAGAATCTCGACATGAAACTACTGCTGCTTGTTGACCTCAGTCTTCCACAGCATGAGATTGATGAAGAGCGCAATGCAGTGAAGGAAATAAGGGCACTCTTTGGCCAGGAGGGCGTATATATCTCATTTATGCAGGGTGATAACATATCGGAGACTTACGAGGCTACCGACTATATCACCAGTAACTATTTCGTGCATAAGGATCCCTCATACGTTTACCTCTACCGCTCGATACTTACAAAACTGGCTGAGCTAACGGATACAAGTACGACAGTAGGACGGGCACGCTATAAGGCGATGGTGATCATGTCGGGCGGAAAGACGTATCAAGACGATATGCCCGTGGACCCCAAGCACTTTGCACTGCAACAGCTGCTGGCAGACAAGACGCCCCAGCTGAAAGGCAGCCTATTGGCCTACTATGCAAATTTCTCGCCGAGCATGACCAATGGAGAGGAGCTCTTCGCCATATCCGACAACTCAAGCGATACGAACATCCTGCAGTATTTCTGTAAGGATCTGGAAGGAATCTATCAGACATCATTCAATTGGCAGGAGATGGAGGCGGATATGCTGAAGGAATTCCACATCGACCTGTCGTACTTCTATATCACCATGGAGAACCCCGACGGCAAACTATTCCGCGGAAGCCTGCATAAACTCCAGATAGGCTTCTATGACAAGGAGAATAACGATCTGGTGGCGAAGGGGGAGACGGAATTCGCGATTGGTTCGACCTATAACCCGATAATCGTGAACGACGTGACGATGACGGAAGTGATTATCAGCGGTGCATTGGTGACGATGCTGATACTCTTCTTTGTATGGATGACACTGCAGTTCATCGAACCTTACATCCGCTATCGGGTGTTCAAACATAAGTATGTCATTAAGTATAGCGGCAATAAGATGAGTGTCGAAGGGCTGGCTGTTGCTGAGTCGTGCTATCTCTGTAAAGGGACGTTCGAGACGGATGATGAGATTGTCGTAAAATGTCAGCACACAATGCATAAGGAGTGCTGGGACGCGAATGAGTATCACTGTCCTGAGCACGGCCGCCACTGTAAGGAGGGCTCACACTATTACAACTGGCACAATCCGTTCGACACAGGCAATGCACTCTTCTATATGAAATGGGTGCTTGTGGCCATCATTGTGGGGTTCTTGGCCTGGTGTCTGTTTATCAACCAAGACCACTCCTCTATGGATATTATCGGCTATATGCACGACAAGTACCACGAGTTGACATCCACTACAGACGTCAAGCATAAGCTTCAGTTTGTGTACAGCTCCTATCTGAGCGATTTGCCAGGATTCGGACAAACGGTAGGATTCCTGCTTACCTTCTTCCTTTCGGCATTCACCGTCAGTCGACGCAGATGGCTGCACCGGCTTGCGGAGATGCTGATGCGTGCAGTCGTGGCGAGCATTGTGGGATGCCTGTGCTGCCTGCTGGGCTGTTTGATATCGGTGGTGTTGCACCTGACGAGTGCTACTTTCCTGATTGACTGGATTCCCTGGGTGCTTCTGAGCTGTGTGATCATGCTGGCGGTGACGATTCGGACGCGGACGCCTATCCGACGCTCACTGCTCTTCGCTTCGGGCGGCATCGCAGTGCTGTCGGTGTTAATGTGGGGATTTGTCTATTTCAACACGGTTATGGACTACCGCACATCGCTGCTGGTGAGCTTCATCGTCTACACAGTGGCCATCGCAATCTGCATTGCCAAGGCTACGCCGAAATCGGAGCGTTACTTCCTGCATGTGGAGGGTGCTATCAAGGAGATGGATATCGCACTCTACAAGTGGATACGGGCTGATGTGGGCCACGCCATTACAATCGGAAAGAGCGTGGACTGCGATCTCCAGCTCTCATGGGATATCAACGGCGACGTTGCTCCAGTACAGGCCGAGATTAAAAGACACATGGGTAGCCTGCGACTCACAGCACTTGAAGACGGGGTGACAGTGAAGGACAAGGCACTGAAACCAGGCAGAGAGATCTGGCTCTACCACGGACGGAAATTTACTATTGGTAACACTACCTTTACTTATATTGAGAAAGACTTATGAAGAAACTGATATCTTATCTATTGCTTGGTGTCGTAGTTGCAAGCCTGACGGCCTGCTCTGAAAGCATCTATGACAGTCGGCTTAGGGAACTGATTATAGAGGACATGACATTCGACTGCGGGGCATCGACCCAGACACAGACGTTCCGCCATGAAGATCTGTCGAACTACGAATGTGAAAGCTCGGAGACGTGGTGTTCGACCACACTGGATTGTGATAACAGCCAGCTGATGGTGAGCGTGACGGCCAATGACACCTACGACGCACGAACGGCGACTGTGAAGATAGCGGACAAGAATGACGACACTGCACGCTCCTTCAACGTGACTCAGGAAAGGAACACTGGCCTGTTCATCGGCGATACCGATTTTGA
>JAEEGL014546113.1_pt1 | contig 14350 bp, 7 predicted proteins | sample 9134231 | NCBI WGS metagenome assembly JAEEGL01 (sample SAMN16246548, study PRJNA631951) | gut metagenome | biome: gut microbiome; feature: rumen; material: fiber-attached | host: Bos | place: Iran: Karaj | collected 2018-10
ATGATTAAGAGCAATGTAACCGTCATCGGGACCGTGACCCGTTCCGCTGACATCAAGGAAGGCCGCGACGGCAATGCGTTCATCACTTTCGGCATGAAAGTCCATCTGCAGGACGGAGACCAGTCCGCGGATCTGGATCTCAGCGTGGCCTACGACGGCGAGGACGAGGATGTCCTCTTCAGCAACAAGGGCGACTGCGTCAAGGTGGAGGGTGTGATGACCTTCAAGAAGATGGACGATACGACCTACTTCAACCTCTCTGCAGAGAAAGTGAAGAAGGTCGGTGAGGCTGCGGAGGACTCCGTCAGCGGCACTCTCCTGTTCCGGGGCACGCTGGGATCCAAGGGCGTCACCCAGCACCAGGGCAAGAAAGGGGCATTCCGCACCTTCGATGCCTACAGTGCCGAGAAGGTCGGCGAGGACCGGTTCTCCTACATCTGGGTGCATTTCCTGGACTTCGGGGATGACAGCCGCTCCTGGCTCGGTGCGAAGGCCAAGATCAACGCCGAGGGCCCGCTGGAGCTGCAGGTGTTCAAGGACAAGGTGAGCATCAACTGCCGCGTCGAGAAACTCTCGAAGTGGGTCAAGGATGAATCCAAGAGCTGACGGCCATGGCACAGGACAAGAAACATGATGGAGATTATCTGTCCGCGGCCGACAAGGCGCTCCTTCGGTTCACGGAGCTGATGATCGACAAGATCCAGACCCTGCAGGGAGACTGGAAGAAGCCCTGGTTCACTCCGGGCACGACACAGCCTCCCCAGAACCTCTCCGGCCGCCATTACAACGGCGGGAACTCCCTGATGCTGATGATGCAGGCTGAGAAGATGGGGTACGATATCCCCGTCTGGGCGACCTTCGACCGCATCACGAATCTCAACTACATCAAGGACAAGCACGGCAATGTGTTCCAGGCCCGCGACGAGAACAACAACAAGCTCCCGCAGGTGAGCGTCAACAAGGGCGAGAAGTCTTTCCCGGTCTTCCTTACGACCTTCACTGTCGTCAATCCGGAGACCAAGGAGAAGATTCCCTATGACGATTACCGGAACCTCTCCAAGGAGGAGCAGTCCAAGTACAAGGTGTACCCGAAGCTCCAGGTCTACAACGTGTTCAACGTAGCCGCGCAGACCAACCTGGAGTTGACCCGTCCCCAGATGTTCGAGAAACTCAAGGCACAGGCTCAGGGACAGATGATGCATGAGCAGGGAGACCTGAGCAGCCACCCGGCCATCGACAAGATGATCGACGACAACCTCTTCCTCTGCCCCATCAACCAGGTCAAGGGCGACAAGGCCTACTACTCCCCCGGTGATGACAAGATCGTCGTTCCGAAGCGCGAGCAGTTCGTCGACGGCGAGGCCTTCGCTACGAACACGCTGCACGAGTGCGCCCACGCCACGGGTGCGGATTCCAGACTGGACCGTCATCTGGGCGTTCATTCCTTCGGTTCTCCGGAATATGCCCGGGAGGAACTGATCGCTGAGCTGTCTGCGGCGGTGATCTCCAGCCAGTACGGCATGAGCAAGCACATCAAGAACGACAGCGCCCAGTACCTGAAGTCCTGGCTAGGTTCCCTCCAGCAGGGCCCTGAGTACCTGAAGAGCGTTCTTGGTGATGTCCGGCGCAGTTCCGGGATGATTATCCAGCGTCTCGAATCCATCCAGCAGGAGATGGCCCGGGGCGAGGAGGCGGACTATGGGAAGTTCCGTTCAGCGAAGGCGGAGGGCCAGCAGCCGGTGCAGGAGCATCAAGCGCAGGCGGCCAAGGAGGCTCAGCCTGTCGAACAGGAAGAGCAGCATCACTACCACGGGCGGTCGAGATGACCAAAAGACGGAGGGCGCCATGGCAAAGAAGAGGAAACGAAAGGACAAGGGAGCGCTGGAATATGTCTCCGTGAAGAACCGGAAGAAAGTCAAGGCGCTCATCCGTGAACTGGGATTGGAATTCCTTTCGGCCGAAAAAATAGAATCAGAGAATAATTCTTATCCAAGTAAGATATCGGTATAGTTTGCATATGAGAAATGAGACCTTCGTTACGGCTTTTCTTATATGCAATGATGATTCACAAATAAAGTGATTATTTGCAGGTTGTATCACGGATTGATACAACCTGCCTCTTTATTTGCCATGAATGAATTGAGGAAAAATGTAAACTCGTTCCGAAATGTGAATCAGATAACAAAAGTGATGAACCAGATCCGATTGTAATATGCAGAAAATCATTACTGGAAATAGATTCAACATGAAAAAATGCTAAATTTGTAAATTAAGCAACACTTTTGACTAAACAATCCCTTTGTGAACAACGAAGTCGACATACGCGAAAATGATATCCTCAAGCGTGATCCGGAGCTTTTGGAGATTCTTTTGATAGATCATAGTCGTCCTAAGCATGGTAAGAAACACGGCCATATTATTTGGGCGACTGATAACTATGAATCTCTGAATAAGGATATATACGGTGAGAATCAAGAAATAACAATAGCTTCTATTTCTGGTGAGCATGGTGACATTATTCAGCCTCGTGTGAGAAAATCCAGACTTGAACAACAGTCTCGTGCTCGTGATAAAGGAGAAGTCTTTACTCCCTCTTGGATTTGTAATCGCCAGAACAACCTAGTAGATGACGAATGGTTTGGAATCCCTGGAGTGTTCAATATAGAAACTGAGGATGGTTGGAAGACTAATACCAAACCCGTATCGTTTCCTACCGCCAAAGGTTATACTTGGAATGATTATGTAGCAGACACTCGCCTGGAAATCGCATGTGGCGAGGCCCCATATCTTGTGAGCCGATATGATACCATTACAGGTGACATTATCCCTGTCAGAGATCGTATTGGTCTTTTGGATAGGAAACTCCGTGTCATTGCCGAGAACACGAATACTCCAGAGGAGTGGTTCGAGCAAGTGCTCATTGCGTATAAAAGCATCTATGCATATGAATGGCAAGGTGACAACCTTTTGCTTGCTCGTGAGAATGCACTATATACATTCTCTGACTATTACGGAGACAAGTTTGGCATTAGTCAGCCAACAAAAGAGCAGTCTCGACAAATAGCTGAGATTATTTCGTGGAATTTCTGGCAAATGGATGGACTAAAGGGAGTAATCCCGAATACATGTCACGACCATATAGAGGTTATTCCCTCCCTTTTCGGAGATGGAGAGGAAAATGTGACACCTTGTCCCGGCTGCGAAAAAGACGATTATAGGAAGCACAACGGCATATATTGTAAGATTATGGACTGGGAGACGGGGAAAGCCGTGCGTTTTATTGACATGATAAAACAGTAGCCATGCAGTATTACTCCACCTTAAAGGCGAAGCTCATCTACATTTTCACCATTGGAGACGAGGCCCATAAAGGACTCGTTAAGATTGGTGAGGCGACTTTGGATGAGGCCACGAACCTAACCCTTGCTCCCAATAGCAAGGAACTGAATGCCGCGGCACGCAAGCGCATTGACCAGTACACAAAAACGGCAGGTATCGACTATACTTTGCGCTACACTGAACTTACCGTCTCAATCAAGGGTGGGCAGATTCAGACTTTCAACGACAAGGAAGTCCATGATGTCTTGCTCCGCTCCGGAATTAAACGGCACGATTTCTCAAGCAAACACCAAGGCCGTGAGTGGTTCGAGTGCAATGTTGAAACAGCCAAAGAGGCTATACAGGCTGTAAAAGAAGGTAGGCATTCAATCAATCCCGGGAAGTTTGCTGATATTCCTGAAGAAATCGAATTCCGTCCGGAACAGAAACAGGCTATTGAAAAGACCGTCAACAAATTCACCAATGGCGGTAAGAATATGCTTTGGAATGCCAAGATGCGTTTCGGAAAAACGCTTTCGGCACTGCAGGTCGTCAAGGAAATGCGTTTCCACCGCACAATTATAGTCACGCATAGACCGGTTGTGGACGTGGGATGGTTTGAGGACTTTGGTAAGATATTCAATTGGATGGACCCTTGGACATATGGATCTCGAGATAAGGGTGAACCCTTCGAGGTAATGGAATCCATTGCCAAGAAGAATCCTGACCAGCACTATGTGTGGTTTGCATCAATGCAAGATCTTCGCGGCGCACAAGAGGTTGGCGGCAAGTTTAATAAAAACAAAAATATCCTGGCCGCTGATTATGATCTTGTTATCATCGATGAAGCTCACGAGGGTACTCAGACGGAACTTGGTCAGAGTGTTCTGAAGAAACTCCAAAAGGAGAAAACCCATGTTCTCAACTTATCAGGCACTCCGTTCAACCTCTTGGAAGACTTTAGTGAAGATGAGATCTTCACGTGGGACTATACGATGGAACAGAAGGCAAAGTTGGAGTGGGATCTAAATCATTTCGGAGATCCCAATCCATATGCTGGTCTTCCCCGCCTCAATATATTCACCTTTGATCTCGGTAAAGCAATGGCGGGATTTGAGGATATTGAGGATTCTGCGTTTAACTTCAAGGAATTCTTCCGTACTTGGACTGGAGACAAAGAGAGAGATCATCGTGAGATGCCTGATGGTGCAGAGGGCAAGTTCATTCATGAAGAACATGTCAAGAACTTCCTTGATCTTATTGTAAAATACGACCCGGATAGCAATTATCCCTATTCTACGGTTGAATTCCGTAATAGTTTCCGCCATACTCTGTGGATGGTTCCTGGAGTTAGAGAAGCACGAGCACTATCTGCTCTTATGAAGCAACATACTATCTTCAGTCAATTCGAGATTGTCAACGTCGCCGGCGACGGTGATGAGGAGGTTGAAAACGATGATGCTCTGAAACTCGTGAATAAGGCGATGGGGGCTGAACCTGAAGAATCCAGGACTATCACCCTTTCTTGCGGAAAACTGACAACTGGCGTTACAGTCCGCCCCTGGACTGCAGTTATGATGTTAGCCGGATCTCATAATACGGATGCCAAGGCATATATGCAGACCATCTTCCGCGTCCAAAGTCCGTACACCACCAACGATGGAAGAAGGAAGGAGAACTGTTATGTATTTGACTTCGCTCCTGATCGCACTCTTAAGGTTCTAGCAGACACCGCAAAGGTTCAGACAAAAAAGACAGCAAGTGAGAGTGACCGTGTTAAACTCGGAGAGTTTCTCAACTTCTGTCCAGTCATCGGGTACAATGGAACCAAGATGGCCACCTACAATGTGGATTCAATGTTGGAGCAGCTTAAGAGGGCTTATATCACACGGGTGACAAAGAATGGTTGCGATGATCCTAGACTCTACAATCAAGAAATGCTTCGTAAATTGACCGAAGAGGATCTTGAAAAGTTCAAAGAGTTGCATGGTATTATTGGATCAACAAAAGCGAACCACGCATCCACTGATGTGGATATGGCCAAGACTGGACTTACCAATGAGCAGTATAAAGAACTAGAACGTATCCAGAAAAAGCCAAAGAGAGAAAGGACAGAGGAAGAGTTAAGGGCACTCAAAGAGGCACAAGAGAAAAAGAAGAATGCAGATAGCGCAATCTCTATTCTCAGAGGTATTTCAATTCGTTTACCACTTTTGATGTACGGGGCCGAACTTAATAATGAAGGACAAGACATAACTCTGGAGAATTTCGCCGACCTCATCGATGATCAGTCATGGGAGGAATTTATGCCCAGAGGCGTAACTAAGGCCATTTTCAAAGAATTCACTCCTTTCTATGATCCTGATATGTTTCGAGCTGTTGGCCGTAATTACCGCGACTTAGTGCGGGCTGCAGACCGTTTATCCCCTATGGAAAGAACTCGAGAAGTGGCCAGGATATTTTCCTATTTCCGTAATCCGGATAAAGAGACCGTTTTGACTCCTTGGCGTGTCGTCAACATGCATATTGGCGATTGCATTGGTGGTCAGGTTTTCTTTGAAGAGGATATGCAAACGGAAAGCATCAAACCTCGCTTCGTGGACCACGGGGAAGTGACCCAAAGAGTTTTCAAAGATTCTAATACTCGGATTCTTGAGATCAACTCTAAGACAGGTCTTTATCCCCTGTATATGGCATATAGTGTATTCGCTGAGAAGCTTCAGGCATATCGTGATTCCCATATGTTACCAACAGAAGTCCCTAAGGAGATTCAAAATGAGATATGGGATAGAGTTCTTAGAGATCATATTTTTATCATCTGCAAGACGGAAATGGCAAAGTCTATCACTAAGCGAACACTTCGTGGTTTTCGGCAGGTGAAAGTAAATGCCCGGTATTTTGAGGATCTTATAAACAAGATAACCAATCAGCCAGAACTGTTTATTAGTAAAGTACGTAACGGAATCAATTATTGGAAAAACACCATTCTTGAAAACGATATGAAGTTCAACGCAATAGTAGGAAATCCGCCATATCAAATCACAAATGCTAGTGATAATCAGAATCGTAGTGCTCCCATCTACCATAAGTTTATTCAGATTGGGACAATGATACAACCAAAGTATCTTTCTATGATTACACCGGCGCGGTGGTATTTCAACAACATTCTCCTAGGGGATTTTTCACAAAGGTTTGTGAATGATAAAAGAATTAAGTGCTTATTTGATTATCAGGATGCTACTGACATCTTCCCTTCTGTTGAGATCAAGAGCGGCGTTAGTTATTTCCTTTGGGATAAAGACTATAACGGTGTTTGCCATATAGTGGAAAGAGCTCCCGGTGATGAGATTATCAAATCCGACCGTTTCCTAAAATCTGAATTCGATGACGGTTTTATTCGGTATAGTAGAGCTATTCCGATTATCGAGAAGGTTGTTGCTTTTAAGGAAACGCCTTTTTCTTCCATTGTCTCACCGCAGAACCCATTTGGGTTCAACACGGCAGTAAAAGGAACTTCAACGAAGACTCCCGATTCGGTCATCATTATCTCCAAAGGAAAAACAGACCTCCAAGAGTTATACATAGACAGAAAGGATGTAACATTACATCCTGAGTGGATTGATCAATACAAGATTTTAACATCAAAAGCTGCTGAAGGTGGGGTTTTACCCGGAAAAGTAATCGCCAAAATGTACATTGTCGAGCCAGGTAAGTGCTGCAACGGGACATATATGGTAATCGGTCCATTTGGTGATAGTCTCGAGAAGTGTGAAAATGTGCGTTCTTATATGAGGACCAGGTTTTTCCGATTTCTGGTAGGCATAAAGAAGCCAACACAGGATCTTAAAGATATGTCATTCTCTTTGGTCCCTATTCAAGATTGGTCAAAGCCGTGGTCTGATGAAGAATTGTATGATAAGTATCATTTAACACAGACTGAAATTGCTTATATTGAGTCTATGATTCGACCTATGGATTCTGACGCTCTATTCGAATCAGGAGACTTTATTAACCCTGAGTTTGGAGAGTTTAATCTGTTAGAACATGGCGTCCATGTAGGTGACACTATTGTATACACTCCTACAGGAACAGAGCTTATTGTTGCTGAAGACAATATGGTTAATTGCGGAGGTGAATTATATACTTTATCGCAATTTACAGCAGAGTATATGCCACGAAACAAGCGCAGTATCTCCGGTGTATGTCAGGGGCCTAAATACTTCTCTTATAAAGGCGTTACGCTTTACAAAATGAAGGAATCGTTTCTTGGCGGCAAGAAGTCTGACTAATTATCTGATTTGTTCGTATTAACATAGATATGGAAAACAATATCCAGTTAATCTCCATTGCGGAACTGCTGGACGGACGCACGTTCTATATTCCCTCCTATCAGCGAGGCTATCGGTGGACGACCAAAGAGGTCACGGATCTTCTAAGTGATCTTTATAGCTTTACCATTGGGAGCAAAAAGAAAGACGGAGAATTCTATTGCCTGCAGCCTATCATTGTGCAAAAGATAGAAGATGAGTCTATCATCACAGAAGTGCTTGATGGCATTGATACAACATCCCGCGATGTCTGGGAGGTCATTGATGGGCAGCAACGCCTCACCTCCATTTATATCCTCTACAAGTATTTACTTGAGAAAAAGGGTTGGGACAAAGAACGTCTTAAGGAAGACGAGGATGGCAAGGAACTCTTCCATCTTCGATATGAGACCCGCGTTGATTCAGCAGCGTTCCTCGAGAATTTAGGGAAAGACTCCTTGAGCGATGCGAATGTTGATTTCTCCCATATCTCTGAGGCCTATCGTATCATTGAGTCTTGGATAAAAGAAGACGCAAAGAAGATCAGTGATCGTTACCGTCGTAGTGGATCCGCCGGTAGTATTCAGGATGCATTGTTCAAGCTTCTTAACTGTGGACGGGATCTGAATGAAGATAGTGGTTCCGCCCAGTTTATTTGGTATGAACTGGCTTCGGATGGAAGTGAGAACTCCAAGCAGAAAGCCATCTCCGAGTTCTTGAAAATCAATACTGGTAAGATTGAACTGACTGATGCTGAACTTATCAAGGCTCTCTTCCTGCAGAAAAGGAACTTTCTGTCTTCCGAGCGGGAAAGTAAGCAACTGGAGATAGCTATGCAATGGGAGAGCATTGAGAACACTCTTCACAAAGATGACTTCTGGTATTTCATCTCTAGTAAACTCTCCCGACCGAATCGTATAGATGAGATTTTCGAATTGATCTTCAAGACGGATGGAGTTAAAGAATTCCATGAGAAGTTAGTTGATCAGAATATCTCCCAGCGTCAGTCTCAACTCTCCGAGAAGAACAAGATCTTCCGATACTATTACCAGAAATTTGATGGCCTCCAGGGAGAAGAGCTTCAGAATGCCATCAAGCAGGAATGGGATAAGGTGGTTATGGTCTTCCGCACACTCGAAGATTGGTACGAAGACCCTCGGATGTATAACTATGTCGGTTTTCTCAGCCAATGTGGAATTGACATAGCTAAGCTGTACATCAAGTATTTCAGCCTGCCTGAATCTGCAACAAAACACGAGATTGAAGCGTTCTTTGTAGAGCAGATCAAGAAGCAGCTTGAAGGTGTCAAGATTGGTAAAGTCAATGTCGAAAAGGACGGAGTGTTAAGTACCGAGTACCGGATCGATTCCCAATATGGAAAAGACAGTAACGTTATCTTCAAACTTCTTCTTTTCCTGAATATCAATCAAAAGAACAAAGAGCTTGCATCCATTCAGAAGGAGAAGGACTTCAGCTTCAATACTAGCATCTACAAGTTCCCCTTTGATATTTTTGTGAGTCAGAACTGGAACATTGAGCACATTGATTCGTATACGACAAACGCGCTCAAGAGCTCGCAGGAACAGAAGGAATGGATAGACAATGCCCTGGCTGAAATCAACGAAATTCCGGACAAGAACGGCACCAAGCTTCGTATTGACACTCTCTATCAAGCCGGGAACTTCAAGGACATCATCCCTCTTATTCAAGAAATTGTCGAAGAGGATGCGGACGAGGACCAGAAGAATGGAATAGGTAATCTTACCTTGCTTGACGAAAAGACAAATAAGAGTTACGGTAACAGTCTTTTCTGTCAAAAGAATCGCATTATCCGCGAACGGATTACACGCGGCACCTTTGTGCCGGCATCGACGAGTATGGTGTTCAATAAGGATTTCGATACATCCACCAACCGCAATTTCTTTAAGTGGGGGGCAGATGACAAGAAAGCCTACCATGACTACATTTTTAACGAATTAAAGTCTTTCCTCACATTCGATGAAAAAGATATTCAACTACTCTAACCTGTTCGAGGAAAAGATCGCATACGATAAGGATCACGAAGTCCTCATCACCAAATGCGTTATCCCGAAGATTCAGCGTGCATATGCTCAAGGTCGCCGGGAGGAAGGTTACGTGCGCACGAATCTCTTGGAAGAGATCTTTTCCAGTCTGTACGAATGTCGGGAAATGGATCTTAACTTTGTATATGGTGCAGTACACAAGCAGGATGAGCCTGATAAGTATACATTTGAGGTTATCGATGGACAGCAGCGTTTGACAACTCTTTTTCTCCTGTATTGGTACATAGGAAACAGAGAGCTACCTCGTGATTCCGAGCAGTATGAAAGGCTAGCCTCAAACCTGTCCAAATTCGTATATGAGACTCGCGCAACAGCTACAGACTTTTGCCAGTATCTAGCTGATTTCAAAGCTTATGGACTGGCCGAAGACGATGAGGCTATACCCTCCCCTTCTGTCGCCATCAAAGATGCAAAATGGTATTTCCGTTCCTTTGACAAAGATTCCACCATTGAGGGAATGCTCCGTATGCTCGATGACATGCATGAGCACTACGAGATAATCAAGAATCAAGATCCCGAGGTCTCCCTATTCCCCAATCTTCGCAATATAACTTTCTACGTGCTTTCTCTCGGAGAATTCGGCCTCACGGAGGAGTTGTATATTAAGATGAATGCCCGTGGCCTTCCGCTGTCTCCTTTTGACAATTTCAAGGCCGAGCTCATCGGACATCTCCGGGGTACCGAGATTGGCAATAGCATTGTTAAGATGGACAATTCCATCAAGGGTACAGAGGTCCCGTATTATCTAGACTTCTCGACCCGTATGGACACTCGGTGGATTAACATTTTTTGGAACAAGGATAATCCTCAGTACGATGTCGACTATTTCCGCTTCTTCTACCGGTATTTAGCCAATAAGTTTGCGGTTGAGAATATCGACAGTATGGGTGATTCTATCAGAAACAACCATAAACAGTTGTTTTTTGCGTCCCTATCCGAAACCGCAGATAGGTATTTAGGCTTTTCATATTATCAGGAACAGTTCCTTTCGCATCCGGAGTATTTTAATAGTATAAAAAAGGTCCTAAATACCTTTGAGAAGTATTACGAGGATGTTATCAAACCAGCCCTGATTCCCGTTTGGGATGATCCCCAGAAGACCAATGCTGGCTTCTTCGGGATTCCAGGATCTTATCGTCAAACAAATCGTATTGTTTTCTACGGAGTTACTGAGTTTATTGAATCCTATGACGAATTCAGGCCGGAGGTGTTCCGCAAGTGGATGAGGGTCCTTTGGAATATCGTTGAGAACACGAATATCGACAACCTGACAAAGGTGGCCACCGTGAATAAAAGCATCGGTAATCTGGTTCATCATATTGCAGATGCGGCCAAAGAGGGAGTCTCATTCTATACGGCACTCTCAAAATACCGTGCAGAAGATGATGGTGAAGATTCTGATTCCAAAGAACGAAGCCGCATTATTCAGGAAGAAATCATCAAGGCTGGTAGAATCGCCGAAGATGAGAATTGGGAAAGCACTTTTATAGAGGCCGAGAAGCATCCCTTCTTCAAGGGAATGGTGATTTTCTTCTACAGCAAGGATATTACTATCGAACAGTTTAACCACCGATTTGAGATGGTGCGAGACATGTTCGATAAGGATGGCGTCACTGGGAAATACCAGGCTGAGGGTCACCTACTTCTTCGAGCGATTATCAGTCAACTCAAGGATTGGAAGGAGATGTTCAAACTGAACATGACCGATAAAGCCGAGACCCAAAAGTATCTAAAGCATTGGATTTCTGGCAATCAGAATATCCATGACCTGTTTGCCACTTGCCTTGATTGCGATGATCACGAGGAGATTTTGGACTTCCTCCGTAGCCTCGTCGCCGAACCTTCTTCTCTTACTTATTATGGCACAGAACCCGATAATATCTACGTGTACCGCAAGATTCACCAAGCTTTGTATAAGAATAGGCAGCTACAGGATTGGATCCAGGAGCATGATGCCTACCGCCTTATCATGTTCAAGGAGAACATCTTCATGGCAAAGAAGAATAGCCAGTACTCTAAGCTTATGATGGACACTGAGAGAAACAAGTTCATCAACGAGATTGCCCAGAAGTACTCCTATGTTTATAATTGGCCGGAGCAGTATGAGGTATGGAAGCAGATAGGCTACTACAATTCTAATGATGTGATGATCAAGAAGAATGTCGGCAGCACCGAGATACACCTGGTCTTCGACAACTTCAGCGAGATGCGTATCTGGGTTAAATCCAATGAGCATCTTCAGACTGTCTTCGTTCAAGAATTCAATATCGAAGAGCCAATGATGGAGGGAGACTGGCTTTTGTTAGCTAAAGATAAATACGATAGGCAAAATTGTCTGGACTATTTAGAGAAGACATATCTCAAGAAGATAGAGAGCATCCTGGATTTGTAATCCTTTTCGTCAATGAGTCAAACTATTACGTTGTATCATGGAACTGATGCTCGGATGGTTTCCATAACAAAGGATGAGAGAGATGGTTTCTTATCCATGGTTGATCGAATAATATCAAAGTTATGGGAAATCTATGAGCCATACTACTCTGAGTTTGATCAAGTGGAGTTTTCCTTGCCTAATGGAGATAAAGCATATAAATACAAACGTCGGATAGAGTTACTGAAGGATAGGTTCACGAACTGCGGAAAGGAGGTCGTCTTTCATAATTTGTTCGAGAAACTAAGTATGCTGGACTCACGATATAATAAGTCGGGTTTGTTCCAATACGGCTGTTTATATCTTGCGGCCACGAAGAACACTGCTTCAAACTATGCCCGCCGCTCTTTTGCTGGAGGGGAATTAGGATTGATTGCCTATCGGCTGATTGAAGGTATGGATATCCTGTGTCTGCCTGAATGGAATCCGGACAGTGAAACACAAGCAGATATCGCTCGCTTTCTTGATTTCTGCGATGAAGAAAAAGCCGACCCTGTCGTTATAACCATTGAGGGCATTGACTCGGATCATCTTCTTTCTGAGGACGGTGGTAATGCTACTTGGTTTTTCGATTTCTTGAACCACTTCGGTTATCCCCCTGACTATAAGTTTAGGTATAAAGGAGAGTTATGTTTATCTGGCTTCCCGATTGAACATCTGAAGAAAGCATAGCTACTTATCCTTCTGCCCCGCAAAATGGGACAATCCCCTACTACCTTTGTAACAAAGTATTACAGACATGGAGGACAAACACGCGATAAGAATCGAACTATTCAACTCGACTTTGGCACTTCTCCGCCAGGGGTGGTTCATTTCCAAATCGGGTCAAAGGAAGAGCCTTCCTTCCGTGGAAGAGGTCATGTCCGCAGCCACGATGTACCGCGAGCCGGTGCACGTGCTCATTGACCCCATCGCTCCCGTTCATACTGAAGTCCGTGTCGAGAACGATGACTGCGTCCTAGTTGCCAAGCGGCTCATCAATGAGGGGTACAACCCCGCCATGCTGAACCTAGCTGACCTCTATACACCCGGCGGTCTGGTGGAATACGGCTCCGGAGCCCAGGAAGAGAACCTGTGCCGCCGAAGCAATCTCATCCTGTCACTCTACCAGTTCTCCCAGGCCCGCATCCGGCAGTATCCGGACCTCGGCCTGGTGCAGCATGCCGACCAGTATCCTATGGACGAGCGAAACGGTGGCGTCTATAGCGGTATCGTCACGTTCTTCCGCGGTCCGGAATCCGAAGGCTCATTGTTGGAAGAGAAGCCATACAATATTCCTGTCATCTCCGTGGCCGCCCTCAGCGGGCCTCGTATCGGATCTGATGGAATGATGCTTCCGCAGGAAACGGAGATCACCCTTGAGAAGATGCGCACCATCTTCCGGATAGGTATGGCAAACTTCCACGATTCCCTCGTCCTTTCCGCCATGGGCTGCGGGGCGTTCGCAAATCCGCCGGCACACATCGCGAAACTCTTCCACAAGGTCATCGAGGACGACGAGTTCAAGAATGCCTTCCGGCTCATCGATTTCGCCATCCTGGACGGCTATCGCACCGGCCTGAGGCATAATCCCGACGGGAACCTGTTGCCCTTCCAAAGAGAATTTGGTGTGCTTTGAATTCAGTTAAACAAAACACCTTCCAGCCTCGACCACACACCGGCCGGGGCTTTTTCTTTGTTTTTTCCGTATGCTGTACCACGTTCTGGGACAGCTGCCCGGTAACTTTGTATCGGAATTCAAAACACACTGCATTATGGAACAGAACAACACCCCTGTAAAGACCCAAGTCTACAACCTCGTCATCCTCGACAAGTCCGGCTCTATGGAGTCCATTCGCAAGGAAGCCATCGACGGCTATAACGAGACGCTCGGCGCCATCCGTGCCGCACAGCTGAAGCATATGGATACACAGGAACACTTTGTCTCCCTGGCTGCTTTCTGCGACTGCGGCATCGACATGATCTACGACAAGACTCCCATCAAGGACGCCGACAAGCTCACCAAGGACAAATACGAGCCCTGCTGCTGCACTCCCCTTTTCGACGCCATCGGAAAGACCGTGAAGAAGCTTAAGACCGACATCAAGGACATCGAGGACGCCGCCGTCCTTGTGACCATCATCACCGACGGCTATGAGAATTCCTCGAAGGAATGGACCGGCCCCGCCATCAAGAAACTCATCGACGACTGCAAGGAAGAGGGTTGGATG
>JAEEGL014687636.1_pt1 | contig 14350 bp, 14 predicted proteins | sample 9134231 | NCBI WGS metagenome assembly JAEEGL01 (sample SAMN16246548, study PRJNA631951) | gut metagenome | biome: gut microbiome; feature: rumen; material: fiber-attached | host: Bos | place: Iran: Karaj | collected 2018-10
CTGTAGGATCCTTGCCCGGATAGATACTCCGCTATCCGCGCAAGTATCCATTCCGGAGTATGTTTCCTTCTTGACATAATAATCCTCCTGAAGTAGATTTTGGTTATTTCTCTTGTCTACTTCAGGAGGATCATATCAAAGCCGCTGCGGGATATTTTTTCATGCGTCAGCAAATTTTGTGCTCATTCTATGCTGTCTCTTACGTCGCGCAGACTGATGTCAAACGATCTCGCGAGGCGGGCGACGTCTTCATATTCAGGTTTTTCGCGGCTTACTCCGTAACCCTCCGCCTGCTTGACGCGGACGGGGCCGTATGGCGATTGCGCTGTGACCGTTCTGCGGCTGAGCGTATAGCTGACGGTGTCCACTTCGCTTATCCCGTTCGTCGATGTGTGCTTGAATATCGCTTTAAGCAGTCCGTCTCTGTTTTCGGGGGCGCAGGAGACTCTAACGAGTGTGCCGGGTCGGCTCTTTTTCATCGTTACGGGAACGGTGTAGACCTCGAAGGCTCCGGCCTCAAACAGCCGCTCGGCGGCAAAGGCTATCTCTTCGGCGGTCATATCGTCTACGTTGAAGCTGAGCTGCAGCACTCTTGTGCCGGACTCGGTGCTCTCGCCAATAATAGCGCGCACGGCGCTGAAAACGGGAAGCTGCCGCGTTCCCATGCCGTAGCCTATGCGCTCCGGCGTCATTCTCGGCATTGACCCGAAGCGGGAAGCGAAACGCCTCAAGAGAGCGGCGCCCGTCGGAGTGCAGAGCTCGCCGTCTACGTCGAGAGAATAGATTGGCACGCCCTTCAAGAGCTCGGCTGTAGCCGGGGCGGGCACGGGAAGCCAGCCGTGGGCGCATTTGACCCTGCCGGAGCCGACGTGTATGGGAGATACTACTATTTCGTCCGGGTGAAGTCGCTCAATAATGAGGCTCACGCCGAGGATATCTGCTATAGCGTCCGCCATACCGACCTCGTGAAAATGCACCTCGGAGACCGGAACGCCGTGTACCCTGCTCTCGGCCTCGGCAATAAGAGAATAGACCTCGCGGACTCGGTTTTTAATTGGGACGGGCGCGTTCAGCGAGTTGATGATCGCCTCAATATCCGCCATTCCCGCGTGGTGATGGCGGTGGCGCCCCTCGCCCGCCTCATCCTCCTCACGCCCGTCTATCCTGACGGAAACGCGCGAGCCGACGATTCCGTGGCTCTCAGCCTTTTCGAGGCTCACGCGCACCCCCGGAATGCCGGCGCGGTTTATCAGCCCGACGATATCCTCGGGGTCGTCGACAAGCTCCAGCAGAGCGGCGGTCAGCATATCGCCCGCACAGCCCATCGAGCATTCGATGTAAAGACTTCTCAATTTAACTCAGGCCTCCCGTTCACAGTCATATTTGCGTTTGAATAGCTTTTATCATAGGTGACCTCTCGCCCGAACCAGTCGGGAGGCGAAAAAGCCTCGGCCTCTTCGACAGAGGGGAACTCCACCTCTGCGACGACGAGAGGAAAGAGCTCTCCGGCGAAAACGTCGAGCTCCACGGTATACGGCGGACAGGGTATGAGGTACCTCGTCTTGCTTATTATGATCCCGTCCGCTTTTTTGAGAAGGCGTTCGTACGCCTCGCGGCTTATATCGAGCTCGAACTCCTCGTGTGCAAGACGGCCACGGCCCTTGACGGTGAGGCGGTATTTCCCGTCGGTATCACGCACCCTTATCGCGGGGCAGCGGGAGATATAGCCCTGAGTTATCCGCTTTGCGGGATAGCTGTCAAGCCCGCCGGGCAGGCGCTTTATAAGAAATTTGCGCTCTATCTCCATTATCTCTTATACTCAAACTCAAGGCCGCAGACGTTCACAGTGTCGCCCTCGGCTATGCCGAGCTCCTCCAGCTTATCAAAGAGGCCGCGGGAGCGCATTATGCGGTCGAAGTGCATCCTGCTCTCGTAGTCGGAGAAGTTGGTGTTCTGAACGAGCATATCAACCCAGCCTCCGTCTACGGTCCAATAGCCGTCCTCGGACTCGATAGCGGGTTCGTCCGAACCGAGCTCCGGCTCCGGCTCGACGAAATCCGGCTCGTAGATCACTATAGGCGGAAGCTGAGAGAGCTTTTCGGAAATCGCGTTCACAAGCTCCTGCACCCCGGTATGCGCCGCCGCGGAGAGGCGGAAGAGCTCGTAGCCCTTGCCGGTCACATATGCCTCAAAGCGGTCGATATCCTCCGCGGAGGCGACGTCGCACTTATTCGCGCAAACGAGCATCGGACGCGAGGCGAGCTCCTCGGAATATTTGGTAAGCTCCGCGTTTATCTCCTCGAAATCCGCAACGGGATCCCGCCCCTCAGAGCCGGATACGTCGACGACGTGCACGAGAAGGCGGCAACGGTCAATGTGGCGCAGAAAGTCGTGACCGAGACCGGCGCCCTCGCTCGCGCCCTCGATTATGCCGGGGATATCAGCCATAACGAATGAGCGCCCCTCGCCAGCGTAGACCACGCCGAGGTTGGGGAATAGAGTAGTAAAGTGGTAATTTGCTATCTTCGGCCTCGCCTTTGATACGACGCTGAGCAGAGTGGACTTGCCCACGTTTGGAAATCCGACAAGACCGACGTCTGCGAGAAGCTTGAGCTCAAGCGTTATCTCACGCTCGACTCCGGGCAGACCTGCCTTGGCAAAGCGCGGAGCCTGACGCGTCGGAGTGGCGAAATGCGAGTTGCCCCAGCCGCCGATACCGCCCTTTGCGGCAATAAAGCGGTCGGTCTTCGTCATATCAGCCATTATCTGACCGGTTTTCGCGTCGCGCACTACTGTGCCGACGGGGACCTTGATGATAAGATCCTCTCCGTCCCTGCCCGTGCAGCGCTTTCCGCCTCCGTCCATTCCGTTCTGGGCGGAGTATTTCCTCTTGTACCTAAAATCCATAAGCGTTGACATATTCGGATCGGGAACGAGTATTACGCTCCCGCCGCGTCCGCCGTCGCCTCCGTCCGGTCCTCCGGAGGCCACGTATTTTTCGCGGTGAAAGGCGACGGCCCCGTTTCCGCCCTTTCCCGCCTTTATCTCGATAGTTGCTTTATCAACAAACATGGGTATATCATCCCTATCCTTTTAATAGTATCATAGTATCATACCGCCGGAGAGTTTTCAATCCGTTTCCGAAAACCCGCTCATCCCGTCGGTCGCAAGCTTCATTATTACGGAGGAGATGTCCTCCACAGGTATCCGCCTCGATGAATTGAACCAGCGCTGATAGACGGAGATAAGCCCGGAGAACATAAACTCCATTATTATATCCAGATTTTCCACCCCGACCCGGAAATGCTCCGCTATATACGGTCGCGCCTTCTCCTTCATAATGTCCACTATCTTCGTCATCATGCTGACGTTGCCGCGCATGGAGAACATCTGCCCGTAGAAGTCGATATCCGTATTGATAACGGAGGTGAGCTTCTCGAAGACGAAAAACGCCGCATCCTCCGCGGAAGCGATCCCCTCGCTGCTCAGAGCCCCGCCGAAAGAGCCGGCAATCTCGTCCTCTATCTCTCCGACCACCTCGTGAACGCCGGCGTAGTAATTATAGAAAGTCTTGCGGTTGATATCCGCGTACTGAGCTATGTCGCTTACAGTTATGTCCTCAAGCTCCTTCTCCGAGAGAAGCCTTGCAAACGCGCTCCGTATCGCCCTCTTCGTTTTTATTACACGCCTGTCCTCAGTTTTTTCAAGTTCCATATGCGTTACCCTCTCTTCTACAACTTTCGCCATATCTGTTTCTTTATAGACAATATATGAATTAAATGTATAAATAATGGCATAATAGCGCTCGGTTGACTATAGATTTTTCCCACTGAATATAATAATATACACCTGTGTAAAAAGTCAACAAGAGGTATAAAAATGAAGCTTTTGATTCTCTCCTGCGATACGGGCGACGGGAGCCCGGGCGCGGCCCTCGCTCTCTGCGAGGCTGCGGAGGAGCGGGGGATAGACTGTACTCTTGCCGACCCGGACAAATTCGGAAGGGGCTGGACGAAGAGCGCGGTTATCTACTCAGGGAAAAAACTGAAGAAGAACGTGCCGAGGCTGTACCGTGCGGTTTACTCCGCGAGCGGGCTCCTGGATAAGGCGGGGATAACCTCGCCCTTATACATAGCGAACGCATCAAAGTCGGAGGAGCTTGCCGAATACATAAAATCAGAGAGCTTCGACGCCGTTATCGCAACGCATCTCCACGGTATGGAGGCGCTGACGGCGGCGAAAAGGCGGGAGGGACTGAGGGTCCCGACTTACGGAGTTCTGACGGAATATGCCTACGTTCCGCTTATGAGCGAGACGGAGCTCGATTTCTATTTCGTGCCGCACCGAGGGCTTGCGCCGAAGCTGATGGACAAGGGGATAGGTCCGGACAGGTTTAGGATAACGGGCATTCCGGTAGACAGGCGCTTTACCGAGGGGCCTTCAAGGTCTGAGGCGAGAAACTTCCTCGTTATCCCGAAGCATAAGCGGGTATATCTTATCAACACGATGGGGCTCAAGCCCGCTTACGTCACGGATCTTTGCGAGTATCTGACCGGGCTCGAAAAGAGGGATGCTCTCATCTACGTTCTCGCGGACAGGGAGAGCGAGATATACGAGAAGCTCAGCAAGAAGCTTCGCAAGAGGCTGCCGGACGAGCCGATGCTCCAGACCGCGGCCTATTCCGAGAAGGAGAACTTCTATATAGCGGCTGCCGACGTCGTTATCAACGCTGCGGACGGAGTGCTCTGCGCGAGAAACGCCGCGCTGGGCAGACCGATGGTGCTTCCGCACACCGTCAGCGGAACGGAGAGCGGCAACGCCGAATTTCTGGCTAAACGCGAGCTTTGCCTTAAGGCGAAGAGCGCATGGGACTGCGCCATAAAGGCGAGAAGGCTGCTGGACGACAGGGCTGAGGCGGAGAGAATGGTGAGCATAGAGAGGCAGAACGCCTTTACCGACGCCGCCGGAAAAATAATCGAGCATATAGCGGAAGGGATAGATAAGTGATGAGAACGGAGATAATGGACGGCGCCCTCTTTTCAAAGCTGATAATCGGGGGCACGGCCAACCTTATGAGGAACAGAAAGACCGTAAACGACCTGAACGTATTTCCCATACCGGACGGCGATACGGGCGATAATATGTATATGACCGTGGAGGCTGGAGCCGCCATGCTGCGCGGCGAGAGCGGGCTTAATCTCGGCGAGGCGGCTGAGCTCGCCGCGAGAGGTATGCTGCTCGGCGCGAGAGGCAACTCCGGAGTTATCACCTCCCGTATTTTTGCAGGGATTTCCAAGGGCCTGGAGAACGCGGAACGCGCCACGACGGCCGTTTTCACCCGCGCTCTCGAGAGAGGCGTGCGCGAAGCTTACGAGGCGGTTTCCGTACCCGTCGAGGGTACGATACTTACCGTATACAGAGACTCAGTCCGTTTCGCCGGCTCTCGCATCAACGGAGAGAGCGATTTCATCCGCTATTTCGACGATTTCATCGAGGAGATGGAGCGCTCGCTTGAGAGGACTCCCGAGCTTCTTGCCGTTCTGAAGGAGGCGGGAGTGGTCGACTCGGGCGGAGCAGGACTTCTCTATATAGCAGAGGGCATGAAGGCGGCTCTCGTCGGCAAGGAGACGGACGCGGGATTTGTCGACGCGCCGACGCAGAAGCGCGTAGATATCAATATGTTCACCGAGGACAGCGTTCTCGAGTTCGGCTACTGCACAGAGTTTTTGCTGAGACTTCAGAACTCCAAGATAGACGTGAACGCCTTCGATCTCGACGCTTTTATCGAATGGCTCAACGAAAACGGAGACTCCGTGGTAGCATTCCGCGACGGAACGATAGTAAAGGCGCACGTCCACACGAAGAGACCGGGCGACGTTTTCAACTACTGCCAGAATTTCGGAGAATTCCTCACCACCAAGGTGGAGAATATGACCCTGCAGCATAACGAGACGACGGCGCCGGACCGCTTTGCAAAGGCGAAAAAGCCGAAGAAGGCATACGGAATAGTCTCAGTCGCCGCCGGAAGAGGCATAAAATCCACCTTCCTTGAGATGGGCTGCGACGCCGTGGTAGACGGCGGACAGAGCATGAACCCCTCGACAGAGGATTTCATCCGCGCCTTCGACACGGTGAACGCCGACACGATCTTCGTTTTCCCGAACAATAAAAATATAATCCTCGCCGCGGATCAGGCCGCCGAGCTATATAAGAAGGCGGAGATAAAAGTTATCCCCACGAGGACGGTGGGCGAGGGCTACTGCGCGATAGCTCAGCTCGACACCTCGTCGGGCGATACGGACGAGATAATAACAGGCCTGCGCGAGATAATAGCGGGAGTCGTCACGGGAGTCGTCTCCCGAGCGATACGCGATACGGAAAAGGACGGGATCAGCGTCAGGAAGGACGACTACATCGGATTTTCCGGCGGAAAGATAAGCGTCGACGATCCGGATCGCAAGTCCGCCGTGCTGAGCCTTGCCGATAATCTCAGCGCGGGAGACTACGATATTATTGTTCTGCTGCGCGGCTTAGAGGCGTCGAGAGACGAAACTGAAAAGCTTGCCGCAGAGCTCGGCGCAAAATATCCTCTCTCTGAGGTCATAACCATCGACGGCGAGCAGCCTGTCTATGATTACATAATGATACTTGAATAAGGAGGCAAAAAACCCATGCTTGTACTGTTCACAGATACCGATACCGATATGACTCCCGAGATAGCGAAGGAATACGGCTACAGGCTCATAAGCATGCCCTACAGCATCGACGGAAAGAACATCTACCCGTTCGTCGACTTCGATAAATTCGATTGCCACGGGTTCTACGAGAAGCTCAGAGGCGGGCTGATACCCAGTACCAGCGCCCTCAACGAGGAGGAGTATATAAACTACTTCAAGCCGGTTTTCGAGGCGGGCGACGATATTTTTTACGTTCATTTCTCCCGCCAGATGAGCGGGACCTTCGCAGCTATGGATAAGGCTGTAGCCAGACTGAAGGAGCAGTATCCCGAGCGCAGCTTCTACACTGTCGATACCCGCGGCATAAGCATTCTGAGCCTTAACGTCGCAATGGAGATAGGCGATATGTACAAGGCGGGCAAGAGCGCAGAGGAGATGCTCAAGTGGGCTGAGACAGAGGTGGACAAGTTCGCAGTCTACTTCTTCGCCGACGATCTTCGCTTTTTCTCCCGCTCAGGCAGAGTTTCGGGACTTGCAGGCACAATGGGAACGCTTCTCGGCATAAGACCGATAATCTATATGGGCGCAAACGGAAAGATGGAGAGCATAGGCAAGGAAAAGGGCAGAGCAAAGGCCGTCGCCCGACTTCTCAAATACGCCGAGGAGCTTGGCGACGACGTTAAGGGTCACCGCGTACTGATAGCCACCTGCGACGCGCCCGAGCTTGTCGAGCTGCTGGAAAAGGGCCTGAAGGAGAGGTTCGGCGAGGATCTCGACATAACGGTAATAGAGGTCAATCCGACAATAGGAAGTCACTGCGGACCGAACACAGCCGGTATCTGCTTCCATTCTATTCACAGGTGATTAAAATGGTAGAGACAGTTGAGGTAAAGACCAAAAAGCAGCAGAGGGAATTTCTTGATTTCCCCCTCGATATGTATAAGGACAACCCGTATTTCGTTCCGCCGCTCTACGGGGACGAGAAAAAGATATTCTCGAAGAACTACGTTTACAACGACACCTGCGAGCACGTCTACTATAACGCATACCGCGACGGAAAGATGGTCGGCAGAATCTCGGGCATACTCCAAAAAAGCTCGAACGAGATAAGAAACGAGAAGCGCGTTCGCTTCACCCGCTTCGACTCGATAGACGATCAGGAGGTCGCCGACGCGCTTTTCAAGGCGGTTGAGGACTGGGCAAAGAGCAAGGGCATGGATACGGTCTGCGGCCCTCTCGGCTTCTCCGATCTTGAGCGCGAGGGACTTCTTATCGAGGGCTTCGACCAGCTCTCCACCTTCGAGGAGCAGTATAACGCCGAGTACTACGGTAAGCTTATCGAGAACTGCGGCTATGCGAAGGAGGTCGACTGGCTCGAAAGCAAGATATACCGCCCCGACGTCCCCGACGAGAGCTTTGCAAAGATGTCGGATTTCATAATGAAGAGATACAATCTCCGTTTCGGCGAGGCGAAGAATGTAAACGACTTCATAAACAGATACGGCACCGATTTCTTTGCCCTGCTCGACGAGGGCTACAGCCACCTTTACGGCACAGTACCCTTTACGAAGGGCATGAAGGATATGATGATAGCGAACTTCAAGCTCATCATAGATCTCAAATACGTCGGAGTAATCCTCGACGAGAATGGCAAGCTTGTCGCTCTCGGGCTCTGCTTCCCGTCCCTATCAAAGGCGATTCAGAAGTCCCGCGGACATCTCACTCCCGCCGCCCTCGTAAGGCTCCTTAAGGCGATTAAAAAGCCGAAGATACTCGATCTCGGGCTCATATGCGTATCGCACGAGTATATGAACCGTGGCGTCGGCAGCGTAATTACCGGAGAGCTCTACCGCATGCTCCAGGACGACCAGATCGAATACGCCGAGACGAATCTCAATCTTGAGGATAACCACGCGATACAAAACCAGTGGAAGCGCTTCAAGGCGATAAATCATAAGCGCCGCCGCTCCTACGTGAAGAAGCTGGAGGGCTGAAGATGAAGCTTGTGATAGACTGCCTCGGCGGCGACAACAGCCCGGGAGCAAACGTCGAGGGCGCCGTTCTCGCTATGCGGAAGTATCCCGATCTCAGCGTGATACTCACTGGCGGCGAGAAGGAGCTTCTTGCTGAACTGAACAGACTGGGCTTTACCGATACCTCCCGCGTTGAGATCGTCCACGCGCCCGACGCGATAACCGGCGACGATAAGCCGACCGACGCGATAAGGCTCAAAAAGGAGAGCTCGATGATAAAGGCGATCTCCATTCTGAGGACGGATGAGAGCGTCGCCGGTCTCGTATCAACCGGCGCGACCGGAGCCCTCGTCGCCGCGGCGACGCTGAGGATAGGCAGGATACGCGGCAGACGCCGTCCCGCCTTCTGCCCGATATTGCCCACGATGAAGGGCGGCATCGTCGGACTCTGCGACAGCGGAGCGAACGTCGATATAATACCGGATCAGCTCAGGGAATTTGCCATAATGGGAAGCCGGTATCTTGAGACGGTTTTCGATATAAAGAAGCCCCGCGTCGCCATGCTGAACGTCGGCACGGAGCGGGAGAAGGGCGACGACCTCAGAAAAACGGCTTATCCTCTGCTTGAAAATGAGCCGAGCATCAATTTCGTCGGGAATATGGAGAGCCGCGACCTGCTGACGGGGAATTACGACCTCGTCGTCTGCGACGGCTTTTCGGGCAACGTGCTGACGAAGACCACGGAGGGCACCGCCCTCGAGATGCTGAAGATGATAAAGCGCGATATCCAGAAGAGCTGGAAGTACAAGCTCGGCGCGCTGCTTATGAAGAAGATGCTTATGGCCGAAAAGGACTTTATGAACTACCAGAACTACGGCGGAAGCGTGCTTTTAGGCTCGGAAAAGGTCATAGTTAAGGGCCACGGCTCGTCCGACGCCTCTTCGGTGCTGAAATGCATCGAGCAGGCATACAGGATGGAGCTCTCCGGCCTCAACGATAAAATAAGAGAAAGTATCAAGGAGGAATAAGATGTTTAACGAAGTAAAGGAGCTTTTGACCCAGCAGCTCAGGCTCAAGGACGTGGAGATCACCCCGGCGTCCAGAATAAAGGACGATCTCGGCGCAGACTCCCTCGATATCCTTCAGCTTCTTATGACTATCGAGGAGGAGCGCGGCATAACCATCCCCGACGAGGCTCTCGCCACCTTCACGACAGTTGGCGATATAGTTAGCTATCTTGAGGAGAAATAAGGGCTATTTCGTAGATTTTGCGTCTTGTTAAAGCTTAGAGGCTATGATAGAATAAACTCCAGCGGAGCCGTCCGGCAATAGGTCCGGGCGGCTCCTATCTTAAAGCGGGGCGGCATGCCTTTCCGCTGAAGCATACTATGCCGTTTCGGGTCTCCCGGTGCGAAAACTAAAATACATGAGAGTGAGAGCTTATGATAAAGATAGCCCCGAGCATCCTCTCCGCCGATTTCATTAACCTCGGCAGAGATATAGATTCGATAAGCAACGCCGATATCATCCATTTCGACGTTATGGACGGGCTTTTCGTCCCCAACCTCTCCTTCGGAATGCCGGTCCTCAAGGCGGTCAGAGCCTATACGGATATGGAGATAGACGCGCATCTTATGATAGAGCGTCCGATAAGATACGTTGAGAGCTTTTGCCGCGCGGGCGCCGATATCGTCACCATCCACGTTGAGGCGGACAATATCAGCGAGATATCAAAGGCGATAGACATAATTCGCGCAAGGGGCAAAAAGGCCGGTCTCGCCATCAAGCCCTCAACGGGAGTCGGCGCCGTCGCGCCCTTTCTCGCCCGCCTCGACCAGGTCATTTGCATGACAGTCGAGCCCGGCTTCGGAGGTCAGAGCCTCCGCATGGACGTTCTGCCCAAGGTAAGAGAGGTCAGAAAGATGATAACGGACTACGGCTACACCTGCGACGTCGCCTGCGACGGAGGCGTGAACCGCATAACCGGCAAGCTCTGCGCCGAGGCAGGAGCAAACGTGCTCGTTAACGGAACGGGAATATTCGAGGCAAAGGACAGAGGCACCTATATCGAGGAGCTGAGAGGCGAGCTCTCGCCGTATTTCGACATTTAAGAAGGTATTTGATCATGAGCTTTTTTCCCGCATCGCTTGAAAAGCTTATAGAAAAATTCGCGTCTCTGCCGGGTATCGGGCTGAAGAGCGCGCAGAGGCTTGCATTCCATGTGCTCAGCCTCTCCGACGCGGACGCCGCCGACTTCGCCTCCGCGATAACCGAGGCAAAATCGAAGGTACACGCCTGCCGTATCTGCCAGAATCTCACCGACAGAGAGATATGCTCAATCTGCGCGAGTCCGAACCGCGATCCCTCCACTGTCTGCGTCGTCGCCGACCCGAAGGATGTGGCTGCGATAGAGCGCGCGAGGGAGTACAGGGGCCGGTATCACGTTCTGCACGGCGTTATCTCCCCGCTCAACCACGTCGGCCCGGACGACATCCGTATAAAGGAGCTTGTCGAGCGCGTGAGCGACGGCGGCGTTGAGGAGATAATCATGGGCACGAATCCGGATACCGAGGGAGAGACGACCGCAAAATACGTTTCCCGCCTTTTGAAGCCCTTCGGAGTGAAGGTGACCCGCTTTGCCTACGGTATTCCCGTCGGAGCGAGCCTTGAGTTTGCCGACGACGCCACGCTTATGCGCGCTCTCGAGGGCAGACAGGAGATATAGTGAAGAAAAGAGCCCCCTTTGCCGTTCGGCAAGGGGGCTTTACGCAGATTGTGAAAAACGGGAGATGAGTAAATGGCGTCGCTGATGCTTGCGGTCATATATTTAGTATTCATAAGCCTCGGGCTGCCGGACTCGCTTCTCGGCTCCGGCTGGCCGAAAATGCAGGAGGCGTTCGCAGTTCCTTCGTCATACGCGGGCTACGTATCGATGGCGATCTGCTTTATGACGATAATCTCGGCGCTTACGAGCCCGAGGCTTATCCGCAGAGTGCATACAAAATGGATAGTCGTCGCGTCCGTCGGTCTGACGGTGCTCGGGCTGTTCGGCTTTTCCTTATGCAGGAGCTACCTGATGCTTTTTGTTTTTGCCGTGCCTTACGGCCTCGGCGCGGGCTCGATAGACGCCGCGGTCAATCACTACGTCGCAAATCACTACTCGTCCTCCGTAATGAACTTCCTGCACTGCTTCTACGGAGTCGGAGCCATGATAAGTCCGTATATAATGTCGCTTGCTCTTAAATGGGCGCGCTGGAACGAGGGTTACAGGTGGACGGCTTATATCCAGCTCGGCATACTCCTCGTGTGCATTCTGTCTCTGCCGCTCTGGAAAAAGAACGAAGGCGGCGAGCCGGAGAAAGAGAGAACGGAAAGCGCGGGGATAAAGGAGACGCTGAGAGTTCCGGGCGTTATTCTGACTCTTATCGCCTTTTTCGCTTACTGCTCCGGCGAGGCGACCTCATTTCTCTGGACTCCGAGCTACTTTGCCGGAACGAGGGCGGGTCTCAGCGACGAGCTCATAGCATCGTTCGGCTCGCTCGTCTTCGGAGGCCTCATGCTCGGCAGGCTCGTATCCGGCTTCGTTTCCAACAGGCTCGGCGACAGGACGATGATAAGGGCTGGTATTGCGGTGGAGCTTATCGGGATACTTATGGTATTTCTGTCCACGCAGGGCTATATCCTCGCGGCGGTCGGTTTCGTAGTTATCGGCGTTGGCATGGGGCCGGTCTATCCGGCAATACAGCATATGGCGCCGGCGAACTTCGGCAAAAGGTACAGCGCCGCCGTCATCGGGCTGCAGATGGCGTCCGCCTACGTTGGAAGCACCTTCATGCCGGCGGTTTTCGGCAACCTTCAGGAGGCGGTCGGTATCGAAGTTATGCCGGTATACCTTCTGGTATTCGCGGCTCTCAATATAGGTATGCTCGAGATAGCATACAGAGTTATCGGGAGGAGAAAAGAAGATGAAAATTGAGCACGTTGCAATCTACGTAAACGATCTTGAAAAAGCCCGGGATTTCTTTGTCGGCTATCTCGGAGGCGCGTCGAACGACGGTTACCACAATAAAAAAACCGATTTCCGCTCCTATTTTATAAGCTTTGGGGACGGCGCGAGGCTTGAGATAATGACAAAGCCCGCTCTGGAGGATCCTGTAAAGACCCTGAACAGAACGGGCTACGTACATCTTGCGTTTTCAGTCGGAAGCCGTGAGGCGGTCGACAGCCTGACGGCGAGACTCAGAGAGGACGGATATGAGGTCGTGAGCGGCCCGCGAGTGACCGGCGACGGCTACTATGAGTCATGCGTCGTCGCTATCGAGGGCAATCAGATAGAGCTTACGGTGTGAGCTCGTCGACCGTTTCCGACCCGTCGGAGCTATCGGATAACTCAAGGGGCTCTTCCTCAGGGAGAGCCTCGTATTTTTTTACAGCCTTCGCGGAGATCACGAATATCGCCGCAACGCAGAGAGAGGCGGGAATTAGATATATGAGCGCGGCGAGACCGTAACGGGGAAAAGCGCCAACGGTCGAGACGACGCCCGCGCTGATGACGGAGATAACGGTGAATATCTTGATTAGGATGAAGCCCCAGCCGCGGAAAGCCGCCCAGTTTGCCTCCGGATTGCGGTTCTTCTCAAGCGCGAAGAAGTCCTGCTTTCTGAAAATTATGATAGCGGCTATGCCGGCGACGGCAAGAACGGCGATTACGATGAGCCAGACAGTCTCAAGGCTGTTGCCGAATACTAAACCGCAGATCGTGTCCAGAGAGGCGACCGTGTTTATCATAAAGTGCAGAGCCATAGTGTAAAGTATGTTGCCCGTTCGGATATAGACGACGGCGAAGAGCAGACCGAGAAGGAAGGCGAGGAAAAACTGCCCGGCGTTCATATGCGCCATGCCGAAGAGAAGGGCGGTGAAAATTACCGCGGCCTTCTCGCCGAAGGGCAGTATGCGGTCGATGAGGAACTTGCGGAAAATGAGCTCCTCGAAGATCGGCGCGCCGATCATGGCGACGAGCACCATCGGGATGCTGTTCATAAGAGCGGCGGAAGCGTCGGGCGAAGGCAGGATGAAGCTCGCCCAGTTGCCGATGATTACGCCTATGCCCCAGAGCCCGAAGGCAAAAAGAGCGATAATAAGAAACTGCATTCCGGAGATCGGACGCCGCTCGGGAGGCCTCGCCGCGACTCTCTTGCGTATGAGCTTTGAAACGAGAAAGCCGAGCCCCATACCTATCGCGTAGGCAATTGCGTAGACTATGCCGAAGACGGTGGAAAATCTTTCGCCGGAGAGAAGCTCGAGGACCTGCTTTATCCTGTCTAAAAATCCGCCTCCGCGGGCAAATCCGATCACGGAGGGGAGTATGAGGGCAAGAACTGCGACAGTTATCGCAAAAGTGACAACCGTTGACTGCAAGAGAAAGATGAGCGCGGTCCAGAGCGAGCCCAGATTATAGGCGCGGCGCATAGCCTTTGCCTCGGGGCTCTTTTCGGCTATTGCGGGAGCAGCGGGAACGATAACGCTGTCGCCGGAGGGAGGGGAAACAGACCCATCTCCCGTCGGATAGGGCACGCCGCCGTAGCCGGGACGCGGAGGGTTAAGGGTCGGCTCCTTTGTCGGATAGGGCACGCCGCCGTAGCCGGGACGCGGAGGGTTAAGGGTCGGCTCCTTTGTCGGATAGGGCACGCCGCCGTAGCC
>JAEEGL017062808.1_pt1 | contig 14350 bp, 10 predicted proteins | sample 9134231 | NCBI WGS metagenome assembly JAEEGL01 (sample SAMN16246548, study PRJNA631951) | gut metagenome | biome: gut microbiome; feature: rumen; material: fiber-attached | host: Bos | place: Iran: Karaj | collected 2018-10
GTTCGTTATGCTAACAACCAGGCTTTCATAGATGCAATCTATGTTGGACTTGCTAAGGCTGACAAGCAGCATATCGATGACGCTAACAAATATATTGAGAGAACTGTTAACTATACACTTGGAAGTTCAGGACAGAACTTCATGGTTGGTTACAACTCACAGTCTCCTAAGAATCCTCACCACAGAGCAGCTCATGGTTGCTGGTCAAACAACCTCAACGCAGAGCCTGCAACCTCAAGACATACACTTGTTGGTGCTGTTGTAGGCGGACCAAGTGCTGCTGACGACAGTTACAAGGATGATCGTAGTGATTATATCGCAAACGAAGTAGCTTGCGATTACAACGCTGGTTTCACAGGCGCTTGCGCATACCTCTATGAGAAGAATGGCTATGGCGCTGTTGCTACTCCTTCAGCTATCGAGAAGACTGACGGAGCAGAGTTCGTTCTTAAGGCTGGCATCAATGCTCAGGACAAGAACAACAAGATCAACTTCGTAGAGATCAAGGCTGTTATCGAGAACCACACAGCTTGGCCTGCAAGAGTTACTGACAACTTAACACTTCGTCTGTTCTTTGACCTCAGCGACGTTCTCGCTCAGGGCTACAAGGCTTCAGACATGACAATTTCAACAACTTACATGCAGCACAAGGTTAAGATCTCCGGCTTCAAGGCTTCTGATAAGGCTGGCATCTACTATGTAGACGTTAACCTTGATGGCGCTGAGATCTATCCCGGCGGACAGAGCGAGTGCAAGTGCGAGCTTCAGCTCAGATTCACTGCTCCCGGCAAGTGGGATTATTCTAACAGCCCTTGCGTTAAGGGACTTGGCGGCACAAGCAATAACCAGATGACTACACCTGGCGGAATGCAGCTTTTCGAAGGCTCCGAGCTTGTACTTGGAGAAGGCTTCGTAGCTCCGGATCCTGCTGTTGATCCAGATCCTATCGTTGTTGATCCCGATCCGGAACCGATCGTAACTCCTGATCCGGAGCCCGATCCGGATCCAATCGTAGAGCCCGATCCAGATCCAATTGTAGAGCCCGATCCAGATCCGATCGTAGAGCCTGATCCAGATCCAATCGTAACTCCTGATCCGGTTGTTACTACAGGTCTTACACCTGAGTACACAATCAACAACTGGGGTTCAGGTTACCAGGTACTTATCAAGGTTAAGAACACAGGCAAGACCAAGGCTGACACTTGGACACTTAAGGTTAACAAGAACGACGTTGGAATTGATTCCAGCTGGAATGTAAAGATAACAGAAGATGGCAATTACTATGTAATTAAGCCTATGGAGTGGAACTCCGTAATCGAGCCCGGCCAGGCCGTTGAATTCGGCGTACAGGGTTCAAGCCACATCGGCAATAAGGTTGAGATTCTTGTAGATGGACAGGAAGCAGTAACAGAGCCAGATGAGCCTATCGTTACTCCTGAGCCTGAAGATCCTGAAGATCCCGATGAACCCGACGAGCCTATTGTTACACCTGATCCTGATGAGCCAATCGTAACTCCGGATCCTGACGAGCCTATCGTTATTCCTGATCCTGAGCCATATGATCCTTCAGTAGTAGTTGTTGGTGATGACTGGCTTCACACAGATGGATCCCGCATCCTTGATATGCAGGGCAACGAAGTTTACCTTACAGGTGCTAACTGGTTTGGTTTCAACTGCTCAGAGAGAGTATTCCACGGACTATGGAATGCAAACCTGAAGAACGTAGTTGAGAGCATGGCTGACCATGGTATTAACCTTGTTCGTGTTCCAATCTCAACAGAGCTTCTTCTTGAGTGGAAGGCTGGAAAGAAGGTAAGAGTTAACATCAACTCTTATGCAAACCCTGAGCTCAAAAGAGCAGACGGTTCTGATATGGATTCAAGAGAGATCTTCGATGTATTCGTTGATCTTTGCAAGCAGAACGGTATTAAGATCATGATGGACTGCCATAGTGCAGACGCTAACAACTCAGGTCACAACTACAATGTATGGTATGGCCCTAAGGGCTTTACAACCCAGGATTGGATTGACGGCTGGGTATGGTTCGTAAATGAGTACAAGAATGATGATACAATCATCGCTTGCGACCTTAAGAACGAGCCTCACGGAAAATATTCACAGGCTGATTCAAACGCTGCAAAGTGGGATGATTCAACTGATGAGAACAACTGGAGATATGCAGCAAGTGTTTGCGGCAAAGCTATCCTCGATGTTAACCCTAACCTCCTTATCATGGTAGAAGGTATCGAAGAAACTCCCAGAGCAGGCTACAACTACAACTCCGGAACACAGAATCCTAACGCATCAGAGTCTGAGCTTAAGTACTACGGCGGCTGGTGGGGTGGAAACCTCAGAAATGCCGGTAAGTATCCTGTAGACCTTGGCAAGTATCAGAGACAGCTTGTTTACTCACCTCATGATTACGGCCCGCTTGTATACAAGCAGACCTGGTTCGACAAGGACTTCTCAGAGCAGACACTCCTTGACGACGTTTGGTATGACAGCTGGTTCTATCTCCAGGATAAGAACATTGCACCTCTCCTCATTGGTGAGTGGGGTGGATTCATGGATGGCGGAGACAATGAGAAGTACCTCAATATCATGTCTGAGTTCATCGCAAAGAATCACATCAGCCACACCTTCTGGTGCATCAATCCTAACTCAGGTGACACCGGCGGACTCCTTAAGGACGACTGGGCAACATGGGATACTGCAAAGTACAACATGATGAAGAAGACCCTTTGGTCAGATTCAAGAACAGGCAAATTCGTAGGTCTTGACCACGAAGTACCTCTTGGATCAAACGGAGAAACAGTATCAGCTTATTACAGATAAGTTCCATTTTTTCATTTCATACAGAGGCTACGCATCCCTATATGCGTAGCCTCTTCCTCTTTTCTACTGTTCGCAGTCGCTCCCAGGGGGAAGGAACGACAATTTTTAGCAAAAAATGATAGAAGAAACCTCAAGTGATGATAAGTGGCTTGGGGAGCGGGTGTGGTAAAGTAAAGATGATGGTTTGAATTAAGAAGGAAGCCCACGGGGCAGAAAGAGGTAGAAAATGGAACTTTCACATAGAAAAGTGAGTAAGAAGGTGCGTTTTGTTGATGCGAGTGGGAATGCGCTTGCGAATAAGACGGTTAGTGTGAAGCAGACGAATCACAGTTTTTTGTTTGGATGCGGAGCGTTTGAGTTTATTCCTTATGTGCTTAACGGAGATGATGAGCATAAGGTTTTGACAGAGTATTGGCTTGATGTGTTTAACTATGGAACGCTCCCTTTTTATTGGGGAAACTTTGAGCCAGTTGAGGGACAGCCCCGGACAGAGATGACTATGAAGGTTGCCAAATATCTTGCTGACAAAAATGTGAAGGTGAAAGGCCACCCTCTTTGCTGGCACACGGTTTGTGCCGACTGGCTGATGAAGTATGACAACGAGACCATACTTAAAAAGCAGCTTGAGAGAATAGACAGAGAAGTTACAGGCTTTAAGGGCGTAATTGATATGTGGGATGTGATCAACGAAGTTGTTATAATGCCCATTTTTGATAAGTATGACAATGCAATCACCAGGATCTGCAAGGAGAAGGGAAGAGTAGGCCTTATTAAAGAAGTGTTCGACAAGGCCCATGAGTGCAATCCTGACGCTGTACTTCTTCTCAATGATTTTAATACTTCTATTAATTATGAGATTTTGATCGACGGCTGTCTTAATGCGGGAGTTCCTATCAGTGCGATTGGTATTCAGTCCCACCAGCATCAGGGCTACTGGGGAAAAGAGAAGCTCGAGGAGGTTCTTGAGAGATTTTCTTCCTTTGGTCTTCCGATTCATTTTACAGAGAATACTCTGATTTCGGGAGATATCATGCCGGCTCACATTGTTGATCTTAATGACTGGCAGGTTGACGAGTGGCCTTCAACTCCGGAGGGAGAAGAAAGGCAGGCAAAAGAAGTGGAGGAGATGTACAGGACTCTTTTTGCTCATCCTCTTGTGGAAGCAATAACCACCTGGGATTTCAGAGATGGTGCCTGGCTCAATGCGCCTAGTGGCTTTATCAGAAAAGACAACACTGCCAAGCCTTCCTATGAGATGCTCAAAAAGCTCATAAGAAACGAGTGGTGGACAGACACTACAGTAACAACAGACAGCGAAGGTAATGCGCTGATCGAGGGCTTTAAGGGAGACTACTGTCTTGAGGCTGATGGTAGAAGCTGCGAAGTGAAGTTTACAGATGACACTGCGGTGGATATTACGATCTAATTCTTTAAAGTGAATCTATGAAAGGTTTTTGGGAAAGTTATCATGAAATTGTTGTGGAGGCTTAGCCGGGAGGCTATACGTTACAGGAAACTATACATTATAGCGATCACATCGACGCTGCTTCTTACGGCTGTAAATCTTACAGCCCCTAAGCTATTGTCTGCTATGACCGGAATCGTAGAAAGAGGCGTTGATCAGGAGGGTTTAAGAACCATCGGCTTTTTGACTGCGGGACTTGTTTGTCTGAGAGGACTGCGGCTCTCCGGTGGCCAGAAACAGCGAGTTGCAATTGCAAGGGCAATTCTTAGAAAATCTCCGATCATAATTCTTGATGAGGCAACAGCTTCGGTCGATGTGGAGACAGAACAGCAGATCCAGAAGTCAATTGCGGGAATTGCAGGAAATCATACTATCATCGCAATTGCTCACAGGCTTTCCACAATACGAAATGCTGATAAGATTCTTGTTATTGAAAACGGAAGAATTGTCGAAGAAGGAACACACGAAGAGCTAGTGGCTCTTGGCGGCAGTTACGCTCGTCTTAACAAAATTCAGACTGCAAACACCAGGGGAATAGCGTAATTCTATGTTTAAATCTTGCTCTCAATAATTGAAAAAACAAAATATGAATTGTATAAAGTCGGAATATAATAAGTATATAGAGGTCATGAGTGCTATCATAATAATTACGCGAGTAATTGACAGAAACGGAAACTTTGAATAATTTACGTTTCTTAGTATAGCAAACGGAGAGATGGAATAACATGGATTACAGCAACTACGAGATTTATGACTTCAGCAACATAAGTGCCTTCAATCTTTCTACAGGCTATAAGCAGAGAAGCTACAAGACTCACTGGCATTCCTATGGCGAGATTCTTGTTGTTGGCCCCGGTCAGACCAATATTTTTCAGGTAAATCAGAGCAATTATCATCTTGTAGAGGGTGATATTGTGCTTGTATGGCCCATGGAGATGCATGCGATCGTGGACGCGGATAGAAAAGAGGCACTGGTTATACAGTTCAGCAATATTTTCATGAATTCTCTTTTTGATCTGCAGAGAATCATGCATTTATACAGAAACCTTCATGTTATCTGTGTGAACACGCACCCTGAGCTCGCAGGTAAATTAAAAGAGATAGCTTATCGTATGAAGGATGTCTTTTTATCAGGAACAAATAATAGAGAGCTTCGCTGTTGTATGCTTCTTATGGAGTTCATGCTGACTCTTGACCAGCACAGAGAAGAGCTTGGAGCGGAGCTTCACCAGGAAAGCAATGAAGGCTATGAGGATGATGTTTTTCGCCGTATGGTCATGGTTACGGATTACATCAAGAACAACCTCACGGCGGATGATCTTTCCCAGGCCGCTATGGCTCAGAAGGCCGGCATTAGCAAGGACTATTTTTCAAGAATATTCAAAAATGTCACAGGCATGAATTACAGCAAGTGGCTCAATATGATCAGGCTTGAGAAGGCTACTGAGTATCTGACGCAGAACGATATGACACTGACTAAGATAGCCATGCTTTCAGGTTTTCAGAGTATTCCAAGTTTCAACAGAGTATTCCGTGAGGAAAAGGGTATGTCACCCAGTGAGTACAGAACTCTGTTCGTAGGAGATGACCGCAACAAATCATGAGTAAAGCTAATGAAGGAACCATGAATATGACAGAAGGGAACAGTATGAAGCAGATTGTACTGTTTTTTCTGCCATTGTTATTCGGGAATCTTTTTCAGCAGGTTTACAGCCTTGTGGACAGTATCATTGTAGGTAAGGGCATTGGAGATAAGGCACTGGCGGCAGTTGGTGCTTCCGGAACTCTTAATTTTCTGATACTTGGATTTGTGGTTGGACTTACAAGGGGCTTTGGAATCCATTTTGCACAGGCCTTTGGGAAAAAAGATTATGAGCTGCTTAGGGGATATGTATCGGCAGCACGGATTTTAAGCATTGTTATAAGTATTTTCTTTACAATATTATGCATGGCATCTCTTAAAAGAATGCTAGTATTTATGAAGACTCCCGATGATATTTTCAGGGATGCATATTCATATTTTATTGTTATTCTCGGCGGCATTATTGTCACTGTGATGAACAATCTTGTGATAACAATTCTACAGTCTCTTGGGGACAGCAGAACGCCTCTGTGGGCTATGATCGCGTCCTCGGTAATCAATGTTTTTCTTGATATTTTATTTGTTATAGGTTTCAAATTTGGAGTTATGGGAGCAGCGTTTGCAACCATAATTGCCCAATTTGTTTCATATGTGTACTGCAGGTTCAGACTCATACGTGTTTCCGCATTAAAAAATTATCCTGCAGAAAAGTCAGCGAAAGGGAAGCTCCCGGTAAGGCAGCTTATGTTGGAACTTCTGAAAATGGGGCTTCCTGTAGCGCTGATGAATTCTATCACTGCAGTTGGCACAATGGTGCTGCAGTATTTCGTGAATGTCATGGGAAGCATGTATGTGGCGGCCTATTCTGTTTGTATGAAGTTCCAGGGACTGTTTGAGCAGTTTGGAGTCTCTGTTGGACTTGCAATGCTTACCTTTGTCGGACAGAACAAAGGAGCCGGAAGGTATGACAGAATAAGAAAAGGTGTCAGGGAAGGACTGGTTTTATCTACACTGGTAAATGTTCCGCTGGCCCTTATTTTTATCCTTTTGCCTTCGTTTATATCAGGCTGGATGCTGAGTGATCCACAGATAATTGGCTACTGCGCCGGATTTATGCCAGTAATGGGATATGGTATGTTTCCACTTGGCTGGCTTTTTATCTATCGATACAGTGTTCAGGGTATCGGCAATACTTTTTTGCCAATGCTGTCAGGCTTTGTGGAGGTAGCAATGAGGCTGCTCTTTGGATTTACCCTTGGAAGGGCATCCTTCAGAGGAATAGCCTACGCGGAGATCGCTGCCTGGATCGGAGCCTATGTCATGCTTATGATCACATATTATGTTCTTGTCAGTAACAGTTATTTGAAAAGGAGGATTCCCTATGAGTGAGAAAAAGAGAGCGCTGTTTATCGGCGGAACAGGAACTATCAGTACCGCCATTGTCAGAAGGCTTGTAAATGAGCTGGGCTGGGAGGTTTATGTCTTAAACCGCGGTAACAGAAAGAGTGTCCTTCCTGAAGCGGTTAATCAGATAGTTGCAGATATAAATGACGAGCAGGATGTACTTGATAAGCTGGGAGATTTGACTTTTGACACTGTCTGCGAGTTTATCGGCTTTGTGCAGCCTCAGGTCGAGAGAGACTACAGACTCTTTAAGGATAAGACAAGGCAATATATTTATATCAGCTCTGCATCAGCTTACAACAAGCCTGCAGCAAGTTACATCATAACAGAAGGTACGACACTGGCAAATCCTTACTGGGAGTACTCAAGAAACAAGATAGCCTGCGAGGAATTTCTTCTTAAAAAATACAGGGAAGAGGGCTTTCCTGTAACGATAGTTCGCCCAAGCCACACCTACGATGAGAGGAGCATACCTCTTGGAGTACACGGCAACAACGGTTCCTGGCAGGTGGTAAAAAGAATCATGGAGGGCAAGCCGGTCCTTATTCAGGGCGATGGTTCAAGCCTCTGGACTCTTACCTGGAACGATGATTTTGCAGCTGGCTTCACAGGACTTATGGGTAACAGACATGCCATCGGAGAGGCGTTCCAGATTACTTCTGACGAGACACTTACCTGGAATCAGATCTACGAAACTATAGCAGATGCTCTTGGAGTAAAACTCAATGCATACCATGTATCCACTGACTTCTTAAGAGAAGTTGGCGACAAGTACGGCTACGATTTCACGGGCTCACTCCTTGGAGACAAATCCGTATCTGTTGTTTTCGACAACGCAAAGCTTAAGCGTACAGTCCCTGACATGCGCACCACAGTCCGCTTCGACATGGGCATCCGCCGCTGCTTAAACTACATCCTTTCTCACCCTGATGAGTGCCAGAAACCCGACCCGGAATTCGACACCTTCACCGAGAAGGTCATCGCCGCTCTCGAAGCCGCAAAAAAACAGATTTGACTACCCCCTCCCTTCACGGGAGGGTTTTTCATTAGGTGTACTAGAAGTGTAGTGATAATGAGGGGTGTAGTAGAAATAAGGATTTTTGAGGGATGGAGGAAGTTTTTTTGTGAGAAGTGGTAAAAAAAGGGGAATAAGCAGGAAGACCTTGACTGCTGTTATTATATTTACGCTGATCATAATGGTGCTGACCTGTATTGGCGGTTCGATTATTTTTGACAGGGCGATAGAGAGGCTTTACAACAAGAAGGGGTATATTGTGGCCAATATTGTGCTTGCGGAAATCGACCATGACAAGATCGCGCAGTATGCAAAAACCTTCGAGGCTGACGAGTATTACGACGAACTTGTGGAGTATATGCACAAGGTTGAGGAGTATTCTGAGGTCAGATATATTTACATCGCCGTACCTTATGAGGACAGGACCATGAGGTATGTATATGATACGGATACTTTTATTGGAGACTCAGACCCTATCTCGGCAAAGTTTGACGAAGTCTGGAAGGTCTATACAACCGGTGAAAAGCCGGATAGCTACATGGTCAGACATTCAAAGAAATATGGTTATCTTACTTCGAGCTGTCTGCCTGTAATTGACAGCAGCGGCAATATAGCTGCACTTTTGTTTGTTGATACTCAGATGGAGGTAATTCTTTCCACTCTCCTAAAATTTATCATCAACATGGTGCTTGTTTCATTGGTGCTTCTGACATTATTCTGCATTCTCCACTGGCATTTTTTGCATAAGTATCTGATTAGCCCACTGGTTCTTATAAGGGACGATGTCAAAAAGTTTGCATCTGATAATGATATTTCAGAGGATAGGTTAAAAGAGATAAAGACAGGCGATGAGCTTGAAGACCTGGCAGATTCTGTCAGCTTTATGAAGAAAGAAATCGTCGACTACATAGAGGATATCAAGGCTATTACCGCTGAAAAAGAGCGTATTGATGCTGAACTTAACGTTGCAAAAAACATTCAGGCAGACATGCTGCCCAGTATTTACCCGGATTTTTCAGACATAAAAGAGTTTGATCTCTTCGCGACAATGGACCCTGCCAAAGAGGTCGGGGGAGACTTTTTCGATTTCTTTTATACCGATGAAAACCATCTGGCTTTGGTGCTGGCAGATGTTTCCGGAAAGGGCATTCCGGCATCGCTTTTCATGGTAGTTGCAAAAACCCTGATAAAGCATAGGACTTTGACTGGAAAAGAATTGTCGCCCGCAATGGTGCTTGAAGATGTTAATAACAGGCTTTGCGAAAGAAACCACAGAGATATGTTCGTAACTGTATGGTTTGCAATCATTGACCTTCGAACAGGTAAGGGAGTTGCTGCCAATGCAGGACATGAGCATCCGGCTGTTAAAAGGAAGGACAGCGTTTACGAACTTGATGTTTACAAGCATTCACTGGCAGTAGCGGCCATGGAAGGTGTGGAGTTCAGTCAGCACGAGTTCGAGCTAAACCCGGGAGATTCGATATTCATTTACACAGATGGCGTGCCTGAAGCGACCAGCTCTGAGGTTGAGCTTTTTGGCAGTGAGAGAATGCTTAAGGCTCTTAATTCAAAAGAGTATGAGTCTCAGGAAGAAGTCCTTAAGGGAGTAAAAGATGCCATCGACGAATTTGTCGGTGAGGCTGATCAGTTTGATGATATTACCATGCTGGGCTTTAAGTATTATGGACCCGAGGGGAAGATATCATAGAATTAGGTACAAGAAGGTTGCAGTTTCCTTGTTCAAAGGGTAAAGTAGAATAGAAAAAACGTCCCATTTAGGGTCTAACCGCTTTTTTAGAAAGGGGATTTTTAATTATGGAAATGACACTTCGTTGGTATGGTAAAGACTATGACACCGTTAAGCTTTGGCAGATCAAGCAGATTCCGGGCGTCAAGGGAGTTATCACAACACTTTATAACAAGCAGGCAGGAGAGCTCTGGACGCAGGATGAGATCAAGGCGCTCAAGGCTGACGTGGCTGCTGAAGACATGAAAATATCAGGTATTGAGTCAGTGAATGTTTCTGATGCCATCAAGGCAGCAACCAAGGACAGAGACGAGCACATCGACAACTATATCAAGACTCTTGAAAACCTTGGAAAAGAAGATATCCACATGGTTTGCTACAACTTCATGCCTGTTTTTGACTGGACAAGAACAGAGCTTGCAAGAAAGAGGGCTGACGGCTCAACAGTTCTTGCCTACACTCAGGAAGCTGTAGATGCGATTGATCCGGCAAAAATGTTTGAGTCTTTATCAGGAGACACCAACGGAACTGTAATGCCCGGTTGGGAGCCTGAGAGAATGGCTCATGTAAAGGAGCTTTTCGAGCTTTATGCAGGAATTGACGAGGACAAGCTCTTTGATAATATTGTTTATTTCCTTAAGGCAATCATGCCTGTCTGCAATAAATACGACATCAAGATGGCTATCCATCCCGATGATCCTGCCTGGTCAGTATTCGGACTTCCAAGGATCATCAACAATGAAAAGAATATCTTAAAGCTCATGAATGCAGTGGATGACGTTCACAACGGTGTTACCTTCTGTTCAGGTTCCTATGGAACCAGCCTTGAGAACGACCTTCCTCACATGATCAGAGCTTTGAAGGGAAGAATCCATTTTGCTCACGTTCGTAATCTCAGATTCATATCTCCCACAAACTTCGAGGAGTCAGCTCATCTTTCTTCTGACGGAACCTTCGATATGTACGAGATCATGAAGGCACTCTATGAGACAGATTTTGACGGTCCTATCCGTCCTGACCATGGCAGAATGATCTGGGGCGAGGTAGCTATGCCCGGCTACGGTCTCTATGACAGAGCTCTCGGAGCAACCTATCTGAACGGCCTCTGGGAAGCAATTGAGAAATCTCATCAGAGAGGAGTTAAACATTCATGAAACTGAATTTTGATAGTATAAAAAACGACAGTACCTGGCAGGAGAAGGGCTTTTTTATCCCTACCTATGACAGGGAAAAAATGATAGAGAAAACAGTTGCTGAGCCTAAGTGGGTGCACTTCGGCGCCGGCAATATATTCAGAGCTTTTCAGGCAAATCTTTCCCAGAGAATGCTTGAGGAGGGCCATGATGACACAGGACTTACCGTCGTTGAGGGCTTTGATTATGAGATCATTGAAAAGATGTACAGACCTCACGACAATCTCTCAATCCTTGTTACCTTAAAGGCTAACGGATCCGTTGAGAAGTCAGTAATAGAGAGTATCGCAGAGTCCTGCATTCTTGATTCTGCTAATGAAAAAGAGTTTGAGAGACTTAAGGAAATCTTTTCCGCAGACAGTCTTCAGCTTGCGACCTTCACCATCACAGAGAAGGGCTACAGCCTTGTAAATGCAGCAGGCGAGAAGCTCCCCGCAGTGAAGGAAGATTTAGAGAATGGTCCTGAAAAGCCAAAGAGCTATATTGGTAAGGTTGCAGCACTTCTTTATGCTCGCTTCAAGGCCGGAGAGAAAAAGATCGCTATGGTCAGCACAGACAACTGCTCACACAACGGAGATAAGCTCTATGCTGCCGTAAACGCTTTTGCAAAGGCATGGACAGAGAATGGAAAAGCAGAGAAGGAGTTCCTGGCCTATGTTGAGGATGAAAACAAGGTAAGCTTCCCCTGGTCCATGATTGACAAGATCACACCAAGACCTGATGAGTCTGTAAATGAGATTCTTAAGAATGACGGCGTTGAGGAGCTTGAGCCGGTTGTTACTTCCATGAAGACCTGGGTAGCGCCTTTCGTTAACGCAGAGGAGAGCGAGTACCTTGTCATTGAGGACAAGTTCCCTAACGGAAGACCTGCTCTTGAGAAGGTCGGAGTTATTTTCACGGAAAAAGAGACTGTTGATAAGGTTGAGAGAATGAAGGTCTGCACCTGCCTCAATCCTCTTCACACAACCCTCGCAGTTTATGGCTGCATCCTTGGCTACACTAAGATCTCAGATGAGATGAAGGACGAGGCTCTTGTAAATCTTGTTAAAAAGATCGGTTATACAGAGGGACTTCCTGTTGTTACAGATCCCGGAGTTATAAAGCCTCAGGAATTCATTGACACTGTTGTTAATGTGAGAATTCCAAACGTATTCATGCCTGATACACCACAGAGAATTGCCTGCGATACCTCACAGAAGCTCCCTATCAGATTTGGCGAGACTATCAAAGCCTATGCAGCATCTGACAAGCTTGATGTGAAGAATCTTAAGTTTATTCCTATGGTTCACGCCGGATGGCTTCGTTATCTCATGGGAGTTGATGATGAAGGAAAGGCTTTTGATCCAAGTCCGGATCCACTTCTTGAGAAAGCACAGGGCTTTGTAAAGGGTATTACTCTTGGGGAGAGCGATGCTTCTAAGGTTAAGGCAGCAGTGCTTCCTCTTTTGAAGGATGAGACCATATTTGGAGTTGACCTTGAAAAGGTTGGTCTTGCAGATACTGTTGTAAGCTACTTCATGGAGCTTATTAAGGCTCCCGGAGCAGTAAGGGAAACAGTAGATAAATACTGCAAGTAATTGAGAAAAAAGTTGTTGGAGGGAATTAAAAAATGAAAATATGTCCGAATTGTGGAAACAAAGTAAGTGATGATGGCCTTTTTTGTAATAACTGCGGGTCTTCACTGGCAAATGTGCCTGTGACTAACGAAGAACCTGCAGCAAATACAAATGCAGAAAACCCTGCACCTGTTGTGAATCAACAGGCTCAGCAGCCTGTTATGCCGACATATTCAAATGATCCTTATCAGAATCAGCAGCCATATCCGAACGGCCAGGGTAATTATCAGCAGCCTTATATGCAGCCTGTTCCTGCTTTTGATCCTTCAGATCACACAGCAGAGTTTGATCCGGCAGACATTGCAGAAAACAAGCTCATTGCAGCACTTCCTTACTTCTTCTTTGTTGTGGGAGTGATTGCCTGCATGCTTCAGAAGGACTCCAGATTTGCTAGATTCCATATGAAGAATGCTATAAGGCTTGAGATTGCATCAATCCTTGCTTTAATTCCCATGTGCATTCCTTTTCTCGGCTGGGTTGCATCAGGAATTCTTTTCCTTATTATTGTAATTGTTTCAATCATCGCAATGGTCAACGTTCTTCAGGGAAAAGCAAAGGATCTGCCAATAATCGGCGGAATCAAATTCCTGCAGTGATATCAGACTAATCCGATGTCTTGACCAGATTTAGTCAGGCATTTATAGAGGAGGAATGAAAAAATGGATGATCAAAATTTATTTAATAATTCTGCAACACCAGATAGTACAACGAATAACGTGGGCGAAGGAGAGAACAAGGAATTTGATGTGGTAGAAAACAATTCCTGGGATACATCAGGGAGTTTTCAGAGCACCAATCCAAATCCTGTTCCTGCTCCTAACCCGGAACCAGTTCCGCAGCCTGCTCCGCAGCCAATTCCGCAGCCTGCTCCACAGCCAATTCCGCAGCCCGGACCAATGCCGAATCAGATGCCGAACATGAACGGCGCACCTAATATGGGACCTATGCCTAACTTGGGCCCGGGGCCTAACATGCAGCCGGTTCCACCGATGTCTTATCCAAATCAGCCATACGCCCCGGGAGCATTTCCTCAAAGTGAGGAGATGACTGTAAAGGATTGGATGCTTACTCTTTTCCTTAGCTTCATCCCAATCGCGGGACTGATACTTCAGATCGTATGGGCAGCTGAGAGCAATCCCACAAAGAAAGCACGAAAGAACTGGGCTATTGCATCCCTTATCTGGCGTGTGATCCTCTACGTGCTAGGCGTTGTTCTTTCTTATGCAGTGTTTGCACTTGTCTATGAGTTATTTGATCTTTTCTTCTAAGATATTTCTGATTACAGAAAAAGGCAGATGAAATTACTTTTCAAAAGTAGCTTCATCTACCTTTTATTTTTGAGTATTAGCAGCAATTATACATTCTTGAATCAGAGATTCAAGAATGCCGCAAATAGGCCATTAAAAGTCGACTTCGTCGAAGGGCCTATTTGCCTCTCGTATCATGTTCTCACGAAATCCGCAGCTAGTGCGGATTTCTGTAATTTCATCTAA
>JAEEGL010128874.1_pt1 | contig 14349 bp, 12 predicted proteins | sample 9134231 | NCBI WGS metagenome assembly JAEEGL01 (sample SAMN16246548, study PRJNA631951) | gut metagenome | biome: gut microbiome; feature: rumen; material: fiber-attached | host: Bos | place: Iran: Karaj | collected 2018-10
AATGCAGTCACTGACCTTCTCCAGAAGTTCTTCCGTTGTTATGTATTTTTCTCTGATATAATCGTTGAATACGTTATATAACAACTGTAATTCTTTGAGCTTTGAGCACAAAAGCTGCCTGTTTTCCGCCCTCTGTATCAGTTTTTCCAGCTCTTTATCTCCGATATTGTACTGCATGAATTCGGAGAGAGCCGACTTTATCTCTGTAATGTATCCCAGCTTCCTTACGTTGGCTCCAAGGATGGGAAGCTCTCCCGCATGCTGCGATGCCAGGCGCCTTAAGATCAGGTTCTTGCCCATATCATCGATCATGACACCCCTGACGTTCTTAAAGCCCACCTCCTCGAATATCCTGTGGGCCAGCCTCTTAAAGCTGAGAATATCTATGTTCAGTATCCCGTGCTTCGGGTGGAGCCTTAAGATATCCTTCTGCGTCGTGAGAGTGAACTGTTCCGGCACTATGATAAGATAAGTCAGTGAAGGGTTGTTTTCAGCCTCCTCAATGATCATTTTATAAAGATTGTGGGATTTCCCGCTTCCCGAATTTCCAAGCCACAGCTGCAGACCCATCTCAAGCCTCCGATAAACGTACTATACGGAAAAGAGCAGCTCACCGTAACTGGGAAGAGGCCAGTATTCCCTTGAGGTATTGCATTCCATCCTGTCTATGCAGCCTCTGAGCTCCTTCATGGCAGGGATCACCCTGTCCTTATAGAAGGCCGCAGTGACAAGCTTATCCGAGCTCTTTTCAAGCTCAGATGCTTCAGAGAGCAGTTCCTCCAGCTCATTTACCTTAAGGTAGGCCGTGTCCTCAAGCTCTGAGAGCATTGATATCAGCTCTTTTTCCATCGTTTCGCCTATCCTGTCCGAAAATCCCGCGGAGATCAGCCTTTCCTTCCTCTCCGCGCTTTCCAGAAGCTGCAGGATATATTTGTTCACGGCAGGCAGTATCTCCTTCTTTGCCATGTCAACCGCTGTCATTCCCTCTATGTTTATAAGCTTCGAATAGGCATCCAGCTCGATCTCGTACCTTGACCGAAGCTCTATCTCGGTAAATATCCTGTGTTTCTTAAAGAGGCTTATGTTCTTGGGCTCAAGATACCTCGGAAGGGCATCCACCGTTGTCGGAAGGTTTAAAAGACCCCTTCTGGCCGCCTCCTGCTCCCATTCCTTAGAGTATCCGTCTCCGTTAAATATTATCCGCTTATGCTCCTTTACGGTCCTTTTTATAAGCTCATAGAGGGCATCGGTAAAGTCCTCGGCTTCCTCAAGCTCATCCGCAAACTGCATAAGCTCCTCAGCCACTATGGTATTTAACACGGTATTCGGCCCGGACACAGACATGGAGGAGCCGCAGCTTCTGAACTCAAACTTGTTCCCCGTAAAAGCAAAGGGAGAGGTTCTGTTCCTGTCGGTGGTATCCTTCGGAAGCTTGGGCAGCACATGGACGCCTATATCCATCTTTGAGGTACCGTGGCCGCTGTATGACATACCGCTCTCTATGGATTTGAGGATGGCGTCGAGATCGTCTCCAAGAAAGATCGACATGATGGCCGGAGGGGCTTCCGCCGCGCCGAGCCTGTGGTCATTTCCGGCCGAGGCTATGGACAGCCTTAACAGATCCTGATATTCATCCACGGCCTTTATTATGGCCGTCACAAAGAGCAGGAACTGAGCATTCTCATGAGGTGACTTTCCCGGCTCAAGGAGATTTACCCCCTTGTCCGTTATCATGGACCAGTTATTGTGCTTTCCCGAACCGTTAACGCCGTCAAAGGGCTTTTCATGAAGAAGGCAGATAAATTTATGGCGCTTTGCCACCTTCTTCATGACCTCCATCGTTATCTGGTTGTGGTCTATGGCTATGTTTGCGGTATCGAATATGGGGGCCATCTCATGCTGGGCCGGGGCAGCCTCGTTGTGCTCGGTCTTTGACATTATACCCAGTCTCCAGAGCTCAAAATTAAGCTCCTTCATAAAGGCCTGGACCCTCGGCTTTATGGCACCGAAATAGTGGTCATCCAGCTCCTGGCCCTTCGGAGGCCTTGCTCCGAACAGAGTCCTCCCGCAATATATAAGATCCTTTCTCTTTTCATAAAGAGTACGGTCGATAAGAAAATACTCCTGCTCGGGCCCGACGGTAGCCACGACTCTTTTTACATCAGTATTCCCGAAGAGCCTGAGGATCCTGATGGCCTGCTCGCTCAGTGTCTCCATGGACCGAAGAAGGGGAGTCTTCTTATCCAGGGCTTCCCCTCCATAGGAACAGAAAGCGGTTGGGATACAGAGCACATCATCCTTGACAAAGGCATAGCTGGTGGGATCCCAGGCAGTATAGCCCCTGGCCTCAAAGGTCGCTCTCAGGCCTCCCGAGGGAAAGCTTGAAGCATCAGGCTCCCCTTTGATCAGCTCCTTTCCGGAAAACTCCATTATGACCCTGCCGTCATTCTGAGGAGAAATAAAGCTGTCATGCTTCTCCGCAGTAACGCCTGTCATAGGCTGGAACCAGTGGGTAAAATGGGTTGCTCCCTTCTCAATGGCCCAGTCCTTCATGGCAATGGCCACCACATTAGCCACCGCTATGTCCAGATCCCTGCCGTCCTCGATGGTCTTCTTTAAAGATCGGTAGATATCCTTGGGCAGCTTGTCCCTCATAATGGCATCATTAAATACCATACTGCCGAAGATTTCCGGTACGCTCTCTTTCATAATCTCCTCCGTTATCAAATGTTTTGGAATTAATCCTTGTTTTAATATTTTAAAGTTTTGCCCAAACCGGTCCCGGATTAAGTTTATATATATTTCCTTGTCCGATGCCGGCAAATGCCGTAAATACGCGATTTTCCGTTTTAAATATCTTATGTTATTATATTAATCCCGGTATTGACTTCTGATTAAACCACCCCTGTGCACACAGTAGTGGCTCCTCCTGTCATAAATACCCTGTTCGCGTCCCTGTCCCATGTTATCGAAAGGTCACCCCCTCGCAGGTGGACTGTTATTTTATCGTCGCAAAAGCCGTTCAGGATACACGCCACTGCCACCGCACAGGCTCCCGTGCCGCAGGCAAAGGTCTCTCCGGTGCCCCTCTCCCATACTCTCATCTGTACGTTGTTTCTATCCAGGACCTTTACAAACTCTATATTGGCTTTATTGGGAAAGCATTCATGTTTTTCAAGCTCAGGCCCTTCGGTCTCAAGAGGAAAGGTTTCCGGGTCATCTACAAAGATGACCGCATGTGGATTGCCCATGGAAACGCAGGTCATCCTGTACTCCGCTCTCGCTGTTCTGACAGGCTGCATTATGCATATTTCCGGCTTTTCCGCATTAATATCATTAGTTATTATATCACCTGTTTTTTTAAGGTCCACAGGGATTTCCCCAGGTTCCAATATGGCCTCTCCCATGTTGACCGTAACCTCCCCGACCACCATACCGTCCTCTCTTTTACCATAGGTAAGTCCGGTAAACCGGTTCGGCTCCTCTTTGACAATCTTCATCTTAAGGCCTCTTACCTTCCCGGCGGAGATCACCTCTATTTCGGTTTTGTCCGTAAAGCCCTGATCGTAAATAAATTTACCCACGCATCTGATACCGTTGCCGCACATTTCTGAGCGGCTTCCGTCTGCGTTATACATCTCCATCTCGCAGTCGGCCTCCCCGGAAGGGTTTATAAAGATAACCCCGTCTCCGCCTATCCCGAAATGCCTGTCACTGAAAGCTCTGACCATATCCTTCTTCACAGCTTCGTCGACATTCTGGGTAAAAGTCTCAATGTAAATATAATCGTTTCCGATTCCATGCATTTTTGTAAATCTCATGATCGCCTCCGGTCTGCGCCGATGTGCTTAAGCATATCGCGCGTTCAGGCTCAATCCTTGGATTGAGCCGATCCGATCCGCTTTTTGGAACGGATCTTTTCGTTTTCAGGAACTGATGTACATAAAAAAAGTACAACACGCCTTTTATAATACAATATATAGCCCTTCTTATCAAGAAAAACAGCTATATATCGTGGAAAGCATGTTGTACGACATATTATTGCACAATTTATAATCCGGTATGGCAGCTGCGGTTCACTCCTGCGCCGCAGAAAGAAGAGCCCTAAGCTCATCGGTATCAAAGCTGTAGGCTCTGTTGCAGAACTGACATCTTACCTCTACGGGCTTTCCGTCATCGATCATGCTCTGAAGCTCATCTCTGCCTACGCTTAGCAGAACCTTTTCGATCTTTTCCCGACTGCATCCGCATTTAAACCGGGCTTCAACCCTTTCAAGCATATCAAGCCCAAAGTCTCCTAGGATATCCTTAAGCATGTCTTCGGGAGTCATCCCCTTATCAAGCAGGGCTGTGACGTTAGGTATGCTCTTAAGCTTTTGCTCAAGCTTATCAACCGTCTCCTCCGATATTCCCGGCATCAGCTGTATGATAAAGCCACCCGACTGCTTCACCGTGTTATTCTTTTCCATCAGAACGCCGAGGGCCACGGCAGATGGGGTCTGTTCAGAAGCGGCATAATAATATGTAAGATCATCGGCTATCTCGCCGGTCTGAAGCTCAACCTGTCCTATATAAGGGTCCTTAAGCCCCAGATCCCTGATCACGCTTAAGACTCCCTTTCCCACTGCCCCTCCTACATCCAGCTTCCCAATACTGTTAGGGGGCAGCATGACCTTCGGATCCCGCGCAAAGCCCTTAACGTTTACACTTCGGTCTGCGGTAACTGTTATCGCCTTTATGGGGCCGTCCCCGTTTACCTGAAGGGTAAGCAGGTCATCATCATTTTTAAGCATCCTTCCCATCATGGCTCCGGCGGTTAAAAGCCTTCCGAGGGCGGCGGTGGCGACCGGGCTCGTATCATGAGCCCTTCTTGCCTCCTCCGCTATGCCCCTTGTAGTAGCCGCATAGGCCCTTATCTGTCCCTGCGCGGCTGTAGCCACGATCACATAGTCCTCATCCTGTCGGTTAGTTTTTTCTTCTATCTCCATTCCTGCTCTCCGTTCTCTTATACTTCGGCGATGTGTTACTATTCACAGCCTTTTGGGCTGTGATAGTAACGGGTTTTGCCATTAAAAATCGACTTCGGCGATGGGCAAAACCCATCTCAAGCCATAAGTTGTGGCCCGTAATCGCGCAGCAAGTGCGCGATTCGGCTGTGATAGTAACGGCAATGTTCCTGTATTTCTCCATTAAAAGATAAAGGCGTCAAAAGTGATTAACAGATTGTTCCGGGTTTCTTCCTTGCGGCCACGAATATCCTCTCCTGCTCCCCGTCCCCGCACGGCAGCATCTCCGATTCCGTAAACGCATCCTCAGGCCTCTCCTCATCCTCCGAAAGCTCAAAGGCCGTTATCATCTCAAACCCCGCGGCTTCAAGAAATCGTCCGATCTCGTCAAGAGTATAGCCCTTCTGCAGGTGCGTCTCGGTTACCTTCCTGTAACAGCCCTTCATCTTACGGCTTTCCATAAAGATGGTAAGGTCATATTCGTTTATATGCTCTTCGGGATAATAGTAATTCTCCCATATAAAGCTTACATCCTCTCGGTTCTCCGCTATGGTGCTGTCTCCGATCACATCCTCATATTTATGAACCGTGTTGAAATCAAAAATAAAAAGCCCGCCCGGATAAAGAAAGTTTTCGCATAGGGAAAATACCTTCTCTATATCCTCATCGGACAACAGGTAATTAATACTGTCACAGAGGCAGTAGATCGTTCCCACGGTGCTGAACAGATCAAGCTGTCTCATGTCCTGATTCAGATACAGTATATCCGAGCCGCTCTTATCCCTCTTTTCCATGGCGGCATTTAACATATCCCCGGAAATATCCACCCCGATCATGTCATAGCCCTTCTGATACATAAGCTCGGTAAGGGTTCCCGTCCCGCAGGCCAGATCAAGGACCAGATCCCTCTCGGACCGAAGCTTCTCCTGCTCTGTGCAAAGCTCCTTATCCCGGGATCCGCCCGAATTGCATGGTCTTGATATTCCGTACTTCATTATAAGGCTGTGGAGCATATCTGCCCATCTTTTATAGGGCACGTTGTCCATCAGCTCATCGTATACATAAGCAAATTCATCATACATGGCTTAAACCGGCTTCTCAGAAAACAGCCCCGACGGCTCCGAACAGCCCGGCGCTGGCAACGCCCATTATAATGCCCGCAAGTATCACTCCCAAAAGCACCGCGATAACGCTTGATCTGAAATCCATGTCCAAAAGGCTTGCCGCAAGGGTTCCGGTCCAGGCGCCGGTTCCCGGAAGAGGTATGCCCACAAAAAGGAGAAGGGCAACAAAGAGCCCGCGTCCTGCCTTTTCCTGAAGCTTCTCTCCTCCCTTATGGCCCTTTTCGAGGCAGAATTTAAAGAATTTTCCGATCACCGGCTTGTCTGCCCCCCACTCAAGCACCTTCCTTGCAAAAAAGAAAATGAAGGGCACCGGGATCATATTCCCCACTATACATATTATATAGCTCGGCAATATCGGAAGCCCGAAGCCTATGGCATAGGGTATGGCCCCCCTCAGCTCTATGAGGGGCACCATCGAGATCAGAAAAATTATAATATATTGCTTAAAAGTTGACATAGCCTGTCCATCTCCTCATCAGTACCGATGGATATCCTCAGATGGTTATCGATCCTCGGTTTATTAAAATATCTCACATACACGCCCTGTTCCTTAAGGCTTTCAAATATCTCCCGCGCTTTTTTACGGGGATGGGTACAGAATACGAAATTGGTCCTCGAATCGGATACCTCAAATCCAAGGGCCCGAAGCTCCTTCTTGGTCCTCTCTCTCGTACGGATCACCTTATCCACGGTTTCCTTAAAATAAGCCTCATCGGAAAGCGCGGCGACCCCCAGCTCTATAGCCGGCCTGTTCATAGTATAGGAATTGACGGAATACTTCACATCGTTCATATACTTTATCAGACGAGGGCTTCCTATAGCATAGCCTATCCTCATTCCGGCAAAGGCCCTGGACTTTGAAAAGGTCTGAACTATGAGGACATTGTCATATTTTTTTGTAAGAGGCAGCGCCGAGGTTCCGCCAAAGTCCACATAGGCCTCATCAAAGATGACTACACCGGAGGGATTGTTTTTTACAATATCCTCAAAGAAGGAAAGATCCCCTGCTTCGTCGATGCCTGTGGGAGCATTGGGATTTGCGATGATGATCCCGCCGTTCTTTCTGTAGTAATCCTCTTTCCTGATATGAAACCTTTCATCCAGGGGGATAATTTCATAGGGTATCCTGTATACCTCTGCCCACACATCATAAAAGGAATAGGTGATATCCGCAAAGAGCACCGGATCCTTTCCGTAAAAAAATGTGAGGAAGGCCATGGAAAGCACATCGTCAGAGCCTGTCCCCACGAACACCTGATCGCTTCCGACACCGTACCTTAAAGCTATCGCTGAGGTCAGAGGCTCTGCGGCAGGATCGGGATACAGCTTAAGCAAACCGGCATCAAGCCGCTTCAGGGCCTCCCTTACCGCAGGGCAGGGAGGATAGGGAAACTCATTGGTATTTAATTTTATTATCTTCTCAAGGTTTTTGGGCTGCTCCCCCGGAACATAGGGGATCACCCTTCTCACATTCTTCTCCCAGGCCGATACGGCTCCGGTGCCCCGGGAGGGAGCTGTCCCGCTCACAGGCCGTACTCCTTCGCAAGCATGGCAAATTTCGGCAGAGCGTTTACTATGGTCTCATAGGCGACACAGTAAGCAAGCCTTACATATCCCGGACAGCCGAAGGCGGAGCCCGGAACGATCACGATATTGTATTTCTTTGCCGCTTCGCAGAATTGTTTATCATCCTCGATGGGAGCCTTCATGAACAGATAAAAGGCTCCTTCAGGCTTCTGACAGGTAAAATTAAGCTTTAAAAGTCCCTCATAGAGGGTATTCCTGTTTCTTTCATAATATCCGATGTCTGTCTTCTCGTTTAAGCAGCGCGCCACCGCAAGCTGCTGCAGGGAAGGAGCGTTTACATATCCGAGGATCCTTGTGGCAACGCCAGCTGCCGAATAGATATCTTCATAATCATCGATCTGTGAAGGGATCACAAGATATCCTATACGTTCCCCGGGAAGGGACAGGGACTTCGAGAAGGAATAGCCCACTATGGTATTTCTGTAATATTTTGTCACAAAGGGAACGGTCACATCGCCGTATACAAGCTCTCTGTAGGGCTCATCCGTCACAAGATAGATGGGGTTTCCAAACTCCTTCTGTTTCTTTTCAAGGATATCCGAAAGAGCCGCTATGGTCTTTTCCGAATATACCACCCCGGTTGGGTTATTGGGCGAATTGATAAGAACGACCTTTGTTTTTTCGCTGATCTTTTCGGAAAGCTCCTCAAGATTCGGCTGGAAATCAACTGTGTTGGGCGTTATCTCAACCAGCACTCCGTCGTAATTTGCAACGTAGCTTCTGTACTCACCGAAGAAGGGCGCGAAGGTGATCACCTCGTCCCCCGGATTGAGAAGTACCTTAAATACAATATTAAGCCCGGAGGCCGCCCCCACTGACATTACGATATTATCACCGGTAAAGTCGGTGCCGAACCTTTCGTTGAGAGAATCGGCCACCGCCTTTCGAACCTCGGGATAACCTGCGTTGTTCATATACCCGTGTACATAGACAGGATCCTCAGTCTTGAGTATATCGATCATCGCTTCCGCCACCGCCGCAGGAGCCGGCACGTTGGGATTTCCCAGGCTGAAATCATATACGTTCTCAGCCCCGTATTTTTCCGCAAGCTTCTTACTCTCCTCAAACATTGCCCGTATCGCCGAGCTCCCCTTTGCAAGTTTCATCATTTTCTCAGAAATCATCTTTACCCTCCTGCGCCGATTTGTTTACAAATCGTGCGCATATATGAACTGACCGTTTTGGTCAAAACCTTTCCGGCATCCTCTCCCCTTAACCATGCTCCGGAAAATTCAACTATCTCCTCCATGGCTCTTTCCACGTTCCACACAGGCCTCCACCCGAAGGTCTTCTTAAGCTTTGATGAATCCAGCTTCAGAAACCCCGCCTCATGAGGTCCGTTGTCGGAAACGTTCTTCCAGGAAGCCATGCATCCGCCCCAATCCTCAGCCCTGCTGTTCCATTTATCACAGAAAAGACTCACCAGCTCTCCCGTGGTATAGCAGTCCGTATCATCCGGGCCCACATTATAGCAGCCTGCAAGCGATGGATCCAGGTACTGTTCGGAGGCTGTCATAAGATAGGCGCAGACAGGCTCCAGTACATGCTGAAAAGGCCTTGTGGAATAAGGATTCCTTACTATGATCTCCTCCTTTTTCTCCATCGCCCTCACGCAGTCCGGGATTATCCGATCCTTCGCAAAATCCCCGCCTCCTATGACGTTTCCGGCCCGGCAGGTGGACACCGCTATCCCCTTATCCCTTAAAAAGGAATTAATATAGCTTTCGGTAACCAGCTCCGAGCAGGACTTGGAATTGGAATAGGGATCGTACCCGCCCAGGGCATCGGTCTCCACATATCCCCTGTCCCATTCGTTATTTCTGTATACCTTGTCGGTTGTAACGTTTATGACGGATCTTACCGAATCCGTGCTCCTGCAGCACTCCAGCACATTGACCGTGCCCATCACATTTGTTTCAAATGTCTCCACGGGCTTTTCATAAGAGGTGCGTACAATGGGCTGAGCAGCCATATGAATGACTATCTCGGGCTTCGCCTCCTCAAACACCTTTTTAAGGCTTTCAAGATCTCTTATATCCCCCCTGGCGGAGTTCACTTCGTTGCTTAAGGAACAGAGTTCAAAAAGCGACGGCTGTGTGGGAGGGTCAAGAGCATACCCCCACACCTGTGCCCCCAGCTCAAGCAATACTTTGCACATATAGCTGCCCTTAAAGCCCGTATGCCCGGTTATGAGCACCTTCCTGTCCTTGTAAAATGAACTCTCAAGCATGTATCGCCTCTTTCAGTACCTTAGCCATATAGTCGATCATCTCATCGGTCATTCCCGGATAGACCCCTATCCAGAAGGTATCCCTCATTATCCTCTCGGTGTTCTCAAGCTCCCCCGCAATCCTGTAAAGCTGTGTATTTTCCCTTAGCTCATCAAAGCAGGGATGCCTTATGATATTACCCGCAAACAGCATTCTCGTCTGTATCTGTTTCGATTCCAGATGCTGTACCACCCGGTTCCTGTCAGTCCCTTCCCTGCAGGTTATCATAAAGCCGAACCAGCTGGGCTTTGACCCTTTGCAGGGCTCGGGCAATATAAAAGCATCTGTGCAGTCCTTAAGAGCCTCCTTAAGCCTGTCAAAATTATGCCTTCTTCTTTCAACAAAGGAAGGAAACTTCTTAAGCTGGGCACAGCCCACCGCAGCCTGCATATCAGTGGCTTTTAAATTGTATCCGAAATGGGAATATACATATTTATGATCATACCCCTCCGGAAGCTCCCCATGCTTTCCGTCATATCTGTGCCCGCAGAAATTATCCTTACCCGGAGGACAGATACAGTCTCTCCCCCAGTCTCTCAGGGAACGTATTATCTTATGAAGCAGGGGATCGTCGGTATATACCGCGCCGCCCTCTCCCATGGTCATGTGATGGGGAGGATAAAAGCTTGAGGTTCCGATGTCTCCCACCGTTCCCGTCAGTCTGTCTTTCCCGTCAATGCTGTAAACGGAGCCCAGGGCGTCACAGTTATCCTCGATAAGCCACAGGCCGTGTCTGTCACAGAACTCCTTTACAGCCTTAAGATCAAAGGGATTGCCCAGGGTATGGGCCAGCATGACGGCCCTGGTCTTTTCGGAATATGCTTCCTCAAGCCTTGTTACATCTATATTATACTGCGGAATCGTAATATCAGCAAAAACCGGGACGGCTCCGTACTGGATGATCGGAGCTATTGTCGTGGGAAAACCTGCCGCCACGGTTATGACCTCGTCTCCCCTTTTAACCTGTCTGTCCCCTAGAAGAGGAGAGGTCAGCGCCATAAAGGCAAGGAGGTTGGCGGAGGAGCCTGAATTGACCAGGCTGCAGAAGCGTATCCCCAGATACCCGGCAAAGCTCTTTTCAAACTCATCGGTATACCTTCCCGCGGTGAGCCAGAATTCCAGCGCCGAGTCCACAAGGTTCACCATTTCCTCACTGTCATATACCCTTGAGGCATATGGGATCCTGTCGCCTTCCATATACTCCTTCTTTTTATGACAGGCCTCATAATACTGCCTCACCAATTCCATTATCTGCGACCTGATGCGTTCCCCTTCCATCTTTTCCTCCCTGCGTCTATCCATTTTTCCGGTGCGTTTTCAACGTTTAACCCGGAAATTGTTTATGAATCATGCGCCCGGTACACGCCTCTATCTTAACCTGTTCTCAATGGCGTTAATTGCGTAGAAGCCCTTCGAGTTGAGAGAATCCTCTCTGTTATAGAGCATCGGGCTGTCATCCATCTGCCGAAAGATCCCTCCGGCCTCCTCTACGATACACTGCATGGCGGCGGTGTCCCATTCCATGGTCGGATTATGCCTGAAATAGACATCCGCATCGCCCTTTGCCACAAGGCACCCTTTTAATGAGCTTCCTATCCTTAATATCTTCCTGATATCATACTTCCTTATAAGCTCTTCCATCTCTTCACAGCCGTGAGAACCGCTGACCACGGCGCTGAGGGCGGAATGATCCGTATTCCCGGATACCGCAAGCTTCCTTTCGTTCCCGTCCTCTGTCCTGAGAAAGGCTCCGTCCCCTTCCGAGGCATAATAAAGCTCTCCGGTAACCGGCACGTAGATGACTCCCATTACCGTCCTGTGTTTGTTGCTTAAGGCAATGTTTACCGTAAACTGGCCGTTTCGCTTTATAAACTCCTTTGTCCCGTCCAGGGGATCAACCACAAAGCAGAGGTCGTTTTCAAGCCGCTTCTTATTATCCTTTTCCTCCTCCGACAATACGGCGTAGGACGGAAAGGCTTCCCTGAGGGCTTTTACGATCACGGCATTTGATGCCTTATCGGCTCTTGTGAGGGGAGAGCCGTCCTCCTTGTACTGCGTTTCCCAGTCCGAATCATCATTATAGATCTTCAATATTTCCAGGCCCGCCTCCACAGCTGCCTTTTTCGAAACCTCAAGCTCCTTATTCCACATAATACTCTCCCTCTAACCTGTAAAATATCCGCCGTCTCCGTACAGGTATTTTTCCAGCTTTTCCCCCTTCGGGTCTTCCTTTAAGAGAAAACTGTTCTGCATCAGCACGGTAGAGTTATCCTTAACGGCGAACAGTCTGTATATGATCACATTCATTTCCTCTCCGACGGCCACAGGCCTTCTTTCGAGAGAACGGTGAGACACCACCTCTACTCCGTTGACATCAAGCCTCAGCTCAAGCACGCTTCCCTTAAACACGATATCCTTGATCCTTGCCTTCTGTGCATAGGTTATCACATCCTTAAAATGAGCGTTATCGCTCTTGAAGGCCTCCACAAACTCGGGCCGGATTATCGCTTTTTCATAATCCCCTTTTTCGTAGCCGCTAAGCCTGTCAAACTCCTCCACTATTATGGGTTCTCCGATAAACCGTGATACGAAGGCGGTCTCCGGCTCCTTGTATATGGCATCCGGTCTTCCCGTCTGCTCCACCCTGCCCTTGTTGGTAACTATTATCTTATCGGCCACCTCAACGGCCTCGTCCTGGTCGTGAGTAACAAAGATACTGGTGATGCCGACTCTGTGTATCATGTCCCTGAGCCACTGTCTGAGGCCCTTTCGCACCTTGGCGTCAAGGGCCGCAAAGGGCTCGTCCAAAAGGAGCAATCCCGGTTCGGGGGCCAGAGCCCTTGCAAAGGCAACTCTCTGACGCTGCCCTCCCGAAAGCTCGTTGGGATATCTTTTTTCCATTCCCTTAAGCTCCGTAAGCTCGATAAGCTCATTTACCCTTTCCTTTATCGCCGAGGGTGAAGCCTTCTTTACCTGAAGCCCGAAGGCGATGTTGTCAAAAACGGTCATGTACCGAAACAGCGCGTAATTCTGGAAGACAAAGCCGATCCCCCTTTTAGAGGCCGGGATGTCATTGACCCTTTTCCCATCTATAAGGATATCTCCGCTGTCTGCATTTTCAAGCCCCGCTATCATCCGAAGGATGGTGGTCTTGCCGCTTCCGCTGGGGCCGAGCAGGGCCGCAAGCTCTCCCTTTTCCACCGAAAAGGAAACCTGGTCGGAGGCCTTAAAGCTCCCAAAGCTTTTATTGATGTTTTTCATTTCAAGATACATATTATATTTCCTCCGGCACTTCTTCCCCGTGTGTTTCTCCGAATTCCTTATCTGCGGCTGTGACTTTGCTCTTCCCGGTTCCGGACCCCGACAGATGCGTATGCTCCAGAACGGATCTGATGATCAGAAGCACTATCGAACAAAGCACCAGGATCGACGAGACCGCAAAGGCGGCGGTTATTGAATCGGCAGAGCCCGACATATAAAGAGCATCGATCTCAAGCGGAAGGGTAAAGGTCTCCCCCCTTGTTTTTGAAAGGGCGTTAACCGCTCCGAATTCCCCGAGAGCCCTTGCCGTACACAGAACTATGCCGTAAAGAAGGGCCCATTTCATATGAGGAAAGGTGATCCTTCGAAAGATCGTAAATGTCCCCGCTCCCATAAGGGCCGCCGCATCCTCTTCATCGCTTCCGACGGCGTTAAGTACAGGGATGACCTCCCTTGATACAAAAGGAAAGGTGACAAAGATGGTAGCAAGAACCACGCCCGGGATAGCAAATACAATCTTTATATCCCACCCGAAGGTATTGTTTATCGCGTCTATCAAAGGCGCCACCCAGCCCATTCTTCCAAACATCATGATAAAAGCCAGGCCCGCGATGACCGGAGATACCGAGAAAGGTATATCGATAAGGGTCTGCAGCAGCTGCTTGCCCTTAAAGGAATATCTCGTAAGAAGGACCGAGGCCATTATCCCGAAAAACGTGTTGACGATCACGGTTATCACCGTAGCAAGCAGCGTCACCTTGAGGGCCGAGATAACGGTTTTTGTGGAGATCGCTTCGAGATAAAAGGAAAGCCCTTCTCTCAGCGAACTGACGATCACCATAATAAGAGGCAGCAGAAGCATCACCCCGATAAACAGAGTGCTTATGGTGATCATTATGAATCTGGTGCTTTTTTTCTTCTTATAACCCATATCTCAAAGCCTGCTCACAACTCATTAGTACGTCTTGCCTGACGTATCTGGACGATATTTACAAACAATAATATAAGGAAGGAAATGATCAGCATGACAAGCGCCACCGCCGTTGCCCCCGCATAATCGGTATAGTTGAGCTTCTGCATGATCACATGAGACACGACCTG